>Ga0137390_10003202_pt1 | contig 13295 bp, 21 predicted proteins | sample 15con2h24AmetaG_FD_104937 | JGI IMG/M metagenome (GOLD analysis project Ga0137390, IMG submission 104937) | Vadose zone soil microbial communities from Angelo Coast Range Reserve, California, USA - 15con2h2.4A metaG | ecosystem: Environmental > Terrestrial > Soil > Vadose zone > Saprolite... | reverse complement strand
GAGGGAAAGAAGTAATAGAAGCTGCCCTTCTGCACGCCGGCGTCGGCACACAGGTCTTCGACGGTCGCGGTGGCGTAACTGCTGGCGTGGATGCGGGTGGCAGCGCTGGCGACGAGGCGTGAACGGGCAGTGCTGGTTCGCGGCATAGTTGACCGGTCGGTCTATACTAGCCGCGGAGTATGAGCCTGATCAAGCAGCGAGCTGCATGGCCACGCTTGTGCATTTTGTAATAGTTGACTGGACGGTACAGAGTAGTGTGGGTTCCATGAAGCTAGCGGTCGAAGCGCTCGCCGGCGTGCCGCCTGCCGAGGATGAGGCGCGCGTGGTTGAACGGCTGCGCGCTGGTGACGAGGGCACGTTCGCGGCGCTCATCGACACCTATCACGGCGCCTTGCTTCGCCTCGCCACGGCTTACGTCCGGGACAGCGCAGTTGCGCAGGACGTGGTCCAGGACACCTGGCTGGGTGTGCTGCGGGGCCTGGATCGGTTTGAAGGGCGCTCGCCACTCAAGGCCTGGATCTTTCAGATCCTGGTCAACACTGCGAAGACATGTGCAGCGCGTGAGCGACGCACCATTCCGCTGTCCGCGGTGTGGGATGCAAGTACCACCGATGTCTTCGAGCACGCGGTCGAGCCCGAGCGCTTTGTGCCGGCGGATGCGGATCGCTGGCCCAGGCACTGGGCGTCATTGCCGCCAGGTTGGGGCGTCGCGCCCGAAGAGCGGCTCCTATCAAGTGAGACACGCAGCTTGGTCCACGCGGCCATCAAGGCACTCCCGCCTGGCCAGCGCCAGGTGGTGTCGCTGCGCGATTCGCAAGGTTGGACCGCCCAGGAGGTGTGTAACGTCATGCAGATTTCCGAAAACAATCAACGTGTACTGCTGCATCGTGGCCGCGCTCGAGTGCGGCGCGCGTTGGAGCGGTACCTTACTGGAACGTGAGCCTGGCCTGACATGAGCTTTTCCGATGATCTGAGCTGCCAGGAGCTGGTGGAGCTAGTTACAGACTACCTTGAGGATGCGCTTACGCCGTCCGAACGAGATCGGTTCGAAGCACACCTCGCGGGCTGTGCCGGTTGCCAAACGTACCTGGAACAGATGCGCCTGACGATCGATGTGCTCGGGCATGTGACCGAAGAATCGCTCGAGCCTGCGGTGCGTGATCAACTCCTGGACCTCTTCCGGAGTTGGAAACGCGGCGACCGCGACTGATCCACATCGCTTTTCCACGCCAGTCTCGCCGGCGGCGGAACCCGAAGACGCTGCGAACTGTCAGCGGCCGGACATGGGCTGGACGCGGACCTCTCTGGCCGTTGAAAGGTCCGCGTTCGAAAAACGCTCTTTAGCGAGGAGGGAACTGCGAGTTGGGCACCGGTGCAGCGAGATTGGCGGTGGGAGCCTTATTCGTGAAGCCGATGACGACGCAGTTGATATCCACCCCCTGGGCACCATACGCGCTTCCGCCGGCGCCAGTCAGCAGGTCAGGCCGCGTTGCCGCGAGGTTGAAGACCACGTTTTCGTCGATCTGGCGGGTATTCAACCCCATCTGAACGGCCTTGTCGGTCCACTGGCCGATCTGGGCATCCCACAGCGGGCTGTACGCCTGGGAATGGCGCGGATCCGTCAGGGTTGGGAAGTCGCCAAAGACGTTGAGCAGGTCACCGCCATTGCGCAGTGCGTTGATGAGAGCAGTGTTGTCCGCTGACGCATCTTCCGCCGCGTGTCCATCGAGGACCAGATGTCGGAAGCCCTGTGACTGCTTGTTGTCGGCGCCGGTCTGGCCGTTGACAAAGGCGAACAATCGCTCCCGCGAGGAGCCAAGAAAGTCGTCGCCACCGTTGTACGGCGCGTTGGCGAGGGCTGGTACGTACGTGGCACGCTCGAGCGTCGCAGCAAGTGGATCTCCGGCGTCCGTGCTGAGATACAGGATCGGCTGACCCGCATCAAAACCCTTGACCAGCAACATGTCGACCCACGACTCCAGGAATTGGCCAGGAGGTGACGCCGGCGCGATGTGCACTCCGAGAACACGATCACCCGTGTTGGTATGGTGAGTGACATCGAACGGTCCATCGCCGGTGGCCACGATTGGCGCACTGTAGATCGCGGTCGAGCCGGCAATGCGGATGAAGGGACTGTAATCAGGTCCGGCTACGGCACCGGGTTGGAACTTGGCCGGTGGAAACGCGTCAGGACCGGGCGTCAGGATACGCGTGGGACTGAAATCCGGAGCGCCCTTGAAGTGGACTGTCGCCTGCCCGAACCGATTCTGATCCAGGGTCGGCGAATCGATGGTGACTTCCTGCACACAGGTCGGACAGCCGATCGCGATGTTCGCTAAGTTTCGGCGCGTAGTTGACGCCCAGGTCGTGCGCGAGTCCGAGGTCGGAGGAGTCCAACAGTACGAACCACACCGTCTGCCCGTTTGCGGTGCCTTTGTACAGTGGGAGTCGGGCGGTGTCCTTATCGAGATCGACCTGGATAGCGCTGTCGAGGACCAGGTTCTCACGCGGTAGCAGGCCGCTCGTCTGACCCAGGCTACTAGTTCCGTCTGACGCCTGGTTGTTGTCGCCTTGGGCTACCACCAATGCGGAGGGATCGTCCGCGGATTGCGCCGCGGCACCCGCCGCGCCGAGTGGTGCTGCTGCTACGAGTGCCGCCGCTACGAGTGCGATCGGCGTACGTTTATGTTCGCTTAGCTTACTAAGAAATCCGGCGTGCTTCATCGTTGTCGATTTGATCCTTGTGCCTTTCCGAGTGGGAGGGTGCATAGGTAATGTGTAGCGTTCCCAAAGACCCGCGCGTTCGTGCGCGCGGGTGCAGATGACCTCCGCGAGTGACGTTGACGGTGCCGGGTGGGAGCGCACCCTCTGCTAGGATTTTTCATCGAAGTTCCCACCAGTCAGCCCTCACACATCTATGTCTCGGGTGACTGGCATTTCATTACGTGCCGTCCACGACCTCGCGGCTGACGGTATTCACGCCGGCCGGTAGCGTTGGTGGAGGGAAGGAGAATCTAGCGGCGGCTAGCGCGTCGCGTCCGAGTCATGCCGGACCCGGAGCCCCTGTGTGAGGACGTGCCTGACTCGTGCAGCTGCCGTACCACTACCTGCAGGCTCACCCGTCGCGGCTCGCCCGTGCGGAGCGTTTGCGAGCAGCAGGCCACCCTCGACAGCGGCAAGCATGCCGAACTAGGTGAGGTGCCAGATCGTCCGACCGGACCTAGCAGACCTAATCCTGGCGCCACCCAGCCAGCGCGAGGTGGTTACTCTGCGTGACTCGGAAGGCTGGAATACCGAGGAGGTGGTGTGTAACATCTTGCAGATTACCGAGACTAACCAACGTGTGGTTGTTACACCGCGGTCGCTCTCGGGGTTCGGCGAGCGCTGGAGCAATACCTCACTGGAACGTGAGCCTGACTTGAGATGAGCGTTCCAGATGAGCTGAGCTGCCGAGAGCTGGTGGAGCTCGTGACCGACTATATGGAGAACGCGCTCCCTCCGGCCGAACGAGTGCGATTCGAAGAGCACCTCATTGCGTGTCCCGGATGCCAGACGTATCTCGAACAGATGCGCCAGACCATCGATGTGCTTGGGCGGGTGACCGAAGAATCGCTCGAGCCTGCAGCTCGCGCTAGACTCCTTGACCTCTTCAGGAACTGGAAGCGCGGCGACCGAGCGAATTAGTAGCTGCCGCGCAAGCAAGTCCTGGCGCCGAGCACGTGAGCTACCAGCATCGCGCACTCCTAGTTACCCCCGCCAGTCGGCTGCCTCGCTCCTCACGCGCGCCGGCCGTCGCGACCGCGTTTTCAAGCGGAAACCCGGGGGTTGCTCGATCGGATGATCCTGTGCGAGGCCGACGAATGCGGCCGGTCCGTGCTACCACCGCACACCGGGGATCGCCCTTTGTTCGCACGATCCCTGTCGGGTCATCGTCCATCCCGGTGTAACGTTTCGGGCCTCTGCCGAGACTAGCAAATATGGCGGCGGAGCAGTTGACAAGCGTGGGCCAACGTCAGGACAGGACGGACCGGGCCATGCATCGGTGCGAGCACTGCTCGTCGGCGACCGTGCGCTGGTTCACACCCGAGCGCTCAGTGGGGTATGGCGCTGTGCTGCTTTGTCTGGCGTGCAGCCGCTTGACGATTGTTGTGTCGGGCTACGCCCGCGGCCGTGACATCTTGAGCCCCCACCGCCTCTACCGGCCCGCGGCGCAGCGGCGAGCACGATTATGCAGCCGCCCGTAATTCTCGTAATCCCCGCCTGGGACGAAGCTGAGTCAATAGGAGCCGTGCTCTCTGAGGTCCCGCCCGAGCTAGTGGGTGAAGTCGTGGTGGTTGTCGGCAGCTCGGCGGATCCGACCGCCGCGGTAGCTGCGGCGCATGGAGCACGGATCATCATCCAGTCCCGGCCCGGCTATGGTGCTGCCTGCTGGCAGGGGGCGCGCGAGGCCGCGGCACTCGGAGCCGAGATCGTCGTGTTCCTCGACGGCGACTATGCCGACCCGCCCATGGAGCTTGCTCAGGTGATGGGCCCGGTGCTGGCGGATGAGGCCGATCTGGTGCTCGGCTGTCGCGATGTTTCAGATCACCCGGATGCCCTACCGCTCCACTCGCGCCTTGGCAATAGTCTGGTGCTGACCGCGCTAAGGGTGCTGCTGGGTGGGTCGCGCTTTTGCGACTTGCCTTCATTCAAGGCCATTCGTGTGGAGGTCCTGGAGGCCCTCGAGATGCGAGAGATAGGTTCATGTCCCATTGCCGCCGGATATTGGTCCGCTGGTTACACTCACTTTCCAGGGTGCCTTTGCGGAGGTCCGCGGTCCGTGGAAACTTCCGGTCCCTTCCGCACCAAGCGACCAGCCCTGATCCGATCTCGAGCGCAGCACGATGCACGGCTGCGCTCGGGTCCAGCCCAAGCTCACGACGGAACAGAGCGATACACGCCGCGAGTTGTCGATGCGCAGTTGTGCGGTCACCGCTGCGCGCATAGCAACGGTTGAGTAGCTCCTGAAAGTTTTCTTCGTATGGATTGAGCGCGACGAGTCGGACGCCAAAGCCAATCGGGGCGTGATAATCGCCCGCGGCGAGGTTGGCCAGCGCGGCTTCACGCAAGGCCGCTTCGGGCGTACCCTGCAGGCTTCTCCGCTCGAGCAGCAACCAGGACTCAAATGCTGGACTCGGAGGGAAATCCATGCCCTCAAGAAGATCTCGCCCGATGCCTGGCACCGCCGCCGCCTCGCGCCAGGTGCCCACGCGAAGCGCGTGGACATCGACGTACGTCGCGGGCGGCAACACCAGGCTGCGCTGAGCACCGGTCAGGACATTGGCTACTCCGAAGAGTCGCCGCAGTTGCGAAAGGCTCCAGCGCAGCGCACCGAGCGGATCGTTGGCATCGCCGAACAGCAGCTCCGCGAGGTGTTCGCGGCTAACCGGGTGTCGACTGGCCAGCAGGTACGCCAGTACGGCCCAGGCCTTGCGCCCTCTTGGTGGCGGTCGCCTGATGCCGTCGATCTCGACGCTGCAGGTACCTAGCAGATATATTGACAGACCCACGGCAGCCGCTCCGATGATGGCAGATTCGCGCGCGGGCCAACATGAACTCGGCCTGACGCAGGCCGAGCTCGGCGAATTGCTGGGCGTCAAGACCAACACTGTGGCGCGTTGCGAACGCGTCGAACAGTGCGTGCGGGCGCAAGCGTCGAATCGCGTTCTAACCCGGCTGGGATAGCCCGCGACAACAACCTCTGTGTCGCCGCCAGGGTGTGAAGCGGTGGCCGATTCCCGGCCGGACATGGCGTCGTGTCCGCCGGGTCTTGCGGACGCGTCCGTCGTGTCCCGACTGCGTGTCCGGTGTGTCCCGCGGGCCGTGTCCCGCTCCGTTCTTATGCTCGGCTCCAAGACCTTCTGCCCCGCCTGGAGCCGCGATGCACCTCTCCGACACCCTCGTCTTTGGCCCGTTGGGTCCGCTCCTTCCGCGCCTCGTAAGAGTGCGCCTGGTCGCTCTGCCTGGTCGGCGGCCTGGGCATCCTCACGCTCGCGGGCGTGGTGCTGATCGTCGGGCCAGCAGTTATACCGGCGTCGGCCCGATCGCTGGTTCCTGGATGGGCGTCGCCAGCAGAGCCTAAAGCACCACCCAACAGATCCTCGTCAGCAGCAATCCCGCTGGCGCATCGATTCTGGTAGGCCGGCATGAGCTGGGGCGCACGCCTGCAACAGTCTCGACGTTCCCCGGCCTCATCCTGACGCTGCGACGGGCCGTCTTGCTCGACGCCCTTCGTTGCTGTCGGTACTCTCAGCGTCAACGTCACTCTTTGGCGAGCGGAGCCTGACGGGCGTCTGGTGCGGCCGCAGCTTCCGGGAGCATCGATCACGTCCGCGAACTTCCTCCCCGATGGGCGCGTGGCGCTGGGAATCCGGGTCCGCCCACGGGCGAGCGTCAGCCGTGGGCATACGATCCTAAGGCTGCCCGCACCGACCGAGTGGGGCGTGCCGATGTGCCCGGAGCGCTGCCCAATGCCGTGGCGGTGGCGCCGGATGGGGTTCATGCGGCGGCCATCCTGCATCTCGACGGCCTTGATGGAGCCGCCGCCGACCAGCTTTCCCTAGAAGGTCCAGAGGGTGTGCGGGCGGCTCGGCAATTTGGACTGTTGGACCGAGGCGAGCGCCTACTGGATGTGAGCTGGGCGCCGACAGGGCAGGCCGTGCTGTTGCTCAGCAAGCGTCCCGTAGCGGGCGGCACACGCTTTCACCTTCGGTTCGTCACGACCACGGGCGAAGCGCGCGACCTGGCCGATCTTCCCGCCCAGCCTATCGCGACAGACGCGAGCTTCAACGGACATTTGAGCCACTGGTGCAGCACCCCCAGCACGGCCACCTCAGCGCCAAACGCCACGACGCCGAGCACGAACCACCCCGAGAATCGCCTCAGGCGAAGCGGCACGCGTGTTGCCAGCGTCACCAGTGGAAGGTTGGCACTCAGGCGAGAACGACGCACGGCAGCGGTGAGTGGAGCGTCGATCTCAGCGGATTGCCGACCACGATCCAGCCACCAGCCACCTGCACGCCGCCCGAGGTGAGGATCGCCTACACGTAAATGGGTCCAGTCGGACTAGCCGAATGAGCAGTTCCCAAATGCCGGTTCCGACAGGGGCACGGGACGCCGGGCCAGGGCGGCGACCACCAGCTCATGGCCCAGGCCGAGCACCGGCCGCAGCACGGCGAACATAACCACGCCGCCGACAAGAACGTGAGTGCTGCAGAATGGCGCAGTGGCGCCATAACCGGTTCTTTGACGACTTCGCCATAGCACTCGGCGAGGCCCAGTGGCGACAGCCTGGTTGACCTCATGCCAGCCAGGCCGTCATCTCGAGCATCGAAGACGAGGTCGACGCCGCTACACGATACGCCTTCGAAAAAACGGGGCGCGCCCATCTCCAGCGCATCCGCGCTCGGTCACCTGCTTGACTACCGCCACTCAAGAGACTAATGTACGGACAATCGGGGCGTGGAATGCCAGCGGCCACTAGGGATCTGAACGCCGGTGAGGTCGCCGAGCTGCTTCGCGGCTCGGATGGTTCGGTCCTGCACATCCAAATCGAGTCTGCGCTTCGCGAACTGATCCACTCCGGCCGCGTCGCGCCTGGCAGCGCTCTACCTGGTGAGCTCGAGCTCGCCGCCCGATTGGGTCTTAGCCGGCATACCATTCGTCACGCCCTGGGCACGCTGGCTACCGAAGGTCTGGTTCGGCGTGAGCGCGGGCGGGGCACGCGCGTGCTCGATCCCGTTGCGGCCGTGACTGAGCGAAGTTTGGGCAGCTTCTACGCGTTCGCCTGGGAAGTTAGCGCCCGCGGATTAGAACAGCGGTCTGTTGTGCTGGAGCTCGCCAACGTGCGGGCTTCCCCAGAGCTCGCCAAGCGCCTCGAGCTGGGTACCGACCTACGCGTAAAACGCATCGTCCGCGTCCGCTCTGCAGGCGGCGAGCCACTCATTAAGGAGACCGCGTATGTGCCAATGGTGCTCGCCGGTGGTCTCGATTCGGAAGTTCTCGAGCAAGGCTCCATTTACGATGAGATCGAACGCCGCCACGGGTTGCGCGTGACGCGCGCTCACGAAACCATCCGGCCGATCGTCCTGTCACGCGCACTGGCGCGCATTCTCAACGTGCGGCCTGGCTCAGCCGCATTCAAGGTGGAGCGCACAACGTGGTCCGAGCGCCGCCCGATCGAGTGGCAGGAGAGCCTCGTTCGCGGCGATCGGTACCTCTACTCAGTGGAATTGCCTCGCGCGGTCGAAAGCTAACCCCTTTGAAAAAATCCATGGCTGCTGCTCGCACGGTGTCATTGGGCGCACGCATGTCGATTGCGAACAGCCATGGCATCAACCGCAGAGCGAGCGGATTGCGGCAGACATACGATTCCATTTCACGCCATGTCTCTTCCGGCGAAAGCAATCGTTGCGCCGGTGTGAAACGCAAGTGCCCTGTCCGAATCTGCAGTGCCGCCTGTGCCTGAATGTTGCGATACCAGTCGGTCCGACCCTGCCACGCCGACACCACGATGACCTCATGTGTGCGTGGATCGAAGCGGGCCACTTCGACCACAGAGCGGTGGAGTTGCCCAGACCTACGGCCTCGGTGAGTGACCTCGACGAAGCGGTGCCCGAGCAGCCAGCCCAGATCGTGCTCGTAGAGGACGAGCGGCAGCCGTAGCAACCAGGCGGCCGGGCCAGACGGCCGCTTTCGGGCGATACCCAATCCGGCTCGTGATTGTCGACCTGGCACACCGCTCAACCGCCAGCGCATGGCCGCATGTCCAGGTGGCGCGATGGAATCTTCATGGTCAAGAATGTACGGACATATTCATTGTATAGCGTTGTGTCCATCCGCGGCCCCACGTGACTACGTCGTCCAATCTCTGGGCGCGCGCTGTTCAGCGGGTCAGTCCCACCGAGACTCACGTGCTCGTCGCTACCGGTGTACTTGTTGGCGTGGGTGCTGGCGTTTGGGCAGTGGTGTTCCGCTACCTCATCAACGGCTTCACGTATGTCTTCTTCGACGTCGTGCGCACTGCGTTGGCAGACGTGCTCGGGCCCGCCGAAGTCGTGCTTTTGCCTGCACTGGGCGGTCTTCTGTTCGGGCCGCTAATCTACTTCTTCGCCCGCGAAGCCAAGGGTCATGGGGTACCCCGAAGTGTTGCTCGCGGTGGCCCAGCGTGGCGGCCGCATCCGCCCGGCCGTAGCTGTAGTCAAGGCTCTGGCGTCGGCGCTGTGTATTGGCTCGGGCGGGTCAGTCGGCCGCGAAGGTCCGATTGTCCAGATCGGTTCGGCGATGGGTTCGACCGTTGGCCAGGCCTTGCGCATGTCAGACGATCGGATCCGCACGTTGGTCGCATGCGGCGCCGCGGGTGGCATCGCGGCGACCTTCAATGCGCCGATCGCGGGTGTGTTCTTTGCCCTGGAAGTGATTGTGGGCGAGTTCACAACGCGGCCTTCGGAGTTGTGGTGATCTCCAGCGTCACCGCGTCGGTCATCGGCCGAGCCGCGTTTTGGCGACGTGGCCGCATTCCCGGTGCCCGCATTCGAGTTGGTCAACGTTGGCGAGTTCGCGCTCTACGCCGCACTGGCGGTGGCTGCTGGGGCGATTGGCGTGGGCTTCACCCGCACGCTGTACGCGGTCGAGGACCTGTTCGACGCCGTGCCGATGCCTGACTACCTGAAGCCGCTTCCGGGCGGCCTAGCGCTCGGAGCGCTCGGCCTGTTCCTACCTCAGGTGTTCGGAGTGGGATACTCGGCCATGGAGGGCGCCCTGCGGGGGGACTACAGCGTCGCGCTAACTTACCATCTTAGTCGTGGCCAAAATCCTGACCGTTTCGGTAACGATCGGGTCGGGTGGCTCGGGCAGCGTCTTTGCCCCATCGCTATTTGTGGGCGCAATGCTCGGAACAGTTTTCGGCAGCGTTGCAAACATACTGTTTCCGGCCGTCGTCGCACCTGCGGGAGCCTACGGACTGGTCGGCATGGCCGCCGTGTTTCGTGCTGAGTACGTTGGTTTCGAAGCGCTCAGCCGCGACACCATCTACACGCTCAAGCTGCGTCGCCGCGGAATCGATCTGCGCGCGGGACGCGATGTCGACCTGATGCGCGCCGTGCCCGTCGCGCACGCGATGACCAGCGAGGTTGCGACCGTATCAGCCTAGCTGTCCGTCACCAAAGCTGGCGAGCAGCTCGAAGAGGCTGGCGAGCGAGCTCTGATCGTGCTCGATGCACTCGGATTGCTCGACGGCATCGCGACGTTACGAGACATCGAAGGTGCGCTACTGGATAACCGGCCGGGCACTACCCTGGCGTACGTTGCAAGTCGACCGGTGGTGACCGTGTTCCTTGATGAGTCGCTCAGCCAGGCAGTGCACCGGATGGGAGTCCACGACATTGGGCAGGTGCCGGTCGTCGCGCGGGCAGAGCCCACCAGAGTGATCGGCATGCTGCGTCGGAGCGACGTTGTGCGCGCCTACACCCAGGCCATGCTCGGTCGCCTGGAGTCGCAAGTCCATCGCCCGATCCGGCCAAGGGAGCTGCGTGGCACACGCATCGTGGAGCTGACGGTCGGCGGCGGTTGGCTCGTCGCCGGTCTGACTCTGGGGGATCTGCACCTGCCACCCGACACGCTCGTGGTCGCCATCCAACGACACACGGAAAAGATATTCCACGTGGTGACACCGAGCTGAACAACGTTGACTGCCTACAAATCCTGGTGCGCGACGACGCGATCGCCGGACTCCACGAGCACGTGGCAGCCTTGCGTCCGTTAGCGCCTGGGGCGGGCGACAAGTTTCCTGATCCACCATGACCCCTCAATGCTGCGGCTGATGTTGTGCAGCACATCAAGGGTCGGGACCTCAGAAGGACTCCCACGGGCCGTCGTCGACTGCCAGCCAGCATCGCCAGCCCGATCGCTAATTGGACGATGCCCAGCAGCCTCAGCCGGTCTGCGCAAAATGCTGGCGGGGAACGTGGACCGTATCAGCCAGAATGTCAAGCGCAGCTACGGATACCCCGCAGCCTCAGGAGCCAGCCAGCGCCACCTGAGACCAACAATCCGCTGCACGATCATCCATTGGTGGCGTGGCGCCTGCTCGTAACGTTCGGTGAGGCGATGAGGATGCTGACTCGCACAACGAGGATGTGACATCAGCGCAGATCGGTTGTCGGCGCTGGACGACAATCCGCCGAAAGTTCTTGATCATTTGACTAGTGGTGGCATCAACGGGCGCTACCGTTGGGCGGGGCCTGCGGATACAGGGCGTTCAACGCCGATCGCGTAAACTGCTTCGTGCGCCGATGAACATCCTGCACTTGATAGGAGGGTGGCTGGCCATCTGCGTTCTCGCGTTGGTCGTCCCAACGCCTGGTACTGCACTGGTGCCTTCAGCGCCCACTGTCTCGGTCCCAACAACACGGGCGGCGGCTTTGCCCGGACATCCAGTCCTTGAGGCCAATGGCGTCTATCTCTCAGCCAATCTTGATCCCTCCCGCCCTGCACCACTGCTCGTTGCGCTGCACGGCTTCTCTGGCAGCGGTGGCGGAATCGCCGGACGCCTGCGTTCGTGCGCAGACCAGTACGGTTGGTTGGTGCTCGCGCCGACCATGGCCTATCGAGATTACTTCGATCCTAGCCAACTTCGGAGCGATGCGCAGGAAAATCTGCCTGCGGTGCATGCGCTGATCGACGAGCTGCGCTCGGGCGTAAGCGGTTTCGCGCTGCAGAGCAAGCTGCTGTTGTACGGCTTCTCGAGAGGCGCGCAAATGGCAGACCGATTCAGCGTGCTCTATCCCGCCGAAGTGGCGGGGGTGGCAACCCTATCGGCCGGCAGTTACACGCTTCCGGAGACTGAAGACGCGACACATCGGCCGTTGCTGTTTCCGTTTGGCATCTCCGACTTGAATGCGATCGCGACTGCGCCCTTCGATCAGGCGGCGTTCAGCCGGATTCCGTTCTGGGTGGGGGTCGGCGGGAACGATACGAATCCGGCTGACACCTCCCGCGCGTGGGACACGTACGAGGGCCAAACTCGAGTCGAACGCGCACAGGCATTCGCCACGCAAGTGCAAGGTCAGGGCGGGTCGGTCGAGTTACACGTGTTCGGCGGTGCCGGACACGAAGAGACGGGATCGATGCGGCTAAGCGCATGTGCGTTCCTCGCGCGGCAATCAGCGTAACCGCCACTGATTCAGTCAGCGCCGCGAAAGATAACTGTTGAAGGCGTCATCCATTACGGGCCCGGATTGACACTGGGGTTTCAACCCGGCCCAGTTCCGCTCCCGAAGCGAATCGGCAAGCGATAATCCCAGACATCTGTGAGAACCGCGCAATCCCAGGTCGACGACCACCCGTTGTAATGCAGACTTTCGCCCCAACATTGTGCGAAATGTCTGGAACCTGCATTGACACGATCGACGTTTCTTGCTCGTGATGGGATGGTCATCCGCTGACACGGATACAGGTGCAGCGTCACTCAATCGATGTGATCGTCCACCCTTTCATCGGAGGTGCGCCTCAAGAAACACTCTCGTGAGGCGACGCTCGCAAATGCGCTAATCAGTGAGTTGGTTGGGGCGAACGTCGAGGCCGAAGTTGTGGAAATCCTGCTTCGGGTGCCTGAGGATGACGCCACCCTCGGTTACCTCGTCAATCGCGTTCGGTGGCACGTACAGGTGCTTGCCAAGGCCGAGCGGCCCCGTCTTGACGTCGATCGCCTCGGTGTACACATGGGCGACCGTACCCACCTTCTCGCCTGAGACGTCGCAGACATCCATACCGGGTGCGACCTGGCGTGCTGACTGGTCGCGACTGTCCAACATGCAGTCACCTCCCACTCAAGGTACGATCCATACAGCGTTGCGTTGTGCATGTCCGTACATCTGCGATTGTCGCACGGGGTCTGTGGCGTTGCAAGCCTGGCCATCGGTCGAACGGGGCGGGCAGAAGGAGAATCACACGCGGAGGCGCCACCCGTGCGAGTGCGTTCCGTCTGGAACACAACCGACCGTCCACTGTGCGGTGGCCCCGCACGGGCATCCAGGCGCTTGACGAGTTCGACGGGAGCCCGATCGTGTTGGATTGGGCGTTTCAGCCACGGTTCCTCCGAATACGCCGATGCCGGCAGCCGATCAAGGGCGCTGGCAGATGCGCCGGGCAACCCCTCATGGTCTGTTGCCGATCTCGAGGACGCGCTCTTCGCCAAGGGTGCCGTCGGCGGAGGGCTAGTGCGTGCGTCCGCAGTGCTCAGCGGGCCCGCGCCTGTG
>Ga0137390_10003198_pt1 | contig 13304 bp, 13 predicted proteins | sample 15con2h24AmetaG_FD_104937 | JGI IMG/M metagenome (GOLD analysis project Ga0137390, IMG submission 104937) | Vadose zone soil microbial communities from Angelo Coast Range Reserve, California, USA - 15con2h2.4A metaG | ecosystem: Environmental > Terrestrial > Soil > Vadose zone > Saprolite... | reverse complement strand
TGTTGAGGTGCATCGCCTTCATCAGGGCGACGTCCTCTCTGTAGCGGTGATAGGAATCGCATGCCACATCTCCTGTGGACGCGCCCTTGATGTTTCCGATCGTGTGCGCGAATCGGTCCCAGATAGATTCGCCCTTTCCATCCTCGTTCCACCCGCCTTCGATCTGGTATGCCGCTGTCGCGGTGCCCCAGAAGAAGTCTTTCGGGAACTGGAAGGGTTCCGGCGGTACGCCTGGAGTCGTGCCAAGCTGTGCCAGCGGCATGCCCGACGGTTTCAGGCTGAACCAGGATGTTCGCGGAATCGGTACAGCTGCAACTCCCAGCGTCATCCATAAGAAAGTCCGGCGATTCACTTCTCCTGAGGCCATGGCAGTCTCTCCTCGATCGGACTTCTGATCTTAGTCCAGGTACGGGTCCCGCAAATATCCCTCAACTGCGAAATCTTCCCCAAAGCGATGCAGCCTAAACCACTTCAAGTGGGCAGCTTCGCTCATTCGACGATACCCTGGTCCGGCGGCGAATGGCACGGAGCCGGTCCCAGCCAGAATCTTCGGTGCATAGTACAGGAAGAGCTTATCGACCAGGTCTGAAGCCAGCGCTTCCCAGTTCACGAACGCGCCGCCTTCAATCATCACACTGGTCATCTCGCGTTCCGCCAGGAACCGGCAAATTGCGTGCAAATCCGGACGCCCGTCCACTCCCGCCGTCGCCACCTGTTCCACTTGAATGCCGTGCTCTACAAGCTGCTGCTTCTTTTTCTCTTCCGCCAGCGAACAGAAAATGATGACATCATCCTTCGCCGTCTGCACAATTCTGGAATCCAGCGGCAGCCGTAATCGCGAATCCAAAATTACGCGCAACAGCGGACGCCTCCGCGGAAGCCGGCTGCGATCCGTAAGCAGAGGATTGTCCGCGATCACCGTGCCGACACCGACCAGAATCGCATCGTGCTGATGCCGTAATTGCTGCACGTGCGCGCGGGCTTCATCGCTCGTAATCCATCCGCCCGTCGGCCCTGCCGAGCCGAGTGCCTGTGTGCCTGACAAATCCTCAGGCGGTGGAGCAATTTTTCCATCCAGCGTCATTCCCGCTTTAAGAGTCACCAGCGGAATGCGATAGCGTATGTATTTCGCGAATGCATCGTTGAGCGGGCGAGCCTCTTCGTCGAGAATGCCCGACGCGACCTGCACTCCAGCCTGTCGCAACCGCGCGAATCCGCGTCCGCTAACCGCAGGATTTGGATCGGTCGTGCTCGCCACAACGCGCATAATTCCGGCGGCAATCACCGCGTCCGCACACGGCCCGGTGCGGCCCTGATGCGAACATGGTTCAAGGTTGATGTAGAGTGTCGCGCCGCGCGCCCTCTCTCCGGCTTGCTCGAGGGCCAGAACCTCGGCATGCTTCATGCCTTCATAAGTGTGAAACCCCTCGCCCACAACGTTACCGCTGTCGTCCACCAGCACCGCTCCTACGTTGGGATTCGGCGAGGCAAGCCCAAAACTTCTGCGCGCCAGTTCCAAAGCGCGATGCAGAAACACCAGATCGTTTTCCAGAGATGTGTTCACAGATCAAGAGAAGAGAGAATCCACGTACTCTTTGGGATCAAACGGCAACAGGTCTCCCGCCTTTTCGCCAACGCCAACATAACGCACTGGCAGACCCAGTTCTCGCGCGATGGCCACTACCACTCCGCCCTTCGCAGTGCCGTCCAGTTTAGTAAGCACGACTCCAGTGACGGCCGCCGCGTCGGTAAACTGCTTCGCCTGTTGCAATCCATTCTGTCCCGTGGTTGCATCAATCACCAGCAACACTTCGTGTGGCGCGCCGGGAATCAGCCGTTGAGCTGTCCGCCGCATTTTTTCCAACTCCGCCATCAAATTCGATTTCGTATGCAGACGCCCCGCCGTGTCTATGATCACGCAATCAGTGTGCCGCGCGTTTGCCGCTTCCAGCGCGTCGAATAGCACGGCTGCAGGATCTCCGCCTGCCTTGGTACGAATTACTTCGGTCCCGGTACGCTGCCCCCAGACCTCCAGTTGCTCGATTGCCGCTGCCCGGAATGTGTCCGCGGCACACAGCAGCACGGTCTTGCCTTCAGAGCGCACAGTTTGAGCGAGTTTGCCGATGGTCGTGGTCTTGCCGGTACCGTTGACCCCCACAACCAAGACAACTTCAGGAACCCCATCTGGTCTCTCGACGGGAGGCGTATTTGCAGCATTCAGAATGGCTAGCAGTTCTTCTTTCAACAATCGCTTCAACTCAGCCCCGTCCTTGATCTGCTTGCGATCAGCCCGCTCCCGCAAATTATTGAGCACCTGGTGGGTGGTTGTAGTGCCCAGGTCGGCGCCGATGAGCGTGGCCTCAAGATCATCCAGCGTGTGTCGATCAATTTCCTTGCTGAATGAAACCGCCTCTTCAATCCGCTCACTCAAATTCTCGCGAGTGCGCGTCACCGCCTCTTTCATGCGGTCAAACAGGCCAGGTTTCTTCTCTGTGCTGCCGAAAAGTGTCTGAATCATGAAAATCTTTCAGTGCGGAGCGGCTGATTTGATTATAGCGATCACAGGGACAAGATGCGGGTGACAGGAGTTGGGAAAAGAAGGACTTATGTGCGATCCATGTTTGTTTCTGCAGGGACAGGCTTCTCGAACGCAACACTCGCAGGGACGTTAATGGCGCCGGCTCCAGCCGCCATAGCCGCTGCTCGGGGCACGCGAATCTCTCCCCGCTGGTAGATGGCTTCCAAAGCTGCTACGGCGGTCGGATCGAGCCGCTTGCCGGAAATGGAATGGATGATCCGCAAGGCGTCTTCGCAATCGTGCGCCTGCTGATAGGGACGGTTCGTGGTCAGGGCGTCGAAAGTGTCAGCCACGGCAATGATGCGGGGTAGGACCGGGACCTCTTCTCCCTTGAGCCCATGCGGATACCCGCGGCCGTCCAAAGATTCGTGGTGTAGTTCAATGCCGGGGATCATCTCTGTGAGTTGGGCGACCGGCCGCAGAATGTTCGCGCCCTTGGTGGTATGGGTCTTCATGACCTCGAACTCTTCCGCGGTAAGCGCGCCCGGTTTTTTCAGGATGCGGTCCTCGATTCCAATCTTGCCCACGTCATGTAATTGTGCAGACACCCGGACGATCTCCAGGAAGTCTTCCGGCATCCCCATTTCTTTCGCGATCAGCACCGAATATTTCGTCACCCGGTCAGAATGACCGCGCGTGTACGGGTCCTTTTCGTCGACCGCGCCGGCTAGCATCTGAATGGAACTCATGAACAGCTCGCGGTTCTCTGCCGCGGCGCGCTTCAAGTCAAGGACGAAGTGTTCGAGTTCCTCGGACATGAAGTTGAAAGTCGAGGCCAGTTCCCCAATTTCCGTGCGGCTCTTCAAATGCACTCGCTGCGAGAAGTCTCCACGAGCGATTGCATGGCTCGACTCGGTCAGCACTTCCAGCGGATTGGTGATGCGGCGGGCCGCGATAACTCCGACCCCGATACTCAGCGCAATGGCGAAGATGGCGAGTATGCGCGCGGTACGCTGCATATCGTAAACGCTGCTGTAGGCTTCGTCCCGCGGTTTTTGCGCGACCACAGCCCAATTCAGATTGTTTACCGGGCTGTAGGTGCCCAGCATGACTGTGCTCTTTTTGCCTGCGCTGACCGTGAATTCACGGGTAGCGGCCACCATCTGCGCCTTGCCACCCTGCTCCACAAAGTTGCGCACGATTTCAAGATTGGTCATGTCTTGCCCGGTGGCATACTCAGGGTTGGCGCCTGCGACCAGTCGTCCTTGGCTATCCACCACGTAAGGAGTCAGGCCGCTACGGTCGATTTCCTGCAACCTGTGGACCAGAAAATCGAGGTCCACCACTGAGGCGATCATGCCCAGAAAGCGGCCGCCAAAGGTCACCGGAGTGCTGACCAGCATCACTGTTCTTGAGGACTTACCGTTCCCAACCACCAGCGGCTGCCCATTGTAGGCGCGCGATTCGCGCGCAGCCGCATACGCCTGCTCTAATTCCCGCTGTAAGAATGCGTCCGGCTCAATGCGTCCCGCAGAGATCCCTTTTGCCTCAGAGTTCAACAGAGTCGAATAATCCAGATCTTCAGAAGAGGACACGAAATTTTCGAGGAGCGCGCGCAACTCGGGTGCCTGCACATGGTCGCCGGTCAAGTCTCCCCCGCTAGCCACTTGTAGAGCTGAAGCCAGGTTGGTTTGCATCAACCGGAATGATTCCTGGTGCTGTGAAATGTCGTCCGCAATGGAGCGCGTGACTGTGTTCTGCAACAGTCGCTCGTTGGTGATCAGGCGGTCCCGGTTGATCGACTGCACTTGCACCGAATAAAAAAACATCGGTACCACGCTGATCAGGACCAGCACACTGAGGATGACATACAGAATCGGAATGCGAGTTGGCAGAAATTTGCCTGACAAAATGACTTTTCTCCGTACCCCGGCGTGGCCCACTATGAGTGCAATCCCAAGAATTCTACTTTGCGAGTTCTGGAGAAAGGACAACTTGAAAGGCGTGCTCCATTACCAAAGTACCGAACGGTCGCCAACACAGGCCTGGTAAGTGTGATATTTGGGAAACTTTGTTACCGCAGGTTACTTGCCCTGGAAGTTGCCGCTCGGTAGGTAAGTCTCGCTCTTTGAAGTGCGAGTCATCAGCTCCTGGATCGCATCGCGCGGTGATTTGCCCTCGCTCAAGATCGCATGCATCTGCTCGGTAATGGGCATCTCCACTCCGCGCGCTCGCGCGAGTTGTACCGCCGCATCCGTGCTAAAGACTCCTTCTGCAACCATGCCGTGCATGCTGGAGACGACCTCCGCCAGCTTGCGTCCCCGCCCGAGTTCAGCGCCCACGCTGCGGTTTCGCGAAAGCGCGCCCGTGCAGGTAAGCACCAGGTCCCCCAGGCCCGCCAGCCCAGACATGGTTTCCGCCCGCGCGCCGCAAGCAGTTGCCAGCCGCGTGATCTCGGCGAGTCCTCGCGTAATCAGCGCGGCCGCAGAATTATGTCCCAGCCCAAGTCCGTGGCAAACTCCGGCAGCGATTGCAACAATGTTCTTCAGCGCGCCGCCCAATTCCACTCCCACCACATCATCATTTGTGTACACGCGAAAAGCTGGATCGCTGAATTCCCGCTGCACCGTCGCTCGCAAGTCGCGATCTTTTGACGCAATGGTGATCGCGGTCGGATCTCCACGCGCAACTTCCGCGGCAAAAGTCGGCCCGCTTAACGCTCCCACCCGGCAGTCAATCCCGTTTTGCTTCGTGATCTGGCAGATCACCTCCGTCATGCGCAGCAGGGTCCTCTGCTCCAGGCCTTTGGTGGCGCTCACCAGCAACATCTCTGGATCGAGATTCGGACACATTTCCTGGAACAACCTCCGGCAATGCTGAGACGGCATCGCGCTTACAACCATCTCAGCCTCGCTCAACGCTTCTGCTAGGTTGCCGGTTACAAGAACGCAATCTGGAATTTTCTGTTCGGGCAGGAACAAAGCATTTGTGCGGCTCATTTCGATTGATTCGCGGACGTCTTTCTCGTAGGCCCACAGTCGCACCTGGTGCCGTGACGTCCGGCCGAGTACGATCGAAAGCGAAGTCCCCCAGGCGCCTGCTCCGACAATGGCGATCTGGCTCATTTGCGTCTCAACTGGAATCGAGGCTCAGTTCCGGCAAGCATCCGCCGGATATTCTGGTGGTGCTTCAGAACGATGAGAAGAGAAGCCGCCGCGACCAGGGCAAGTCCCGTCGAACCTTGGCCTTCCCCGAGCAACATGGCAGCCACAGAAAGCGATGCGGCGGCAATGATGGAGGCTAACGCAACCAAACGAAAACCTGCGGCCAATAACAAGAAAATGCCGAGCACAACCACAATGGCTTTTGGAGTCAGCAAAAGGAATGAGCCAAGCCCGGTGGCCACACCCTTGCCTCCTCGGAACCCAAGCCACACGGGGAAAATGTGTCCGCACACCGAGGCAAATGCCGCGGTAAAAGCGGCTGTTTTGTCGCCAGGGAAAATCATCGACGCAATGACCACTGCGGCAAGCCCCTTGAGCGCATCGAGCAGCAGCGTCGCAATCCCTAGCGCCGGAGAAGTTCGCGCCACATTCGTCGCACCTATATTGCCGCTGCCGGTGGCGCGCACATCGGCTCCGCGAAATGCGCGCACCAGCAGATATCCGAACGGAATCGATCCGAGCAGATACCCAATGCCGGCGCTGATCAGGATCGCGTGCATGATCATAGTTCCGGAGGGCGCAAGCCAAAGCGCGCAATTTTTGTGTACTGTGAGCCTTTGGGCGAAAGTTGGCTGCGGTACAAGAAAAAGTCGCGGGCCGTCATCCTACCAAAGTCTGCCGCCGGAGATTGCGCCAATTTCTCTTGCAACTGCCCAAATCGCTGATTCACCTTATCGCCCTTTCGCCAGTGCGGGGCCCCAGAACCTCCGCCGGCGCGGGCCCCCGCACGAGCCAACGTCAGATGCGGGCTGAACGCGCGTTGCTCTTCGGGAATACCTAAAGCGGCAAGAGATTCTTCTACTTTTACCGCCAGGTCCGCTAGACCAGCTTCCCCTTCGATTCCCACCCAGAAAACGCGCGCGGCTTTGGCTGTAGGAAAAAATCCGGCATCATGGAATCGTATCTGAAACGGTTCAGCGTTGATCGAACCAAGCGCTTCTTCAATCTGCTTCACGGCCGCTTCCGGTTTTTCGCCGATAAACTTTAGCGTCACGTGCAGCGACTCTGGACGAACCCACCTTGCCCCAGGCGCAAGCCCGCGCACTTCTTCCATGAAATGTTGTAGTCGTTTTCGGATCTCCTCTTCAATATCGAAAGCGACGAAAATCCGCATATGCCACGTTCGAGCATAGCAAATGTCTGCTGCCACGCCGGACGCCTTTCTCATCGCTTACAATATTCCGGGTTTTCCTTTGTGTACCTCTGTGTCCTCTGTGATGTTTTTTGAAGTCAGAGCGCCACGTCACGAAGCCGAAAGTCCTAAACTGAAAATGAAACCCTCTGAACTGATCTACGACTGGAACCGCGCCCTGCCTGCCGAATTCCTGCCCGCAGGACCGGTCTTGTTGAACGACGAAACTCTGCGCGACGGCCTGCAATCGCCTTCGGTCCGCGATCCTTCGATCGAACAAAAAATCGAAATCCTTCATTTAATGGAATCTCTCGGGATCAACTCGCTCGATCTCGGCTTGCCGGGCGCTGGATCTCGGGCAGTAGAGCACGTGGAAGCGCTGGCCCGCGAAATCGCCAGCAACCGGATGAAGATCCAGGCGAACTGCGCTGCCCGCACGCACGAAAACGATATTCGCCCGATCGCAGAAATCGTTCAGCGCACCGGTCTCAAAATCGACGCCGCCACATTCATCGGCTCCAGTCCCATCCGCCGCTATACCGAAGGATGGACGGAAGATTTTTTGCTCGACACCACCGAGAAGGCCATTAAGTTTGCGGTCTCACTCGGCCTCGAGGTCATGTATGTGACCGAGGACACGAGCCGCTGCGATCCGGAGATGGTGAAGCGTTTGTATTCGACAGCCATCAGGTGCGGCGCGCGGGCGATTGTGGTTTGTGATACTGCGGGCCACGCAACTCCTATGGGAGCATTCGCGCTGGTCAAATTTGTTCTCGATCAGGTGGTGAAGCCTTGCGGCGAAAAGATTCGCGTGGATTGGCACGGGCACTGTGACCGCGGATTTGCCGTTGCCAACTCCATCGCCGCGCTCGCGGCCGGCGCCGATTGTGTCCACGCCTGCGCCCTGGGGACGGGAGAGCGCGTGGGCAATACGCAAATGGATCAAATGCTGGTCAACCTCAAACTGATGGGCATTTCTCCCTGGGACAAACAGGACCTGACCGAGCTAAAAGCCTATTGCCAGGCAGTCTCACGCGCCACCGGCGTTCCCATCCCACCCAACTACCCCGTGGTCGGCGAAGACGCCTTCCGCACGGCCACCGGAGTCCACGCCGCGGCCGTCATCAAAGCCCTCAAGAAGAACGACGTCGAACTCGCCAACGCAGTCTACTCCGGCGTGCCTTCCCACTTGTTCGGACTCGAGCAGGTGATTGACATCGGCCCGATGAGCGGGAAATCGAATGTCCTCTTCTGGCTGGAGTGCCACGGAGTTCCTGCGTCCGATGACGTCGTAGAGCGCATTTACAAACGCGCGAAAGCCTCCAATCATACCCTGAGCGAAGCCGAAATCCGGGCTTGCCTCTAATTCCCGTGTTGGAAGATGCTCGTGTGGGTCGGACACTCCCTTCGGCAAGCTCAGGGCAAAACCCCGCCCAAGCAAAGCTTGAACGGGGCACCCGATATTGGTCGGACAAGAGTGTCCGACCCACACGAGATAATCCCTCACGGCCCCAACTGCTGCCCCACAAACTGTAGGCGGGTCGTTCCGGCAGTGGGCGAACCAACCACCGCAACATTTCCAGAGATCCCGCTCGTCGAAAGCGGAAAGCTCGCCAGCCCATTGATGTCCGATGGCGCCGTGGCCTGCGACTTGGCGAGAATCACTGGGCATCCCCGGCTGCGAAATGCCTGCTTCTCCCGTCCAGACGATCGGCTGATTCTTTGGTAGGCGCCCGACATAGCTCTGAAATAGGACGCTGGCGCCGAGCACGTCATGTGGGGGATTGGAAGAATCAATCACCCGAACTATAACCGGTTGAAAAACCGTGCCCGCTGGCTGCGATCTGCAGACTCCTTGCCACCGGCTCAAGCTGAAGAGATGAAGTCGCGACCATCGTGCCATTGAATATCTGACACGGATTATTGTTCGGGGCTACGCAAACGCTGACTTGGATACTTGCAGCCACAGAGTTCACCTGCAAGCTCACGGTTGCGTATCCCATTCGAATCAGTCTGCGCTGCTCAAAACGCCTGTGCCGCGAGGGATCTGATAATTCACCGCCTTGCCGCTGACCGGAGTTCCGCTCGAGAGTACGCGCGCCACCAGCGGCAAGCTCACCGTCGCGCCCTGCGCGATCCAGACCGGCGGCGTGAAGAGCGACAAATCGAGTGGCGAGCTAGTACCCAGCAGCGTCGCTTGCACTTGCTGGGCGCTGGGGGTACGACGCGGGAGCCAGTTGGGCAGTAAACGTCATGACGCTCGCCGACAGAACGATCATAAAGGTTGACGCCAATCCGCTCTGGTCGGAGAGCACTGTACAACTGGCAGCGCCCGCGCACGCCGAGAACGCAACCGCCGGAGAAGACGTGAACTGTACGCTGGCGCCGACCACGGGTGTTACTCCATCGGCGGCGACCACCATCACCGTAAAGGGCGATGGCGTCTGCCCTCCCACCGGAGTCGCAGGGTTCGTTCCCGAGACCAGCTTAATCAGGTCGCTCGGACCTGCTCCGACGGTCATAACGCTGCTCATGACAGAATTGCTGCCGGTGTTGATGTCGCTGAGCTGCACATCATAGACACCGTCCGCCGTGGCCGGAGTATCCACGAGCAACTGCGTAGCGGAGGAAGCCAGCACCGGGACCGCGACATTCGCTGCCAGCACCGCCGTGTCCGATTGCAACCCCAGACCCTGAATCGTCAGTGGCGTGCCGCCGGCAACGCCGGCCCTTGCCGGAGCCACATTGTCCCCGTAAAGCACGCGCGCGTTGTAGCGGTAATCGGGACGACCGTCTCCGTGATAATCAGCAATACCCAGCCGGAACATCGTGCTCTGCACTACCTGAGCATCTAGCCGCGTTTCGGCGAAATACGAGGTGTTGAAGGCTGAGGGCGTATTTGCTGGCGAAGGCGATTGTCCCGGATTGGCCAGCTCCCACATTCCAATCACCGGCTGCGCTTTCCCTTGCGACAGATTGCTCGAATCATCCAGCGCGTTCACGATTGCCGACAGTGTGCGGTTCGCCTTGGCAGAGAACTGGAAGAAGTCCGCCGTTCGGTATCCGCTCAAAGTGCCCGCCCAGGTCCCGGAGCCTGGCACTTGCGCAGGCGAAGCATAGCTGGTCGGGCTGTACCACTGCGCCTTCTGGACTGCGCGCCCTTGCATCAGGATGTCCTGAGCAACAGCTCCTCCCGGAGTGACCGTGATGATAAGCGGCTGGGCCAAGCCCGATAGTTGGACCTGAGAAGTGGATCCGTATGGGCCAGTGTTCGTCGACCAAAGTGGATCGACCGCCTCCACGGTGATCTGATACTGCGCGCTGGTTGCGCCGTTGGGAATCTGCAAACCTGCAAGATCGAAGAATCCCTCGAGCGTCAGGTCATCCGAACCGAAACGATCGAAATTTTGTCCGGTGCTGTCGGTGTATCCGTTTCCCGCGTTCCCACAAAACAGAAATCCTGAAACTGAGCTTGCAACGACCGCACCGGAAGGCTCGCCAGTAGAAGGATCGATCCAGCGCGCAACCACGTTCACACCCTGCATGGGCTGCGCCGCCACTCCGCTGGCATCGGTGAAATAGACGCTGCCGTGCACACGCGCCGTGCTTTGCGAGAAGATCTGCTTGCCCGGAAAGTTCACGTGGTTCAGCGACGTAACCGGATACAGCCGCGAGAGCGCTGCCTGGTCATCCATCTTGGGTTGCGCCGGATTGATGGCGCCGTTATTCGAATAGCAGACGGAGACTGCATGCACGAAGCGGGATCAAACTCATGCATCACAGGGAATCCGGCAAAATCTTGCCGACCCGGCGGGGGATTACGCGTGATCACATTTAGGTTTGCCTGCGACCAGTCGAGCCCGAGCACCCGCCCGATGACGCGAACCAGGCGATATTGCAAATCCGGCAACTGTGCCGAAGTCTGTGCACAGATGCCATTCAGAACAAAGAGCGCATGCAGGAACTGCGCAGTCGTCCCCAGATTGTCGATTCCACCGAAGACTGAATTGTCCGCGCAATAAGCGGAGTTGCTCGCGCCGGTGCCGAGCAACGCGTCCGTTACTGCTCCGTCTTCGTCATAGACAACTCCGACCGGAGTACTTATCGCGTTCGGGAGAATATCCGCGGACATGCTGAGCACGCCGTTCACCAGCGTGACATCGGTTCGGCTAACGTCTTCCGATTACGCTCAGGTCCCCCTGGTCGGTGTAGTAGTTGACTGTACCTTGCGGCCAGGTGACCCCTGGCTACCGCCACGTACGCCGGTCCGCCTGCGATTGCAAATTCGCCTAGCAGAACCACAGCCGCGATCGGCGATAAAATCCAGCGCCTCACACTATTCCTGTTATTCACTCGCCGCGCGCCTGATCGCCGCCCTCAGACTTCGCTTGTCAACAACCCGTGTGTGACGGTTTTTCCCATTCGAGGTCTCAACTGCGACCTCTCCCCCTTCATTCACGCGAAAGCGTCCCAATCTGCCCCTACCGGACTGGTCAACCCCAACCTGCTCACCGGGTACAGAAACAGCAGAACGTGTTCACTGGGGCGGTAGCACTCGCCCGAATTCCACAACCCATCCCACTCTTGTATCTGGACTACTTGTCGGCGGCGGACGCCCCGAATCGCCTCTTGCACTCGGAAAGTGATCCGAGTGGCCGCAACGGTGGACAAGTCAGGACCGAGGTGTTCGACGCCCAGCACAGTTCCGGAAAAGATCAACGCCGAATCCCGCGCCAATCCGCGGAGGAAAGGTATCTTGGTCAAAGAAGATGGTGGCGTCTTCGCCTGCACCCACGCAGGAATAAGTGCGATGAAAACAGCAAGCCAGAGATGCAAGCGCACGTTCAGCCTCACAATGCTGAGGCCAGCGCTCTGACGGGGAGCACCGAGATTCTAGTGCAGCGTTTGCGCAATCACCTGTGACGCGCGTCACATGACACGTGTGATCTCTGAACATGACTTGTTTTGAAAGGACATGGCTTCGGCCGTGCCGTTACCCGGGAAGAACGACTTACGGCACGGCCGAAGGCCGTGCCCTCTCAAGGCTGCTCGGAATTTGGCCCTGTTACTTCATCCCTCATTCAAGAATAGCTTCTGCGCCGACAGGTGCGCTCCCGTCAATAACAGTAACCCCGAAAGAAATGCCCAGAACATCATGCTCACCGAGAGCGCAAATGGACCGTACACTTCCTGAAAGTTCAGCCGCGGCAGCAACAGAATGTAGGAATATTTCAATATTTCCGAAAGCAGCCCCATGATGATCGCCGCCGGTAGCACTGCTTTGGCCGGAACCTTCCCATTCGGTAGCAGCCAATAAATCAAGAAAAAGATAGCCATGCTGGTGAGCGTGGCAAACACTTTGGCGGTCATGAATCCGAGGACGTGAACCAGGAAAATATCGTGTCCGAATGCGAGGAATCGAAGCAAGATTGTGTTCCCCGCGCTCAACGCAATCGAGATCAACGCCAGAATTCCACATGCAAACGCCAGTCCCAGTGAGATAAGCTGGTTTCCGAAATACGAGCGGTTCTTAGGGAAACGCCATACCCGATTCAATGCGACTTCAAGCGGCATAAAAACCCCAGTCGACGTCACCAGCAGGATGACAAAAGAAAACACTTGCACCCGGTTATGTGCCGATGCCAGGGTACTGAGATTGCGAATCACAAAATCCTGTCCGGATTGCCCCGCCGGAAGATAATCCCGAAGCAGTTCCACGATCACACTTCTCATGGAAGGCGAATGAAACACTCGCACCACCAGGGTCATCAGCAGGAGCACGAATGGGAAGAATGAAAGAATCGCATTTGCAGCTACTGAGAATGCAAAAGTGTGCACTTCGGTGTGCAACAAATATTTGATCGTGGAGAGCGTCAACCGGTAGTAATAGCGGATCCGGTGCCTGCCGGAACGTGCCGGATCGCGTTCTGGGCTGGGAGTGGAGAGGCTGGTCGGCTGCACGATTTCTGAATATTATCAAATACTTGCGCGGAAACTGGGTCGTCCGGCCACTACGCAGAGCTCGGCGGGGCCGTCTCAATCTGAGTAAAACGTTTCAATACCTGCAAATTTCTCTTGCCAGATACGTAAGTTCCTGAATAATATCTTCTGCTCACTGCCCAACGATCAGGGCATTGAGTTTTCAGAATTCGGGTTGATGTTTTGTTGCCACGTCGTCGAAACTCGCGCACTTTGTGCAGTCCTGTGCCTTTGCCGGAGTTCCTCCGCCGGAAGGGTGTCAGGGCTTTTTTTTGGGTAGACCGTGCGGCCACCGAGCATGACCTGAAGCAAGCTGCTCTAGTTCTTAGAGGGGGGAATTTGAGGCGCAAGCCTCACAACGAACTCGGGCAGAAATCTATAACCAGAGTCGAAAGGAGTTCTTTGTGAGAGAGAAGGGTACAGTAAAGTGGTTTAACGGGGCAAAAGGTTA
>Ga0137390_10003197_pt1 | contig 13304 bp, 20 predicted proteins | sample 15con2h24AmetaG_FD_104937 | JGI IMG/M metagenome (GOLD analysis project Ga0137390, IMG submission 104937) | Vadose zone soil microbial communities from Angelo Coast Range Reserve, California, USA - 15con2h2.4A metaG | ecosystem: Environmental > Terrestrial > Soil > Vadose zone > Saprolite... | reverse complement strand
GGGTTACCGGTAGGGTCGCAGAGAGATATAACTCTTGATTCAATAGATACGGACGTCTAGTTTTTAATAGCTGTTTTCTCTCCAGATATATCGGAAGCTTAGGAAACCCGGCAATGATGAGAAATGATTAGCACAAAATACGCTTCAAGATGAGGTTGGAATACACCAGCCGGAGAGAGCAGTACGAGCGGTCCGCATGAGTCCTTTGAACAAATGTAGGAATGTAGGAGAGGGAAGAAGATATCAGTTTTATGTATCGATGGGTCAGAGCAGTCTCCTCGCGCAGGCAGAATGTGACATTGAAAGAGATGGGTACACCAAGACAGTGTCACGAAGACGTCCTACTCAGTAGAGTAGCGCAAATGCGACGCAGTGAATACTCTTGACACCATACTTACGGCCCCTTTGCGCGAAAAGATGGGCATGGATCATTCGAAGACGGCGGAAAGGGAGGGTGTTGTGAGTTTTTCGTTGGCACCGCTCACACTGCAATGTTGGTTAGTGTGTGTATACAACGCCCGAAACGTGAGATAACTGGGGGAAAAACTATCCTTTTGGTAGCAATCTGGTGCGACAGCCAAAAACAAACGACACGAGAGTTGCTGTGCAGAAAACTGAATAAAGTGGCAACGTTCTTCGTGGATGGTGAGGAATGACGGTTACCGTTACGTTACACGAGCGGTCGGTCGCTTCCGCGGCTTTCCGCGACCCTGAGCGGGACGGACCGCCCGGACCGCCACTGTCTCGTGCCTTGACGACGCAGCCGCAGTTTTTACAATGTATCCCAATTCAGTCGGCTATTTCCTGCAATCTGATTGGTCAGTTTTTGTGAACTGAATAGGAGAACATTAATATTGTAAAATGCCCACAGTGAGTACTCCTACGATGCCGGAAAGTTGCCCCAAGAATACACCGCGGACACATATAGTCTTAATCAATGAACGTGTCTATGATCTTTGTTGGTTTGTTGGCGCGAAAATCAGCGCCGGGTATCTACTGTCTCTTATTTTTGCTGACTCTCCCCAGTGTGTACAAATAGCCCCAGCGATGTTTCGGCGCATGTTGGGTTTTGAAGGCTACTAATACACACTGCTCAGGTAGCCAGCCGAACAGACGAAATTTCATTTGACATTCTCTCAGGGTATACTCAAATGACAAGTTCCGAGTCGTCTCCTGCCTCCAAGGCTCCAACCGTCCTGTGACGTACGATTCCCTTCTGTCCGGCAGAGAAAACTCGTCGCCCCATCATGCTGCTTTCTGCGTGATCTACTCAAGCGGGCGGGGTTCCTGGAACATAAATTAACCAAAATTGCATCACGACGCAGGCGAGTGGATGATTCGCACCGGTGTTATGGCAGGCGGTCTCTGGCCAGAAACCAGCACTCTCACCGGCCAGGCACCAGCCGTTCCAGAGTGTCTCACCATCGCTACCGCTCCACTCACTGCACGAGACTTCTTCGTACGTGCCGAGCAACGCGTGACGTCCCTCAGGGAAGAATGCTGCATCGGCGCCCGAATCTTCGCACAGATCGAAGCTGCGATCGTTTTTTTTTCAGTATGGCCCAGGTCTCAACGCGGAGGAAACTGAAAGGCAACTACGCACTGCATGGGCATACCGTGACCGTTGAGTGGATTGGAGGTCGTCTGCGCGCACCACTCATTGTTGTTTATGTCCCCGACCGGGCACAGATCGTTAGCCTTTACGACGATGGTGTTCCCAAACGGGCCCGCAAAAGAAGTCGTGTACGGGTCATAGGTTGGTGTTATCCTGAAGCAGCGGCCGCAAGCTCCACCAGCACCACTGTTGGCACCGAATGCGAGCTCATTGACTGCAGCAGAGTACCCATTCACTCTTTGGCCGCACGCTACAGGAGGACATCACGCTCAGCGTGTGGTCCAGGGGGAATGGATGAAAGTAGGCGGATAGCTTACAGGCATATTGGCAACCGCTGTACGCGGTGAAAGATGCCTTTCCACTGGGATTCTGTACCCAGCCACTCGAATGGGTGGTGGTGGTATTATGGTGGTGATGATGATGTTTGTGTTCTTCGCGCACGAACTTGAACTCGTGCTTGGCAGCAGCGAGAACTGAGAGAGAGACGAAAACAACTTGAAGAGCGAGAGCAAATTTCATCGCTGGGGATGTATGGCGGTAACGGTCGGTGTTCAATCAGTAGAGCAACCCCCGATGGTTCGCTCTCCCCTCCTGCTTTATATTATGCGCTCATCGTGAGCGAACAATATTTCCGTGGCTCTAGGATAAATGATGCCATGGGGCAGGGCGCATTTCTCGCATGCACAGTTATCGCCACGGACGAAGCTCCGAAATTGACCGATGGACTCGTTGCCACGGCAAGGTTATAGAATAGTTCTCCGATGGTGTGGCCCCCGTACTTCGAAAACTACATAGGATGGTAACGTAACTCCATAACTACCGCAAATTTTAGAAATCTCATGTTGTGGGGAGTCGCGTAACTAGTATCATAATGCAGGACGCTCACTGGACCGTCGGCACAGACGTCCCTGAACATACACCAATCCCATGGTACTGATGCAGGGCAGAGCACACGTAAAAATGAGAAGAAAAGCATAAACATGGTTCACTTTCGGAATGAATGACATCATTCATGAGGATTACTAGTAAATATTGCGGTTACACGGCGGTCACTTGTATAGCATGTCAAATGAGAAGCAGCCATTAAACCAGAGACGAGGGAGATGTAGCGACGATATAACGTCGATATGTTAGAAGGTAGTATACGATACAGTGTAAATAATGATGGACGATATAAGCTGGCCCGGGCATCACACTGTCTTCAGGTGGACGCCCTCTCTCGCTTGCGGCTGGGCGATCGCCCCTGATCGTCTAAACTTCCAGCGTATACTGTGCTATCATTATATTGAGGATGGAGAGGAACAGAGAGCGGAGTTAGCTAGTCGGAAACCGCGGTCCGAGGACGAATGGCAATGTCAAGGGAACAAGTCAACGAGGATCTGTCGGCAGGTTTACACCTGTACATAACAACAGAAAAACCTCATTCAACACGGCGGTTGTAGGGACGTACCTTCCGAACCAGTTGAGCAACGGGAAGTGTCTGAACAGTACGAAAGACATTGACAGCCTGGTGTCTGCGAACGGGAGAGAAGCCGGCGTGGATATAGTACCGTCGTCACGGTCCTTCAAGCTTCAAACTTCAAGTTCGATCTCGTCATCATCATGATGTAGGGAGCCCGCGTCTCCCATATCATTAATATTACTAGATGCCCTGGCCATTCAAGAAAGACAAGGTACACAAACTGCTGGGCACAGTATAACAGAGGTCATACGCTGGCCCCTCGAATATCCGAGTCGTCTCTTTCGTGTTCTATCAGCGGTGGTTTGATCATGACGTAGAAATTTGACGCCAGCCTGGTTGTTCGCGTGTCCCGCAGAAATGCAAGAACTGGGTCAGACCTGTCCGAACGGCCGTCAGTGACGGATAGCCGGCAGGCTGCCTATCGTAAGCCCCGCAGTTTATTAGCAGGCAGAGCACGACGGACACGACGAGGGCGACTTCACGCCTGTTGCTACATTCCAAGACAGGTAGATTACAGATATGATCTCATCACCAGAGGGAAGTATCGTAAGCGAGCCACAGCAGGGCAGGAAGACTGAAAGAGTACAATTTTCACGAACCGCGACTTCATACGAAGAAGCTATCCAGAAACTACTAGGCTAGCGTGACCGGTTGGGTTCCACAGAGATATAACCCACTGACAGAAGATGAGGTTAAAATACAACAGCTAAGGAGTGTACTATAGTATGATAAGTGGGTCGGAGTAGATGGACTCAGGCTCCTCACGTAGTATGTAGAATGTGACATTGAACGAGATGGGTACACCGGAAACGTCCCAACTGGCAGATCAGCGCAAGGGGGATGCAGTAAATATGCTAGACGCGTTAGCGCAGCACTGGCAAGGTCGGTGAGTTTTGGTGACCGTGACCTAGACCGCATACCGTGACAAGGGTCCTTTCGGCAGCAGTCCGGCACGCCTACCAAAAGCAAACGACCCGACCCCGTTGCGATGCTGAAATTGAATGATGATAAGTTGGGAACGTCCTTCGTGGGGTGGAGGTTGTTTCAGTTGCAGCGAATTTCAGTTGTAGAGGGAGGAAGGGGCGTGAAAGGCGTACGTAATCGATTTGCTGCGCTCCTAGGAATGACTGATGGATCAGAGTCTGCGTTGCATCTGACGAGATCGTGACCTATCCACTGGGACTTTGGCACCACTCTACTGCGCAGAGATGACCAATGGGCCCTCCGCTTTCTCAAGTCCTTCGGGATCAAGTGTGCCAGACAAGCCTTTGACCGTGAAATGCAAGTACAACACAAGTCGGCAGAAGCTCACTTTCGATTCAGCGCGCCAGTGCACATATGATGGGCCCAATGGGCTCAGGGAGAAGGTCCTCCCACTTTACATCATTCCTCTCATACTGAAACACTATTTAGATTAGAAAACGATTCCAATTGGCTGTGCCCTTCCAGATTCAATGGAAGGACGATGACGGAGAGCAGAACTGTATTCAAGACGAGAGCACGCTGAATGAAGCCATCGACTTTCACCATTCCGGCGATGAGGGGTCCGTCGCTTCATCAGGATCCGTCTTTACATCCCGCAGCTCCTTGCGATGTCACAGAATTACCATGCACGTCGAAATTCGTATCGATTACGATGGCCCCAGCCTCTCGGACACCGCCTCGCTGGCCAGCAGAGACGAGGACTCGCCAGAGGGGAGTCAAATGTCCTTTATCCCAGGAGAGCTCTCTAGTTCTCCACAGGATGACGATGCCGTTACAGTGAGCTCGAAGGACGCACGCGCTCACCAAACTCCTCGACAGGGTCGGGGCGATTCTTCCTTGATCAGGAAAATTTGGAATGGCCCTTCACGCGCTGGATGCAGCTCCACTCCGAACAAGCCAACGCTGAGACCCTCTCGGTCGCGGATATTCAAATTTGTCTCACGTGCATCAACCACGGAAGAACAGACAGCAGGGAGTGGCACCGGAGATAACAGGGCTCATGGGCACAGCTTGGATAGCCTAATAGACACTGAGAGGCGGTATCCGGAAGACCCCTCGGCCGTATTTGCACGTCTCAAACTGGACGAACAACGGAGTCCCGATTTCTCTCATGATCGATCCTTCGTCGAGACCGACACCTGGCTGAAAAATCAACGCACCCTCCAGAAGAAAGCCACGTTGGGGGCCATACCTTCCATGACTGATGATTCATTCTCTCTCAGAACGGACTCTCCGTTCTCCGACTCGACTTCCGACATGGACATCTTGCTCGAAAAGGACGAACGAGGAAAGTACTATTATAACTATACTGGCTCCGGATCCTCTGAATTTTCGGGTGATCTCGAGTACGAATTCGTGAACGGGACTCGGCCCGGTAATCTACCACTCGTTCTGAAGATTTCCTGTTGCTCAAATTTTCCCTTACAGTCAACGAGACAGGCATTCCTCAAGACCTTCTAATACCAGAGGAGGTCACGGACTGCTCAAATTGTGGGCATGTCCTCGATCAAATCAAGTACACATGTACGACCTGCGGCGAGAAGACGCCCATGTCGCGCGATGCGCTTCGCCCAGCCGCAGTAGGTGTGGGAAAGGGCAAAAGTCGTGCCTCCCCCGATTACCACGTTCATGGGAATACTGCCGAGTACGAATTACAAGGGTCAACATACCCACCCCGTGCCAATCGAAGCCCAGGGACTTCATATACCCCCTCGAACAGCACCCACACGCTCGCGTATCCCTCGAACTCCAAGCCCCTACCTGCGTTGCCCTCTGCTTCGCCCACACGCACGATATTTGGAAGAAGCCTCGGTTCCCAATCGACGTTGGTTCCCTCGAGCTCCTCAGGATCTTCGTCCCCAACAACGCGCGTTGGATACGAACTTTGTGCCGTGTGCTTCGAAAAGGTCGGCCTTGATCACGCATTGCCGGGCGGTTTGGACAGCCCATCCTCACCAACATTGCCACCGACGCCCCAAGAGCTTGCGATCGCGCGTCGAAGTGCGCCAAAGCGGAAAGGAGAACTGCGTCACGCGTTTTTGTTCCAGATATGGGGCTTTAATGGTTGGCAGGTCATTGGTGCGTTCCTCTCCCGCTACACTTATGATGTGGTTGTGAAGCTGAATATACGAAACGTGAGCAGAGCAGGACGAAATATCGCATAATTGCTCCGGCTGTGATTCGATATTGTCGGGAAATCGGTATAAATGTGCCATTTGCGAGAACTTCACGATTTGTCGAGCGTGCTACAAGTGCATATCCTCATTCCTTCGGGTCTGGCTTTCTGATGTAACAATTTCGGATACAGCGACGTGCACAACATCCATCCGATCCACCCTTTCCTGGAACAGAGGATAAAGCCTCCTTCACGATCGTATAGTCGCCCGGAAGGCCTGGATGGCGATGGAGCATATGACAATGTGGATGAGTTATGTGAGTGGTAGCACGTGACTTCTTCGCCGTTGGGGCCGACACCTCTTAAGCCCTCAAGCACCCCGACGTCAGATGCTTCAAGTGAGTGACTCCTCTCAGAAATTTTTCGATATCTTTTTTCTGACCTGGGTGCAGTTGTCAGCAGGACATCATTGGCGCTCGCTTCCACTGTCTCGACTGTACGACGATAGACATCGACATTTGCTCGAACTGCGATTCCGCCGGTTTGCCTGGTAACCTTGAGGCATCCGACTGTGGGCACCACTATTCCCACATGTTGTTGAAGGTGGCGTCACGTTTCACCGTATCTGCTCTCTCACCGCGCTGACGATCAGGGAAGATACCTGTGCCAATGGACACGAACGAGGTGCAGCACGTCACTCAGCGCGCTCACGGCCTGCGCCACGGCCGCGACCGCGCCGATCTGCGTGGCGTTTCACCGCTAATGCGCTCGAGTCCGGGCAGCGTCTCTTCGATCTCCGCGGGCACCGTTTTGGGCGCCGACAACGGCGGCGGGGAGAACGAAGAAGAAGACTACGTCCACCTCCAAGTATGCAACTCGTGCGGCGAGGTCCGTCTTTTTTGCACCTGCTCTCGCGAGCGCGGACGGCGGCTTCTGACGCCCTGCTCTTAGCCGATCATCGGCATCAGGTACCAGTGCCTCAACTGCCCTTCGATACCCAACTCGTACAATCTGGTATGTAAATCGCGCGTATCACAATTACGACTCCCCGCCCCCTTACCATTTGGCACTAAAAGTGCTCGAACTGCGAAACCAAATCATACAAGGTCCACGACCCTATGCACACGTTCCTCAAGATACATCGGCCGGTGGACATCCCAGGTCCACTGGAGTCGGAATTCCCCATTATCCCGGTTTTGTACGTGGGGGATGATCGATATACACTGCGCGATACTTTGAGGCGGGCTGACACTTGGTTGCACAGATATCGAGATCCAGCAGGCCCCACACCAGGAAGTCCTGCCGCAGATATATCGGGGGACACCGCGGGTGTGTAACTTAAACCCCCACACATTTATCGCCCTGGTACTCATCGGATCGTTCTAGCCTATCTTCGCGACCTTACGCATGGCTTTGCGCTTTGCGACAGGGACATGGTGCGCATTGTCGGAAAGTGGTACCGCTGCGCCTTCTGCGCCAAGGATCTTTGCGCGGATTGCGAAGCGCTCGACTCCCACGATGACACTCATGTTTTCCTTGTGTTCAAGGCCCCCGTCGATATGAACGCATTCCGGTGCGCCGTTCCGTACATATTTCATATATCTTCATTAATGCCGTCGTGCTCACAATAGACTTTTCGCCGATTTGGAAAACCCAGCTGGTAGTCCACCTGTGCTACACAGAAACATCTACATCCAACGACATGACTAATATTACTCTTAACTCTTGCTTTGCTGTTTTCCACCGCTATGTCTGTGGTTGTCCATTTGTACCCAACATCTTTTGTCGGGGCTTGCTTCGTATGGGTAAAGTAATGTGATAGTATTTCAAGTGAGGAATATGCTAGAGGTCAACCCTTCTTGAACCCTGCAAGGAAAACAAGTCGGTCAGATTGACGTCTACAAGCCGTGGGCAAAGGCGCAAACATACCGAGACGACGCCGCTCATAGAATAGATCAGTTCGGCTGGCACCAAGGTTAACGATTTTCGGACAGCCATCACGGTCTTTCTCTAAGCGCGTGCACTCGGCACAGTAGTAGGCGTCCGAGATCCCTAAAGGAAAGGGAAGGGAAGGAGGGAAAGGAAGGGTTAGGTGTGAGCCTGAGCACGCAAGAAAAAGAGAACCCTCACTCACCCGGAGATCCGCATATGATGCACCGCCCACCGTACGTGCCGAAATTACACTCGTCGCAAATCCTCACGAGCGTTTCTGGACGGACGTATGAGTCACACACGGGACTGAAGGGGGGGGGGGGTTGTGTTTTTCTCGTCAGCATACCCGAAGCTCTCTGAAAGAATTTTTTTTGATGGGAGAAAAGGTAAATGGCTCACCATTTTCCGTCGCATTTCTCACAGAGGCGGCCAATGGCTAGGGAGAGAGAGAAGGAGATGGTTTAGTCAGACGAATTGATACCTTTGGGAAGAGGGTGCAAAAAGCGAGGACTCGCCTATTCCTGGCTGGCGTCTGCACATAATCAAATCTAAGCGTGGGGGTGTCAGAACCGAAAAGTCGATGTCATAGAAAGCACACGGACCTGGATGGTGTTTAGACATGGTGGCAAGAGCGGAAGAAGAGATAGATATCAAGCTGACAGATCTCGCAGTTGTTAGAAGAAAGGCTGACTCAGCGTTGTTTGTTTGTCAGGAAAGCAAAACTAAGTGAGTTCTAATAGACAAAGGCCTGCGCGTACTACATGTACTACAATTGAAAAGCTGTCCTACCATGGCACATTCAACTCTCTCCACACATATCCACCTAACTGACCATTCGCCACGACTACGATAGATGGAAGCTCCCCACCCCTTCTTTCATCGCTACTTGCAACTTCTCTAACATCACCCCTTTCGAGCTGTATTCTGGCAATTTTAGGTAGTTGACGCATGTCATCACGCTTGGCAGGTAGTCATCCGCCTTGAGGGGCGCCTCGTGCGGCTTGCGTACAACCGTCAACGGCGGGTTAAGCCCACGGAATCCTTTAAAGTCGCACGAGTGTGAACATGAAACGAAACACGCAAGTATGAGGTGTGAAAGACTTACCTCCTATAGGCAGTTTCGGGCTTCCAGTGAGGAACTGAAGATACTGCCTGCGTGTCGGCACGTCAAACTCAGACATGATTTCAACCAAGTTTCGGATTGTTCGACTCTCCACGTTGAAACCATGATCTGCCTTCATCGCCTCATTCAGCGCTAGACAAGGACAAGGATTGACGTCTGAGCATATTTCGCATACGATGAGCGCTCACTTTCGGTGGACCAGTCTTCCTCGGCGTTACCAAAGAGCATGACTAGCTCGTCAAGCGCGAACGCCTGGAGGTCGGTGATTGGGAACACTTTCGAGAAGCCTTCTCGGAATGCCTTCGCCTGCAACCTGGCGCCCTGTCCGAGGATTGCCTCGATAACCCCTGTAATATACTCCTCGACATTTTCTGAGGTAACGGAAATATTCCTGCCATTTGGCTAGAAAACAGTAGTCAGCTCCGACGGGTCACGTGTCAAAAGAATAAGAGATCATCTCACCCTCAGCTCAATGTCGTATCCTGGGATGGTGAAGTCCAATGCAAGGTCTTCGACGTCGACTTTATCCCTCAAGAGCCGCTGTAGCTATCACTGACGTCAGCTAATCGAGTCGACTATTTTCAAATCGTGCTTACTTTCTCAAGGGGCCCTGACGCCGTGAGGGATCTTACCTTTTCCAACGATTTCGCCAGGTCCTCGTCGACAAGCTTTCCCAAATGTAAGTCGCAAGGTTACGCATCCAAACAACCTACGTACCTTCAACGAGTCAATAGTGAGCGGAACGTCTTCCCCAAGAGCGAGCTTCAGGAACACTTTATTGAACGACATGTCGATGATCCGCGAATCCAACATTGCCTTTGCCACGAACTGGCCGATAACACGAATGATATGCATGCGCTTCGGATCACCATCATTTGCTATGTCTTCAGCACTGATTGGCGCGGGGAATAGTCCCCGAGGGTGGAACACGTAGGGACCCGTTCGCAAAAGATCGTCGTCACGCCAAATCTTTAGGTCACGCCTCGCAAACTCTCGCGACACCAGAGAATAGAATTCGAGCGTGGGCCCCAGGCCAGTTCCGACTTCTTCAAAGTACTCCACCTCAAGGATCGACGATGACGAACCGTACAGTTCGAACACCTTCATGGCACTCTCCAGAATGTGCTTCCGCGAGATCCGGACTTTCTGTCTTTGCAGCCGGCCCAGGAAACCAACTCCATCATCTCGTCGCGAGCTGTCCTGGGAACGAGTTTGTTGGCTCTGCCATTTAAGAATGAGGCGCGCGTAACCGAACGAAGTTGACTGGAGGAAGTTATATCTCGTTGCAAAGGGGAACAAAAAGGGGAAATGTTGGGGAAGATCGAGTGCCCAATCAGGGAGACATTGACTACGATTGTTCAGGAACGGGATGGCCAATCGAGCAAAAAACTGGACTTTACCTTGCAACAATCATCGGCTCCTCCAGCTGCCGTGTCAACTTGGCTGATAATTTGTTGTTCACAAACGCCGATTCGGGCAAGCTGCGATTCGGGTGATGCTGCCGTTCGGCCTCTACGACGTTCAACCTATGTAGGACCCGAAGCAAACGTAAAATCTTGGCGTGTGGTGCATCCTCGGGAAGCGAAGACAACGACGGGGTCGGAGAGCGGCTCCTTGTGACGGGTTCGGAGCTCTCGCCACTGCCTCCAGCAGGACCTGAGACCTTCTTGAACTTGATAGTGTACACACCTTGCCACAACAGATGGGGAGGTAGCGCCGAACCCGAACCTGCCTTTTTCTTGCGGAGTTCATGCTGGTGGATGGCACCGTAGATGGTGAGGTCGAGTGGTAATGGATGGTCATCCATGGAGAACTCGAGGTGCCAGTCCGTCTGCTTGGTCTTGAGTGCAGATGCATACGAACCCTTCCCGGATGACCAGCCTCTTGGCCCTAAGCTCTTCGAGGTACTCGGTGCAGATGGTGTCCCCACCCTCGTTCCTTCGGGAGTCTGTGCCTCAACTTTGGAGCCATCTAGGAATCGGGGACTCAGTCGGCGGTCAGAACGGGAGCGTAAAGCAAGCACAAACCTTCCATAACCGACAATGTGACTGTCTTGTCTACAGGTCCATGATCGGGATCTATCTCATCGTCAAACACCTATCGATACGTCTCCTCAGTGTGACTTTGCTCATAGATATCGGTGAAGTACGGACCTCCGCTTCCATATCGTCATCGGTGAAATCCGCGGTAAACTCGGCGTTATCACCGAAGTTATCATCCCCTAGAGCAGACGTGGGGGGTTCGGCGCTTGAGCTTAGCGGAGCCAGTGGCGGATTAGACGAGCCGGCTTCCTCAGCCGGAGGCTCGGCCGCGGCTTCGCTGGCAGCCGCAGCATTCTTCGCGCTCAGTCTCTGGCTACGGCGGCGCTCGACCGTTGTGGACGGGCCCGCAGATGTGCTAGCTTCTGGCTGCTCTGGTGGCTTGGTAGAAGAGAGACTTCCCGATGTGACACCAGCAAGAGCGGCCAGCATGCCGCTGAGGCGCGATCCGCTGAACATCAGGCCCGAAACACGAGGCCGGAGATAGTCATGTAGAGCCTGGAAAGTCGCAATGGCGTGGATGGACACAACGATGTTGTTGAAGTTTTTCGGGATGTCTGACCCTTCGGAGGCGACTAAGCGCAGGCGCAGTTGCCTGGCTAGGAGAGACGGAGAACTACTTCGCTTCGAATCTATGAAACACATAAGAAATCAACCCGGCTCCACAAATAGAGGCAACCTACCGTCCATCCCTTGGGTTACGGTAACAACATCGAATGCCTCCATGCGCGTCAAGCTCTCTTGTAACTTCTTTACGAAAATCGCGAAGGGGGTTTGTGAACCAGCGAGTGCCTTTGTCTTACGAGCAACGAAAGCGTCGAGGAGCAGCTCCTGGCGCCGAGCGATGGAGACTAACGCGAACCAACTAAATATCCATATGGAGATAAGTCTAAAATTTCACGTACGATTCCGTGACTTGTCAGTGGCGAATTGCAGCAGCCCATCTATGACACCGCTCTGCAGGAGCTCAAAGCTCGACACGGATGTATGCACCGAGGTAAAGAGCGTCGCAAGTTCCTTCAACGCGTTGCTGACCTCCTTCTCGCTAGCCGACGGACCAGAAATACGCTCGACGAGCCGGCGGAGCGTCGCGAATACATTGTCGGCGTCCGCGCTCTCCTTGCCCGTGAGGAATCGGAAACGAATGACGCGCCCTCGCAATGTCACCGCGTCATCGGGGTCCAGTGACAGCGATGACAACTTCTTGAAACCGGGAATGCCGGCAGCGATCGCGGGGGAAACCGAGATGGGAGGGGGTGGGAGGTCCGGCACTGACGAAGCATCGGAAAGGTCCTTGTCCTTATCTTTGTCGCTGCTACTGGCCTTCTTCTTCGAGGAGACCAGCGTACGGTCGGCAAGCAGCTCGACTTCGTGGAATACACCCTCCCTCCGGAAGGCTGGTCGGTACTCTTCTGGGACCTTGGAAAGGAGGAGCTCGACGAGTTGCAAAGCGCCAATAACGAGGGTCGGGTGGTCCTTTGATGATAGAATAGAAGACGCAAAGCTCGCGATAGGTACAGACTAGGAAAGGAACTATGATTAATCTCCTGCATCAAGAACCCCGTAATGTCGCCACTTACTGTCAAAACCCGCTTGATCCCGTCAGCTTCCAAGTAGCTGATAGCTTTCAGAAGGCCAGTGAGCGTCTTGATTCTCACGGTAGTGATGACGCTTGCTGCGTATACGTCTACCAAGATGGGCACGGTGAGTTGCATAAACCTGCCAACGACTTCCGGCTTCCCGCGTAACATCTCGGTCCGATCAGGGGGGGGCTCCTTGCTCGTGGAAGGTGGTTCGTCGGCCTCATGCGGGCTATCAGCCGGCGTTGGCGTCGCAGTCTCCGATGCGGGTCCGGGCGTTGCCGTTGCGGAAGACGATGGTGTGGATGCTCCAACGAGGGCAAATATTTGCGCTTGTTGGGCATGGCGTGCTGCAGCGCGTTCGGCTTTTGCCTTAGCCTTAATCAATCTCCCAAGAGACTTTTCGGTGTATGCCTTGTGGTCATATACGCCATCTTAAATATAAAGATGAGC
>Ga0137390_10003194_pt1 | contig 13308 bp, 8 predicted proteins | sample 15con2h24AmetaG_FD_104937 | JGI IMG/M metagenome (GOLD analysis project Ga0137390, IMG submission 104937) | Vadose zone soil microbial communities from Angelo Coast Range Reserve, California, USA - 15con2h2.4A metaG | ecosystem: Environmental > Terrestrial > Soil > Vadose zone > Saprolite... | reverse complement strand
GGGCGGCCACGGGGTCGTGGTGGGCCCCATGGCGACGACCAAGGAGAAGGAGGAGCTACGGCGGCGGATCGAGGCCGAACCTCGCGTCCACGTCGCCCAGCCGGTGATCGATCTGTCGACCGCCCCGACGCTGACCGCCGACGGCATCGCCCCGCGCCACGTCGACCTCCGTCCGTTCATCCTTTCGGCGGAGCGACCCTACGTCACCCAGGGAGGGCTCACGCGGGTCGCCCTCTCCGAGGGCTCGCTCGTCGTCAACAGCTCCCAAGGCGGCGGCAGCAAGGACACGTGGGTGCTCGACCCGTCCTTCGTGGCCGCAGGCCGCCAGGCGCAGATCCAGTCGCGGCGATGACTGCAGTCTCGACACCCACTCCGACGGAGAAAGGACCACCCATGTTGCTGTCGCGCGTCGCCGAGTCCGTCTACTGGGTTGGTCGCTACCTCGAGCGGTCGGAGGACACCGCCCGGCTCCTCAAGACGCACACTCAGCTCTACCTCGACCTCCCCATCGCGGCAGGCGTCGGTTGGTACCCGCTCCTTGCGGTCACGGGCGCCGGCTCGGCGTTCCACATCAAGCATGCCCAAGCCGACGAAGAAGCGGTCGTGGCGTTCCTCGCATGTGACGGCGACCATCCCGGCTCGATCGTCGCGGCCGTGTCGAGTGCCCGGACCAATCTGCGACTGACCCGGGCGCTGTTCGCCAACGAGTCGTGGCACGCCATAAACGACTTCTGCCAGTGGATGTCCGATGCCGGCGACGCCGCCATAGACCGCCGGACCCGGTTGCGATGGCTCGAGACCGTTGTCCATCGCTGCCAGCTCCTGACCGGGCTGCTCGACGGCGTGATGAGCCACGACGAGGTCTACGCCGTGCTGGAGGTCGGACGGTACCTCGAGCGAGCCGACATGATCACGCGGGTGCTCGCGGTCCAGGCGGAGGTGCTGCTCCAGGCCAGCGATCGTGTCACGTCGTACCAGGACGTGACGTGGATGAGCGTGCTGCGCTCGGTCAATGCCCAGCAGATGTTCCAGCGGGTCATGGGCGGTGGCGTGTCCGGCTCGAAGGCGCTGCTGTTCCTGCTGAAGGACGGCCAGTTCCCGCGCTCGGTGGAGTTCTGCCTCACCGCGGTCGGCCGCGCCCTGCTCGAGCTACCCCGTTGCCAGGAGCCCATGGCCGCGTGCGCCGAGCTGCAGGCCGTGCTCGAGGCGACCGAGGTGCGCGACCTCTCCACTTCCGGCCTGGTCGAGCTGGTCGACCAGCTCCAGGACGGGATCGCCGCGCTCGGGGACCTGGTGGAGCTCACCTACTTTCCCGCCGGTGCCGCCGAGCTGCTCAACATCGGGTGAAGCCGGCCCGCCTCGCTCCATGAGCATCCACGTCGCCGTCGAGCATCGCACCGCCTACGGGTACGACCGGGCGGTGACCCTGTCGCCCCACGTAGTGCGCCTTCGCCCCGCGCCGCACTGTCGCCAGCCGATCCTCGCATACTCGATGCGCGTCACCCCGACCGACCATTTCGTCAACTGGCATCAGGACCCGTTCGGCAACCACCTCGCCCGCCTGGTCTTCCCCGAGCCGGCGCGAGAGCTGACGGTGACCGTCGACCTGGTCGCCGACCTGACGGTCATCAATCCCTTCGACTTCTTCATCGACGAGGACGCCCAGACCTACCCGTTCCACTACGAGCCCTACCTGGCGACCGACCTGTCGCCGTACCTCAGCCCGGCTGGGGTCGGCGCGCCGGTGACCGACTGGATCCGTGCCTTTCGCGACGTCGAGACACCGACGATCGACTTCCTCGTGCTGCTCAACCAGCAGGTGGCCAAGGACATCGCGTACACCGTCCGGATGGACCCTGGCGTGCAGGGCCCGGACGAGACCTTGCAGCTCGGTGTCGGGTCGTGCCGCGACACGGCCTGGCTCCTCGTCAACGTCCTCCGGCGCTTGGGGATCGCGGCTCGCTTCGCGTCCGGCTACCTCGTGCAGCTAGCCGCCGATGAGCCCCCGGTCAGCGGTCCCGCCGGCCCGTCGGAGGACTTCACCGACCTGCACGCCTGGGCCGAGGCGTACGTGCCCGGGGCAGGCTGGGTCGGGCTCGACCCGACATCAGGCCTTCTGGCCGGCGAGGGCCACATCCCGTTGGCCTGCACGCCGCACCCGGCGAGCGCGGCGCCTATCACCGGCGCCGCCAGCTCGGAGGCCATCAGCTTCAGCTTCTACAACCACGTGCAACGCGTGCGCGAGGACCGCCGAGTCACCAAGCCCTACCGTGAAGACGAGTGGGCCCGCATCGACGCGCTGGGTCGGGCTGTCGACGCGTCGCTCCTCGCCGGCGACGTCCGGCTGACGCTGGGAGGTGAGCCCACTTTCGTGTCGGTCGCCGACATGGAGGCGCCCGAGTGGAACGTGGCGGCCGACGGCGGCGACAAACGGGCCATGGCGGCTCGTCTGGCCGGACGGTTGGCCGGGCGTTTCGCGCCCGGAGGACTGGTCCAACACGGGCAGGGCAAGTGGTACCCGGGCGAGCCCTTGCCCCGGTGGCAGATCACCGTCAGCTGGCGGGTCGACGGAGTGCCGCTGTGGCTCGACCGCGCCCTGCTCGCCGAGCCCGGGCCTGAGAGCGGGCCCGGGGACGGCCTTGCCCCCTCCGCAACCCCGGCCGGGGACGACCCGGCCACCGCTTTCGCGGCCGCCCTGGGCGACGCCCTCGGCCTCCCGGGCAAGTGCTGCCTGCCCGCCTTCGAAGATCCGCTCCACCGGCTGTGGACCGAGGCCCGCCTGCCGGCCGGGGCGCCGCCAGCCGTCGACGTGGCTCCCGATGCCCGCGCCGCGGCCTCGCGCGCCGGGCTGATCGCCGCCCTCGATGCCGAACGCGGCGCGCCCGCCGGCTATGTCATCCCGCTGCACCGAGGTCCCGGCGACGACGAGTGGCACACGGCGCGATGGCGGCTGCGACGAGGTCACCTCTTCCTCGTGCCAGGCGACTCCCCGATCGGGCTCAGGCTGCCGCTCGACTCCATCGCCTGGTCGCCGCAACCGGTTGAGCCCGACCCCTCGCCGTTCCGCCCGGTCCTACCGCTGCCGAGCCGCGACAACCCGCCCGCACCCGTCCGTCTGACTGGGCCCGAGGAGCCGGTGCGCACGACTGCGCTGTGCGTCGAGAGCCGGGCGGGAGCCGTGCAGGTGTTCCTCCCGCCGCTCGCAGAGCTGGCCCATGCCGTCGAGCTGGTCCGGTTGATCGAGGCCGTGGCCGCCCGCCTGGGCCAACCGGTGGTGGTAGGCGGCTACCCGCTGGCGGCCGACAGCCGCATACAGACGCTCTCCGTCGGTCCTGATCCCGGGGTCATCGAGGTCAACATGCAGCCGGTCACATCCTGGCCCGAGTTGGTGGACGTCACCACCACGCTGTTCGCCGAAGCCCGCCAGGCGGGGCTCGGCACCGAGAAGTTCGGCCTCGACGGCACGCACGCCGGCACCGGAGGAGGGGCTCACATCACCCTTGGGGGGTCCACACCGGCCGACAGCCCGGTGCTACGCCGGCCCGACCTGCTGCGCAGCCTGATCACGTACTGGCAGCACCACCCGGGCCTCTCGTACCTCTTCGCAGGCCGGTTCGTCGGCCCGACCAGCCAGGCGCCGCGGGTCGACGAGGGTCGGCACGAGTCACTCTACGAGCTGGAGATCGCCTTCGCCGAGCTGGAGCGCCTCGGGAGGCGGGCCGCGCCGTGGCACGCCGACCGCCTCCTGCGCGACCTGCTCGTCGACGTGACCGGCAACACCCACCGCGCCGAGCTCTGCATCGACAAGCTCTTCAGCCCCGACAGCGAACGGGGGCGGCTCGGCCTGGTCGAGCTGCGCAGCTTCGAGATGCCACCACACCCCCGGATGGCCCTGGTGCAGGCCCTGCTCGTCCGGACGATCGTGGCCCGCATGTGGGCCCACCCCTACAAGGGCGCCCTCGTGCGCTGGGGCACTGATCTTCACGACCGCTTCCTCCTGCCGTGGTGGGTGGCGCACGACGTCGCCGAGGTCGTCGACGACCTGGCCGCCCACGGCCTGGCGTTCGAGCGGGACTGGCTGGAACCCTTCGTCGAGTTCCGTTTTCCCCGGCTGGGCGAGGTCAGCGTCGCCGGTCTCCACGTCGAGCTGCGGGCCGCCATCGAACCCTGGAACGTGCTCGGCGAGCAGGTGGCCCAGGCCAGCACGGCCCGCTTCGTGGACTCGTCCGTAGAGCGGCTTCAGGTCCGGGTCGACGGGCTGACCGGTTCGCGTTACGCCCTGGCCTGCAACGGAGTCGAAGTACCCCTGCAACCGACGGGCACGCCCGGGACCTTGATCGCCGGCATCCGGTATCGAGCCTGGAGCCCGCCATCGGCGCTCCACCCGACCATCGGTGTCCACGCCCCGCTCGTGTTCGACGTCATCGATCGCTGGAGCGACCGGTCCGTGGGCGGGTGCACCTACCACGTCGTGCACCCCGGGGGCCTGGCCTACGAACGGTTCCCGGTCAACGCCAACGAGGCCGAGGCCCGCCGCCGCACCCGGTTCTCGGCGAGCGGCCACACGCCTGGCGCGCCGGTGGCCATCGCCGCCCACCCGGGTGGTGACGAATATCCTCGGACCCTGGACCTTCGCAGAACGGCGCCGTCACCGCATCCTGGGCCCACCGGGACGTAGCCGTGAGCACCACCCCGCCTCGCCGATGACGACCACCCAACTTCCCCCCTCCGGCTACGGTGCCGGCGAGCACTCGTACGACGAGATGGTGGCGACCGACGGGAGGCTCCGGCCGCACTGGGCGCCGCTGGCCGAGGCCCTCGACGGCCTGGGGCCCGCCGAGCTGGCTCGCCGCCAGCTCGAAGCCGTCCGCCTCCTCGACGAGGACGGCGTCACCTATCACCCGCACGGAGCGTCGCCGCACCGGGAGCAGCGGTGGGGCTTGGACCCTGTACCGGTCCTGCTCAGCAGCCAGGAGTGGTCGAGGATCGAAGCCGGCCTGACGGAACGGGCCGAGCTGCTCAACATGGTGCTCGACGACCTGTACGGCGAACGCGACCTCCTGCGCCGGCGGGTCCTGCCCCCCGAGGTCGTCTACGGCCACGACGGCTTCCTGCGACCGTGTCACGGGCTGCGCCTGCCCGGCAACCAGCAGCTCTTCTGCTACGCAGCCGATCTGGTCCGCGACGCCCACGGCGGCTGGCTGGTGCTGGGCGACCGGGCCCAGGCACCGTCCGGGTTCGGCTACGCGCTCGAGAACCGCAGCGTGACGTCGCGCGTGTTCCCCAGCCTCTACCGCGAGGCCCATGTCCACCGTCTGGCCCTGTTCTTCCGGGCCCTGCGGTCGGCGCTGCGCGAGGCTGCACCCCCGCACGTCGACGACCCGCGCATCGTGGTGCTTTCCCCAGGCCCGTTCAGCGAGACGGCGTTCGAGCACGCCTTCCTGGCCTCGACGCTCGGCTTTCCCCTGGTGCAGGGCAGCGACCTCACCGTGCACCACGGCGGGGTGTGGATGCGTTCGCTCGGCCGGCTCGAGCCGGTGCACGTGATCCTGCGGCGGGTCGACGCGTGGTACTGCGACCCCGTCGAGCTCATGCCCAGCTCGCGGCTCGGTGTCGCCGGCCTCGTCGAGGCAACCCGTCGCCAGACGGTGTCCGTCGTCAACACCCTCGGCAGCGGCGCGCTCGAGAACCCGGGGCTGATGGCCTTCCTCCCGGCGATCAGCCACCACCTCCTCGGGCACGCGCCGCTCCTGCCGTCCATCCCGACCTGGTGGTGCGGCGACGACGACAGCCTGGGCTTCGTGCTGGACAACCTGGATCGGATGGTGCTCAAGCCCATCGCCGGCGAAGCGGGGAGGGCCGTCTTCGGGTGGGAGCAGAGCACCGGCCACCTCGACGAGCTGAGGCGCCGGATCCAATCGCGGCCGCACGTCTGGGTCGGACAGGAGGAAGCGCCTTTCGGGTCCGTCCCCACGCTCACGCCTGACGGCCTGGCCCCGCGGCGCAGCGTGCTGCGGACCTTCGCGGTAGCCAGGCGGGACTCCTATGTGATCCTCCCCGGCGGCCTGACGCGGGTCGCCCCGTCGGCCGACGCCGCCCGGCTCTCCAATCAGGAGGGAGCGACGAGCAAGGACACGTGGGTCCTGGCATCCGAGCCGGAGAGCCTCACCGGGTTCTGGCTCCAAACGGGGCCGGCTGTGGAGGCGACGGATCCGATGGCCTCGATCCCGTCGCGCGCGGCGGAGAACCTGTACTGGCTCGGCCGGTACGCGGAGCGGGCGGAGGACACGACGCGCCTGCTCCGCGCCGTCTATGACCGCCGCAGCGACTTCCAGGGAAGCCCGCACGAGGCGGGCGTCGCCGCCCTGCGGACGCTGCTGATGACGCTGACCCACGTGACCGGGACCTATCCGGGGTTCGTCGGGTCGGCCGACGAGCTCGGCTCGCCCGGCCCGGAGCTGTTCCGCCTCGTGACCGACGAGGTCCGGGCCGGCTCCCTCGCCTACACGGTGCGCCGCCTGCTCGACGCCGCCGTCGCCGTGCGCGACCAGTTCTCCAACGACACCTGGCTGGTGCTGAGCACCCTCGACCGGCAGTTCATCGACCTCCAGGGACCGTTGCCCGATCCCCAAGCTGCCGTCCAGGGCGCGTTGCAAGGCGTCATGCAGAGCCTGCTCGCCATGAGCGGTCTCGGCGCGGAGAGCATGGTGCACGATCTCGGTTGGCGGTTCATGGACACCGGGCGCCGGCTCGAGCGCAGCCTCCTGCTCCTCTCGCTGCTGCGGGCCACGGTCACGATGGTGCACGGCACGGCCAGCGACAGCCTCGTGCTCGAGTCGGTCCTGACGGCGGCGGACAGCATCATCACCTACCGGCGCCGCTACCGTTCCCAGGCCCAGCTCGAGACGCTGCTCGACCTGCTCGTCCACGACGGTGGGAACCCCCGCTCGCTGCTGTTCCAGCTCGACCGGCTGAGCGAGGACCTGGCGGCCATCCCGCCCGGAGACCCGGGCCGGCTGCGGGAGGAGCAGAAGCTCGTGCTCGACGCGGCCACCACCGCCAGGCTCGGCGACACCGCGGCCCTGGCCGTCACCGGGCCTGACGGCAACCGTGACGAGCTCGACCGTTGGCTGGCCCATGTCGAAGGGCTGCTCCGGCAGGCCGCCACCGCCATCGAGAGCGGTCACTTCGTGCACACCCTGCCCCAGCACTCACTGGTCGGGAACGGCGACCGGCACCCGGCGGAGCCGTCATGGCCGTGACCTACCGGGTTTCGCACACGACCACCTATAGCTACTCCCAGGAGGTGTCGGCGAGCTACAGCCAGCTCTATCTCTTGCCGCGCCGGCTGCCGCATCAGCGGTGCCGGTCGACAGACGTGACGATCGTGCCCGAGCCGGACGACTACGGCGAACACGCCGACTTCTTCGGGAACCGGGTGGCCTACTGCGACATCCAGTCGCCCCACCGGCAGCTGACTGTGACGGCGGTGAGCGTGGTGGAGATCGACCACCCCCAGGACCTGCCCCTGTTCAGCGATCAGCCCTGGGAACGGGCCCGCGACCAGCTCCGGGGCCCTTCCGCCGGCGACGCCATCCAGTTCGCCCTCGACTCGCCGCTGGTTCGGGCTTCGGATGCCTTGGCGGACTACGCCGCCCCGAGCTTCACGGCCAACCGCATGATCGTCGACGCCATCACCGCGCTGGCGTCGCGGATACACGAGGACTTCACCTTCGAGCCGGGGTCGACGTCGGTGGCGACCACGCTTGAGGAGCTCTTCGTCGAGCGCCGCGGCGTGTGCCAGGACTTCGCCCATGTGGCCATCGGTTGCATGAGGTCCCTCGGGCTGGCGGCCCGCTATGTCAGCGGCTATCTGGAGACCGACCCGCCGAGGGATGGCACGAGGCTCGAGGGCGCCGACAGGTCGCACGCGTGGGCCTCTGTCTTCATTCCCGACGCGGGATGGGTGGACATCGACCCGACCAACGACCGGCTCGTCAACGCGCGCTACATCACCAACGCGTGGGGCCGGGACTACCAGGACGTGCCGCCGCTCAGCGGGGTCATCTACACCGACGGCGAGCCGGCCGAGCTCCACGTCGAGGTCGACGTGGTCGCCCTGGCCGGGTAGGCCCGGACCGTGCGGGCCTTCTCCTGTCCCTACTGCGGCAACCTGGTCTTCTTCGAGAACACGACCTGCTTGCGCTGCGGAGCCGCCCTCGGCTTCGATCCCGAGCTCGGCGCGGTGGTCCCGATGCGAGAGATCCACCGCCCGTGCGCCAACCGGGCCGTGGCCGGGTGCAACTGGCTGCTCGGACCGGGCGAGACGCTCTCGCTGTGCCGGTCGTGCCGTCTCACGCGTACCAGGCCCAACGATGCCGATACCCACGCGATTGGCCATTTCGCCCAGGCCGAGGCGGCCAAACGCCGCCTCATCTTCCAACTCCTCGACCTGGGCCTACCTGTCGGCGATCAGAGCCCGATCTTCGACCTGCTCGCCGGCCAAGGCGACCCGGTGCTCACCGGCCACCTGGACGGCGTCATCACCATCAACCTGGCCGAGTCGGATGACCGCCACCGCGAGTGGCAGCGAGAGCGGCTCGGCGAGCCCTACCGCACCATGCTCGGCCACTTCCGCCACGAGATCGGGCACCATTGCTGGCCCATCCTGAACCCCACCCCCTCGTCGCTGGAAGAATGCAGGGCGCGGTTCGGCGACGAGCGCGGCGACTACCAGAGCGCCCTCGAGCGTTACTACCGCGACGGTCCACCGATGCCCTTCGTGGACCGGTACGTGAGCGCGTACGCCACCGCGCATCCCTGGGAGGATTGGGCCGAGACGTTCGCCCACTACTTGCACATCCGGGACACCCTGCAGACCGCGGCCGCGTACGGGATGGTCGTGACCGGTCCGGTCACCGTGCCCCCTTTGGCCGGCCTCCCGGCCCTGATGGCCGCCCCCGCGGTGGTCGATCCTCGGAAGTTCGAGGACATCCTCGCCCAGTGGCTGCCACTCACGTACGCGCTCAATGCCGTCAACCGCAGCATGGGCAAAGACGACCTGTACCCTTTCGTCCTGGCCTCGGCGGTGATCGACAAGCTCGGCCTGGTCCACGAGCGGGTCATCCAGGCGGGCTCGAGACCCCTCAATTCGACGACCTGCTGACGACCTGCTTGCCTACTTGAGCACCCCACCCTTGGTCATGGCCATCACGTCCAGGGCCTTGTCGACCTCCTCCTCGGTCAGCAGCTTTTGCTCGAGAACGACCGTGCGCAGGTCCTTGTTCTCCGCAAGCGACTGCTTGATGACCGTGGCCGTCTTCTCGTACCCGATGTAGGGGGTGAGGGCCGTGCCGATGGACGGCGAGGACAGGGCGTAGGTGCGGCACCGCTCGACGTCCGCCTCGATGCCGGCGATGCACTTGTCGGCAAAAGCCCGGCTGACCGACGCGAGCAGGCGGATCGACTCGAGCAGGTTGCGGCCGATGACCGGCAGCATGACGTTGAGCTCGAGGTTTCCGGCCGCCCCGCCGAAGGCCACGGCCGCGTCGTTGCCGATGACCTGGGCCACCACCTGGCACACCGCCTCGGGCACGACCGGGTTGACCTTGCCGGGCATGATCGACGAGCCGGGCTGGAGGTCGGGCAGGCGGATCTCCCCGAGCCCCGTCCGGGGACCGGAGGACATCCACCGCAGGTCGTTGGCGATCTTGTAGAGCGACACGGCGACGGTGCGCACCACGCCCGAGGCCTCCACCAGTGCGTCCCGTGAGCCCTGCGCCTCGAAGTGGTTGCGCGCCTCGATGAGCGGTAGGCCCATGTCCTCGGCCAGGCGGGCGATGACCTGGCGGGCGAAGGTCTTGGGGGCGTTGATGCCCGTTCCGACCGCGGTCCCTCCGAGGGGCAGCTCGGCCACCCGGGGCAGCACCGATCCGAGGCGCTCGACGCCGAGGTCGACGGCGGCCGCGTACCCGCCGAGCTCCTGGCCGAGGGTCACCGGCGTGGCGTCCATCAGGTGGGTCCGTCCCGACTTCACCACGGCCCGGAACTGCCGCTCCTTCTTGTGCAGGACCTCGGCGAGATGCTGTAGCGAGGGCACCAGATCGGCCACGATCTCGCGGGTCGCGGCCAGATGGATCGCCGACGGGAACATGTCGTTGGACGATTGCGACGCGTTGACGTCGTCGTTGGGATGCACGGGTCGGCCCAGGCGCTCGGTGGCGAGGGAGGCCAGCACCTCGTTCATGTTCATGTTGGACGAGGTGCCCGAGCCGGTCTGGTAGACGTCCACCGGGAACTGTTCGTCCCAGCGCCCTTGCGCCACCTCGGCGGCCGCCTCGTCGATGGCGCGAGCGACGTCGCGCTCGACGATCTTCAGCTTGCCGTTCACACTGGCGGCCGCCCCCTTGAGCGAGGCCAGCGCACCGATCAGCGCCCGCTCCATGCGCAGGCCCGAGATGGGGAAGTTCTGCACTGCCCGCTGGGTCTGGGCGCCCCATCGAGCCTGGGCCGGGACCCGCACCTCGCCCATCGAGTCATGTTCGATCCGGTACTCGTCGGTCATACGCGGGACGGTAGTCCGGCCGGCCCGCCCAAGCCGAGTCGGGCACGCGGCATGTGACGGGCGCCCCGGGTAGTTGCCCCGTCCGAGCCCCGGCGGCTAGTGTCCCCGTCTGTTGTGAACCACTTCACGAGCGGTCTCACGACGGTCGCGCCATACCTCGGCGCCAGGCCCTCCCGTGCGGTTCGCTCCCCCCGGCGAACCGGCGCATGGCCGGCGACCCTGTTGGTCCTGACGACCCTGGCCCTGTCCACGCTGGTCGTGACCGCCGCGGCGGGCCCGGCCGGCGCCGACGACCTGGCCAACAAGAAGGCCGAGGCGGCCCGCGTGGTGGCCCAGCTCAGCGCCGACGGCCAGCGGATCTCGGTGCTGTCCGAGCAGCTCGACCAGGCGCGCATCAAGTCCGACCAGGTCAACCGCGAGCTGGCCCAGGCCCAGATCGAGCTGGACCAGACCTCGGTCCACGTCCGCGACGTCCGCAGCCAGCTCACCGCCCGGGCGGTCGAGTCCTACGTGGCCGGGGGCGGCATCGGCGTCGTCCAGCTCCTCGCCGGCGCCAACGGCAACGACCTCGCCCTGAGGCGCCACTACGTCGACACCATCTCCGGCCAGGAGCGGGAGGCCATCGACGCGCTCCGCGAGGCTCAGCAGAACCTGGCGGCCAAGCAGACCGCCCTGAGGACCGACCAGCACGCGGCCGGGCTCGCCGTCGACCTGGTGTCGCAGACCGAGGCCGCGGCTGCCGCCGTCGACCGCCAGGACCGGACCCTGCTCAAAGGCGTCCAGGGCGACATCGCCCAGCTGGTGGCCCAGCAGCAGGCGGCCGAGGCGGCCGCCACCGCGGCCCGGGTGCAGGCCGAGCTCCAGGCCCGGGAGGCAACCCAGGCGGCCAGCCGCGCAGCGGCCGCGGCCCGCAGCACCAGCGCGGCGTCGCCGTTCGCCCCGTCCCGGGGCCAGGCAAGCGGCGCGGGCACCTCGCCCGGCGGCTCCGACTACGGACCGGTCCCCGCCGGGGCCGGGGGCGCCGTGGAGGAGGCCAAGCGCCAGCTCGGCAAGCCCTACGCGTACGGCGGGGCGGGGCCCGACAGCTACGACTGCTCCGGCCTGACCATGTGGGCCTGGGGCCACGCCGGCGTGTCTCTTCCCCACTCGGCCGCGGACCAGTACAGCGTGACGACGCACATCCCCGTGAGCGCGCTGCAGCCCGGGGATCTGGTGTTCTACGGCAGCCCGCCCCACCACGTGGGCATCTACGTCGGCAGCGGCCAGATGATCGACGCCCTCCACTCCGGCACCAACGTCGAGTACGACTCGATCTACATGGAAGGCGACCTCATCGGCGGGGGCCGGGTCAACTAGCGACCCGCCGGATGCGGGCCGCCACCATCGTCGAGCGCCGGATCGTCGTAACCGACCATCCTGACCCCGTGCCCGGGCACGGCGAGATCCTGGTCGCCATGCGCGCCGCTGGCCTCAACGCGGCCGACCTCATCCAGGTCATGGGCGCCTACCCGGCCCCGCCGGGGAGCCCCCAGGACATCCCCGGGATGGAGATCGCGGGCGAGGTTGTCGCCATCGGAGCGGGCGTCACCCGGTGGCAGCCGGGCGACCGCGTCATGGCCGTGGTCGGCGGCGGGGCCCAGGCGGCGCGGCTCGTCCTGCACGAGCGGCTGGCCGTGCCCGTGCCCGACGGCATGACGTGGGAGGAGGCGGGCGGTTTCCCAGAGGCGTTCACCACCGCCCACGACGCCCTGTTCACCCAGGCCGGGCTGGCCATGGGCGAAGGCGTGCTGGTGTCGGGCGCGGCGGGGGGCGTCGGGACGGCGGGCGTGCAGCTGGCCGCGGCCGCAGGCGCCCGGGTCACGGGGTCGGTGCGGGACCCGGCCCGCCGCCCCGACGTGGCCTCGCTGGGCGCCGAGGTCATCGACCCCGGCGAGCTCCGCCACCACGGCCCCTTCGACGTCATCCTCGAGCTGGTGGGCGCGCCGAACATGGCCGCCAACCTCGACGTCCTCGCCACCCATGGCCGCATCGCGGTGATCGGCGTGGGTGCCGGCGCGGCGGCCGAGATCAACCTGATGGCCCTGATGACCAAGCGGGCCCGCATCCACGGCTCCACCCTGCGCGCCCGGCCCCTCGAGGCCAAAGCCGACGCCGCCCGCCGCATCGAGGTCTCCGTACTGCCCCTGGTGGCCGCGGGCCGGATCCGGGTGCCGGTGACCGCCGCCTTCCCGCTCGAGCGGGCCGGCGAGGCCTACGAGCGGTTCCGGGCGGGGGGAAAGTTCGGCAAGGTCGTGCTCCTCAACGCGGAGTGAAGCCGGGCCTAGTGAATTGGCCACGGCCGCGGCGGGGTTGGGGTCCCCGCCGTGCGGAGGAGGCCGGGGTTGGGGCCCCGGCCGGGCCTAGTGGATTGGGCCCAGGTCGGCAGCCGTGACCTCGCTGTCGAGCGGGGCGCCGGCCTGCCACCGTTGCAGGTTTCGGGCGAAGACCGCCGCGGCCCGGTCGTGGCGCAACAGCGAGACCGCCGAGCTGTGGGGTGTGACCACGACCCGGGGATGGGACCAGAGCGGGTCGTCCTCGGGCAGGGGCTCGCGGCCGAAGACGTCGAGCAGGGCGACCTCCGGAATGCCCCGGTCCAGGGCAGCCAGCAGCGCAGCCTCGTCCACGAGCGAGCCCCGGGCGATGTTGACGATGACCGAGCCGGGCCGCATGGCGGCGAGAAAGGCGCCGTCGACGAGTCCAACGGT
>Ga0137390_10003193_pt1 | contig 13312 bp, 12 predicted proteins | sample 15con2h24AmetaG_FD_104937 | JGI IMG/M metagenome (GOLD analysis project Ga0137390, IMG submission 104937) | Vadose zone soil microbial communities from Angelo Coast Range Reserve, California, USA - 15con2h2.4A metaG | ecosystem: Environmental > Terrestrial > Soil > Vadose zone > Saprolite... | reverse complement strand
GCTCGGGTCCGTACTGACAGGGAACGCGAGCCCGGTCAGCGGTGCGCCCGGCGCGGTGATCATCTACGCGCTGCTCGGGGTCCTGCTGTGGCCGGCCCGGACGGATCGTCCTGCGGCGTTCGCCGCCGGGCGCTCGGTCGGCGCGCCGACCGCCCGGGTCCTGTGGCTCGTCTTGTGGGGCAGCCTGAGCTTCCTTTCGCTTCAGCAGGCGGTCAGGTCCCCGCGCGGGCTGAGCAGCATGATCTCCGGGATGGCGGCCGGCGAGCCCGGCTGGCTCGCGGTCACTGACACCCGCGTCGGCGCGCTGCTTGCCCGCCACGGCCTGGCCGCATCGATCGTGCTGGCGGTCACGCTGGGCGTGATCGCGGCAGGCGTCTACCTGCCGACGCGGGCCGCCCGGGCGGCGATCGTCCTTGCCGTCTTCGTTGCGCTGGCCATCTGGGTGGCCGAGGCGCTTGGCGGTGTCCTCACCGGGTCGGGCACCGATCCGGGCTCCGGCCCGCTGCTCGCCTTGCTGGCCGTGGCCTACTGGCCGTCGGGTGCCGTGGCCGGGCCAGCGGCAGCCGGCCGGGACGTTAGGAGGGCGGTACGGTGACCCGACCTACCTTGCTCGGGTACCTGCTGGCGGCCATCATGATTGTTACGGCCGCTTACTGCCTGGGCAGGTTGGCAGTCGCGCGCCTGCGGCGGCGGCCAGCCGAGCCCGATGCGGACACTGCCCACTTCGTGATGGGCGTGGCCATGGCGGGAATGCTGGTACCTCGCCTGGATTGGCTGCCGGATGGCGCCTGGGTAGTGGTGTTCGCCGCCGCCTTCGCGTGGTTCGGGTGGCGACTCGTCGGCGCATGCCGTGGCCACGACGCCGGCCGCAGGGCCACCCAGCACGCACCGCATCTGCTGGCCAGCAGCGCGATGCTGTACATGTTCCTCGCCGTCTCGCCGGCCGGGGCCCGCCAGGCCGGGGCCGGCTCCGGCAGGGCCGGACCGGCCATGCCGGGCCTGGTCATGGGCGGGCAGCCGGCTATCGCCCGGTTTCCAGTCCTGGCGTTCGCGCTTGCGCTCGCCCTGCTCAGCTACGTCGTCTGGGTCATGGACCGGCTTCCGTCGCTGGCGCCCGTCTCGATATTGCGGCTTGCGGCGGCCGGCGAGCCGATCCCGGCGGAGATCAACTGGCCAGCGGGGATGACCGCAGCGGACGCCGGGGATGCCGCCGGGCGACCTGCCCGTGCGCCCGCCGGCTGCGGTAGTGCGGTCCGGCCGCGCCCGCCGCGGCAACCTCCGCTGTCTCCGCAGCAAGCCCCGTTGTCTCCGCGGCAACCCCCGTTGTCTCCGCGGCTTGCCGCGTGCTGCGAGATCGTGATGGGAATAGCGATGGGCTACATGCTGATCGCGATGCTGTGACCAGGCAGATCCTCGAACTGGCCCCAACTAGCTGATGACTAGCCTGGCGTCCTTGCCGCGTGCAGCCGGACGCAGCAGTGACCAGCCCGCGGCCTCAGCTGTGCGTCAAGCACGTTGGCGCCAAGACCGTCAAGCAATCCGGACACGAACGCGTGATTGATGCCGCAGACCAGGGCGGCAACGCGGTCATCTCGATGCGTTTCGACTCTTCCGAGATGGGCCAGCAGCTCACCGAGATCGTGGCATATGGGACCGCCGTTGTTGCCCGTCCCTCGGCTGCCGCCTAACCATGCCGGAAGGCCCGCGGGGCAGGCCGGCTTCCCGCCTCGGCGACGCCGACCGGGACCGGCTGACCGCCGTCCTGCGTGAGCACTATGCCCTGGGCCGGCTGGAACATGACGAGCTGAGCCGCCGGGTCGAGATCGTGCTGGCGGCCGACTACGCGGACCAGGCTGCCGCCGCGCTGCAGGACCTCCCGCCGCTCGACGTGCCCGGTCTCGGCACCGCCCCCGGCGCCGTGCCCGGCACGGGAAGGAGGGCACGGCGACGCCGGCACGCCCAGTCCGCCGCGCCCGGCCCGGGCTGGTTGCCGACCTCCGAACGATTCCGGGATCCGACGTCAGGGACGGTCATGCGCGTCTGGCTCGATCCGGCCGACCAGAGCAGGCACTACATGCCAGACACCGGGGACGGGTACTGACCCGGACCGCCTGGACCCTGCTTCCGGCGTTCAGGGCGAATCACAGGCCGCCAGCAGAGTCGCGTCGAACGCGTAAATGTTGCCGTCTGAGAAGCCGAAGTAGACAACCCCGTTCGCCACCGCCGGCGAGTCGGGCACCGCCGTGTTGGTGTTGGTGAGCGAAAAGCTCCACAGTTGCTTGCCGGTGCTGGCGTTAAGCGCGAAAAGAACGGGGCCGCCTCCTTCGGTGCCCGCGTACACCACCCTGTGAGCCACGGCCGGGGAGGAATATATCGGGCGGGGAGTGTGCAGCGTCCACATCGGCTTCCCGGTTGTTGCCTGCACCGCGTACAGGGTGCCGTCGTTCGACGCGATGTAGACGGCACCGTCGGCCACCACGGGTGACGAGTCCACCCCGGCCCCGGTGACGAGGGTCCACTTGTTCTGCAGGCTGGCGACATTGCTGACGCCCAGGACGTTCTCGAACGGGTTGACGCCGCTGCCGGCTGCAAACCAGCAAGGAGTCCCGTGTAAGGAACCTCACGATCGCCCTCCGCCGCCTGATCACGGCTCGCCATTGTGGATCACGCGGCCCGCCGCCTGAGTATGTCGCGGGCGCTGGCTCCCGGCGAGCCGCAGCAGACCTCGGGTACCGAGGAGGCGCAGCACGTTGGCGGGTGCGAAGTACCTGTTGGCCGGTATGACGCCGGAGAACGCGCCGAGGAACCGGTCGATTTCGGCAGGCCGGCCGGCCAGGGAGGCGAGCAGCAGCCGGTCCGCCGGCCGGGGCGCGAACCCGGCGAGCCGGACGGTGAAGTCGTACATCGGCCGGATCGCCTGGTCTCGCTGGCGCTGGTGCGCGGCCAGCGCGGCGCGGAGCGGCCGGGCGTCGCCCAGGCCCGCGGCGATGGCGTCGGCGAGCAGTTCGGCGTCCCGGCAGGCGTTGGTGATCCCCTGCGCGGAGATCGAGTCCATCACCACGCCGGCGTCTCCGACCAGTGCCCAGCCGGGGCCGTGGGACCTGCGGAAGGTGTTCGGCTGGTCCGGTGTGGTGCGCAGCCGCTCGGCGCTGGTGCCGCTGCGGACCCGGTCGCCGAGGTCTCCGCACAAATCGAGCGTCTTGAGGTAATGGCCCTCGATGTCGCCGCGGAACGCGCCGAACTCGGCGAGCGGCGCGGCCAGGTAGACCATCACGAGGTCGTCGTTGGTGGGGAAGGCGGCCACCGCGCGGCCGGGTCGCTGGTACAGCTCGCCGCCGGTCACCGCCACCCCCGACCAGTAGGTGTAGCACGCGAAAGACCGGACCGGCCGCTGCCGGTATCGTGCGGCGCTGACCGCGCCCGCGACAAAGGAGTGCTTGCCGTCGGCGCCGACCACCAGCCGCGCGGTCTCCGCCGCCGGCGCTCCGCCGCGTTCCGAGCCGCGGATGCCGGTTACCCGGCCTTCGCTCCACAGCATCTCCTCGGCCCGGAACCGTTCCCGGACCTCGGCACCGGCCGCGCGGGCCGCGTCAACCAGAAGAGCGTCGAGCACGGTACGGCGCGGGCTGTACAGCGCGTCCACCCCCTCATATGCCGGGAAGCTCCCTTCCAGGACCTCGTTCCCGGAGTCGAACCGCACCCGCCGCGTCGGCGGCGTTCCCGCGGCGCGCACCTGGTCCAGCAGACCCCACCGATGCAGCCTGGCCACGCCGGGAACCTGCACCTGGTGCGAGGAGATCGTGTCGCTCGGGAAGGACACCCGGTCGACCACAAGTACCCGCACGCCCCGGCGGGCGAGCAGCATCGCCGTCGCTGCGCCGGCCACCCGAGCGCCCACCACGATCACGTCGTAACCCACCGGCCCTCCCGTCCATACGGTTCCGTATGGTCTTACCGTACGCTAGCGTATGGTCATGGGAGAACGCAAGGCAGGCGCCCGGCAGCGGCTGACCCGGGACGACTGGGCGGACGCGGCCCTTGCCGCGATCGCCGAGGGCGGTCTGGCGGCCGTCGCCGTCGAGCCGCTCGCGGTACGGCTCGGTACCACGAAGGGCAGCTTCTACTGGCACTTCGCCAACCGCCAAGCGCTCCTTCAGGCGGCTCTGGCGCGCTGGGAGGAGCAGACCACCACTGCCGTCATCAGCGAGGTCAGCAGCGCACCCGACGACGCAGTGGGCCAGCTGCGGCTGCTGATCACCCGGGTGATCGGGATGGCCGAACAGGATCCGATCGGCCCGGCGCTGCTGTCCACGGCCAGGCATCCGGTGGTGGCCCCGGTCCTGGACCGGGTCACCAGGGCGCGGATCGGGGTGATCGTCGCGCTGTTCGAAAAGCTCGGATTCCCGCCCGCCGAGGCGCGGGCCCGGGCGCTGCTCGCTTACAGCGCCTACCTCGGCCACGCGCAGCTCGCCCACTCCACCGCGGAGCTACTGCCGCGTACAAGGGACGAGCGGCGCGCCTACCTCGATCACGCGATCCGCACCCTGACCGCCCCGCCCACCGCAGATCCAGTGCCGCGCCCGGGAGCCCAGCGCCCGCAGCGCGCCCGGGCAAATCCCGGCTGACATGACACCTCGATGACCGCATCCCACCCGGATCAGCCGGCGTGCTCCTCGTCCGGGGTTCCGGCGATTGCGCGGGCATCTGCGGCCTGCCCTTCATCCATGCCCAGGTATCCGGTGCGCCCGCCTAGTCCGGGCGGATCGTTACCCGTGCCGGCCATGCTCGGCGCGAGGACTTTCCGAACGCAGCCACCGCAGATGAGGTCCTGAAGTGGGTGTGGCTGGCGGCTTGACACCCTGTAGCTAATTAGATTAGCTTGATGGCTATCATACGTATCTAACTTGGGAGGAAGAAGTGACCGAGTTCCTGGATGTCGACCACGGCCGGATCGCCTACGACGTGATCGGGCGGGGTCCGCTGGTGGTGTTGTCGCACGGCATCGGCGACCATCGGCAGGTCTACCGGTTCCTGGCCCCGAAGCTGGCCGGGGCCGGCTACCGGGTGGTCACTGCGGACATGCGCGGGCACGGCGAGTCCAGCATGGGCTGGGACTCCATCACCCGCACCGACGTCGCCGGCGACCTGCTCGCGCTGATCCGCCACCTGGGCGGGCCCGCGGTCATCGTCGGGCACTCCTTGTCGGGCGGGGCGGCCACTATCGCCGCGGCGATGGAGCCAGAGTTGATCAGCGGCATCGTCGAGATCAACCCGTTCACCAAGACACAGAAGCTCGACCTGGGCGGCCTGCTGCGGATCGGGCGCTACCGAAGGGGCCTCATCCTGCTGGCGGGCGCGGGACTGCTCGGCAGCCTCAGCATCTGGATGCGCTACCTCGACCTGGCCTATCCGGTCAAGCCCGCCGACTACGCCGGCTACATGGCCGCGCTGCGGGCCAAGCTGAGCGAGCCCGGCCGGATGGCGGAGTTCAAGAAGACGGGCAAGTCCACGCCCGCCGACGCTGCTGCGCAGCTGCCCAACATCACCTGCCCGGCCCTGGTCATCATGGGTACCCATGACCCCGACTTCGCCGACCCCAGGGCCGAGGGCGACGCGATCGTCGCCGCCATGCCGGCCGGGCTGGGCACCGTCGCGATGATCGACGGCGCTGGGCACTACCCCCACGCGCAGTCCCCGGATGAGGTCAGCGCGGTCGTGATTCCGTTCCTGAAGGAACATGCTCGTGCCTAGAGCGGGCCTGACCAGCGACGACGTCGTCACCGCAGCCGCCGGCCTGATCGACGAGATCGGCTACCCCGACCTGACGATGGGGCTGCTCGCCCAGCGGCTCGGCGTCCGCGCCCCCTCCCTGTACAAGCACGTCGATGGCCTGGCCGACCTGCAGCACCGCATCGCCACCCTGGCCATCACCGAGCTGGGCGAGGCGGTCCGCGACGCCATGCAGGGCAGGGCCGGGCTCGACGCGCTCAGCGCGCTCCTCACCGCGACCCGGGCCTACGTCACCGCCCACCCCGGCCGCTACAACGCCACGATCGGCGCCGAGTTCACCGGCCCGGATGACCCGCTTTTGAAGGCCAGCGCCCGGGTCCTGGCCTCCATCGCCGCCGTGCTGCGCGGATACGGCATCGGCGACGGCGAGATGGACCACGCCATCCGTGCCATCCGCTGCACCGTGCACGGATTCGCCGTGCTGCAGGCCTCCAGCGGCTTCCAGTGGAGCGGGGACCCCGACGAGAGCTTCGACTGGATGATCCGCTTCATCGACCGCGGCCTGCGAGCAATCCGGGCACCGGCCGGACGCTGACATGACCATCGCAAGCAGAACCAAGACGTCAGATCTGACGCTCTGTTCCGCTCTGTTCCGCTCGGCCCCCGCGAACTCGCCACCGACGGGCAGCACGTAGCCGGCCGGGAGCTAGACGCACGCGGCCAAGCCCAGCGAATGCTCACCCCCGGTGACGCCATGATCGGCGAGCGGAGCGACCTGATTGTGCTCCTGCCGATTGTCTCTTCCGGCCCGGCCGCCCGAGCAGGCACAGCCGGCGGGGAGCGCAGTTGAGGAGCTGAGCGCCCGTACCGGCAGCACGATCCCCGGCGGGCCCGTTAGCTGGGATCGTGGGCTCCGGTTGGGCGCGGGCTGCCAGCTTCCATTCGAACGGCCGGGCCCAGGGCTGGACCAGGGCTGGACCGGGAGGTCCGGGAGGCTGGAAGATCGAAGCGGGACGCCGCTGGGGCGGTGGCGGCGAAAGGTGGCGGGATGACCGGGCTGAAGGCGGAAGTGGACCCTGCGGAGGTCGGTTTCGACCCAGGGCGGCTGGACCGGATCGACCGGCATTTCGCGCGCTACGTGGATGACGGCAGGCTGCCGGGATGGCTGCTGACGGTCAGCAGGAAAGGCCGCCTCGCGCACGTGTCCGGCTACGGCCTGCGCGACGTCGATGCGGGCCTGCCGGTCGAGACCGGCACGCTCTGGCGGATCTACTCGATGACGAAGCCGATCACCTCGGTCGCGGCGATGATGCTGCATGAGGAGGGTGCGTTCGAGCTGGCCGATCCGGTGAGCGACTTCATCCCCTCCTTCGGTGACGTCCGCGTCTACACCGGCGGCTCCGACCTGAAGCAGGTGACCGTGCCCGCGACCGAGCCGGTCCGGATCTGGCACCTGCTGACGCACACCGCCGGGCTCACCTACGGCTTCCACCGGGTGCACCCGGTGGACGCGCAGTACCGCGCCGCCGGGTTCGAGTGGGGCAATCCACGAGGTCTTGACCTGGCGCAGTGCTGCGATCTCTGGGCAGGCATACCACTGCTGTTCCAGCCGGGAGCCGAGTGGAACTACTCGGTGGCGACCGACGTGCTCGGCCGGGTGATCGAGGCCGCCTCCGGTCAGCGCCTGGATGAGTTCCTTGCCGCCCGTATCCTCGGGCCGCTGGGCATGACCGACACGGCCTTCCATGTCGGGCCGGCCGACGCCGCGCGGCTGGCCGCCTTATACACCCGCGGGCCCGACGGAAAGGCGAAGCGTCTCGACGCGATCGGCAAGGTCGCTGAAAGCCGCCCGCGGTTCCTCGGCGGTGGCGGCGGCCTGGTGTCGACCGCCGCTGACTATCACCGGTTCACCCAGATGCTGCTTGACCGGCCCGGCAGCCCGGCCGGGGAGCTGGACGGCACGCGCTTGCTCGGACCGCGGACTGTCGCCTACATGACCCGCAATCACCTGCCCGGCGGCGCCGACCTTGAGACGTTCGGCCGCCCCTTGTACGCAGCGGCGCCATTCCGCGGCATCGGCTTCGGCCTGGGGTTCGCGGTGGTCATCGATGCCGCGGCCGGCAAGGTGATCTGCTCCGAGGGGGAGTACTCCTGGGGTGGCGCGGCCAGTACCGCCTTCTGGGTGGACCAGGCGGAGGAGCTGACCGTTTCCTTTTTCACCCAGCTGCTTCCTTCAAGCACCTACCGCATCCGCCCGCAGCTACGGCAGCTCGTCTACCAGGCAATCGCCGGCTAGCGGCGCGGCCGCCCGGTCGCCCGATGCCCGCCAGGCCGACCGGACGCCGACCGCGCTGGCGGCGTGGCGCCATTGGGCGGGGTGCCATTGGCTGGGGTGGCCGCATTCTCCCGGCCGCTGGCGGCTTCCTTCCTGAGCTCACGCAGCCGGTAGATGATAAACGCGGCGACAATGCCCGCGATGATGGCCACGATCGCATAGCCGCCGATGGACAGGTAGTGCGCGATGCTGTTCCATGCGCTGCCGAACCCATAGCCGACCAGCGTGATTGTCGCGGCGTACACCACCGTGCCGGCCAGGCTGAGCACTCCGAACTGGAGCGCCGGCACCTCGACGAAGCCGGCCACCAGCGAGGTGAACGCGCGGATCACGGGCAGCGCTCGCCCGATGGCCACCGCGTACTCGCCCCGCCCGGTGAAGAAGCGCTCCGCACGGTCGACATCTGCCCTCGTGATGAGCACGTACCTGCCCACCCGCTCGACCGCGGTCCGGCCGCCCAGCCGCCCCGCGCCGTAGGAGACGAAGGAGCCGCAGAGCTCGGCCAAGGAACCGATAACGATCACGAGCACGACGTTCAGGTGACCCTGGTACGCCAGGACGCCGGCGAAGCCAAAGGTGATCTCCGAGGGAATCGGGATGCAGCAAGCCTCGAGGAACCCGAGGAGTACCAGCGCGCCGTAGCCCGCGTGGCTGATAAGGCTCTCCATGGGTCCCTAAGGTAGCCGTCCCAGCGAGTGCGCTAGCCAGAAAGCTTAACAACCCTGCGAGTGTGTGTAGCCCGGGTGAACATGCCACGAGGCCATGTGTACTATCCAGCCGAGGCTGCCGCCACCTGCGTCAGGCCGAGCTGGCGCCTGGCTGGTGGAGCTTGCCGGCGTGCAGGAGCCGGCGCTGGCGCAGGTGGCTGTCGCCACAGCGCTCGGGCTGCGTCAGGCGCCTGGCACGGCGCTGATGGATTCGCTGACAGGGGTGCTGGCGCGACAGCAGCTTCTGCTGGTCATCGACAACTGCGAGCACGTGCTCACCGCGGTGGCGGAGCTGTGCGGGGCGCTGCGGCTGGCCGTCGCCGCTGCTAGTCCGCGCCCTGAGCGGACGGGCGAGTTGGCTGGCGAACCTGGAGCGCCTGCCCGAGACCTCCGGAGAGGCCAGCCGCGCCCTTGCCATGGCCCGTGAACTCCGCGACCGGCCGACGAGGCGCGTGCGCTGCTGTCGGTGAAGTGCGCATGGGTAAACGAGACCTCGCCGAACGTGGGACGCTCGTGGTCGCCCCGTACCGCATGGAGGATCTGTGCGAGCAGGTCGGCGTTGATGGGCGTGCCCGACGCGTCCAGATCGGCACCGGGGTGGAGGCGCTGCAGGGCCTGGTCGAGCTGGTCAGTCGTGAGGTGGGCCAGGCAGCCTGCAAACCCGTCGGCCAGCTTCCCTGTGCAACGATCACCGGTGTCCTTCCGGCGGTACGAGCAGACCGGCGAGACGACCCGGTCATCCGCATGGCTATCGGCCATCGCCCAGTTGTATGCCAGACCGTTAGCGCAACGCCACTCAGCCCTCGTGCGTGGCCGGCGGATCTCGCCGGGCTTGCTGATGTTGCCCTGGTCCGGGCAAGCTTAGGAGTCGATAGATGATTCCTGGCCATCCTGTGCTCTCTTTCCGAAGTATGGCCAGGTCAGAGCGTTGTTGAGAGGTAATCAATGGGATTGATGGACAAGGTGAGGGCTCAGGCCACCCAGCTCGCGCAGAAGACGCAGGAGACGGCGCGCGACAGCAAGGTCAAGTTCGACCAGGCCCAGGCCAAGCGGCGCGGCGAAGTCATGCTCCGCAACCTCGGGGCAATGGTCTACGCGGACCGTACCGGGCGGGGAACACCGGACACCGCCGCCGAAATCGACCGGCTGGTGACCGAGATCTCCAGTCATGAGGCCGAGCACGAAATCAGCCTGGCGCGGGAGCCGACAGATCACCCGCAGGCGGACGTACCGGGCGCCGCGTCGGCTGAACCCGCGGCTGAGGCCACATACGGGTCTGCGCCCGAGGCTCCGCCCGCTCCCGCGGGGCAGTCCGAGGCATTCCCTCCGTCAGCGCCCACCTCGTTCCCGCCGGACGCGGGCCCGCCGCAGGCCTGAGCCGCAGGGCTGAGCTGCGGGGCTGAATCGCAGGGCTGAGGTGCGGGGCTGAACCGCGGGGCTCAGCTGCGGGGTTGAACCGCAGGGCTGATCCCGGGAGATCAGCGGCGGCACGCGGCTTGCGCCGCGGTCTTGCGCTGGCCAGGCGGCGATGCCTCGTGGGCTGCGGAGCCCGCAGGCGGGGCGGTGATCTGATGCCCGTTGACGCCGAGCACGATCCGGATTCTGGCCAGGCCGCTCGCCTGCCGCAGAGTGGCGCCCGGCAGCACCTTCCGGACGAGCCGCGCCGCCGCCCTCATCCCGGCCGGGTACTGGATTGTCGTCTGGGTAACGCTGCTGCTCGACCAGGACAGCCCGGCGCCATGCACCTTGAAGCCGAGCTGGCCGAGCTGGGCTCCGGTGCCCGCGGACAGCCCGCCGATCATGGTTCCGTTGTAGACATCGACCGAAACCTGGCTCCGCTTCAGGCCCGGCCGCCGGGTCACCTGGTGGCCCCGCTGTGGTGCCTTCTGCACCGGCGGCTTGTCCGCCTTGAGCGAGGCGAAGAGCTTCGCCGCCGCGCTGCTGTCCCACAGCACGGCGGACTGGCCGGTCGGGGTGGTGTAGTTCGTGTTCGCCAGTGGCACCGTGGTGAACGTGACATGGCTGGGCGAGATGCCGCGCAGCTGATCGGCGAGACTGGTGATGCTCAGCCGCTGGTCGACCTTGACGGCGGCGGTCGCGGCACTCAGGAAGCTCGACAGCCTGATCGGGTTCGCCAGCGTGCCCGAGCTGACCGCCTCGCTCAGCAACGAGGCGAGCAGCTGCTGCTGGTCGCTGATCCTGGCCAGATCGGAGAGGGCAAAGGAATGCCGGTCCCGGACGAACTTGAGCGCGGTTATCCCGTGCACGTGATGCATCCCGGCCGACATGTGCAGGCCGCTGTAGGAGTCGTTCACCGCAAAGGGCAGGCAGATGTTCACGCCGCCCAGTGCGTTGACCACCTTGACGAATCCAGGGAAGTTTACCTCGACGTAGTCGTTGATGGTCAGCCCGGTGTCCTGTTCGACGGTCCGCACCATCAGCTTCGGGCCGCCGAGGCCGAACGCTGAGTTGATCTTGTTCATGCCGTGGCCGGGGATGCGGACCCAGGAATCGCGCGGCAGGCTGACCACGGAGACGCTGCTGTGGCCGGCCGGTACGTGGACGATCATCATGGTGTCGGAGTTCGAGCTGACGGCGCGGCCGACATGAAGCCTGAGCTGCTCCGCCCTGCTCAGGCCTGATCGCAGATCGACGCCCGCCAGCAGGATGTTGAGCGGCCCGCTGGACGGCGTTCCCGCGGTGCCCGCGTCGACCCGGCCGACGTGGCTGTTGACGTAGCTGGTGAGCGCCCAGCCACCGCCGGCGACCAGCAGGACGAGCGCCGACATCGCGGCGCACACGACGGCCAGCGCACGTTGCTGCCGGGCCCTCCTGCCCGCGGAAATGCGAGCCATCAGCTGCTGCTGTGCGACCGCGGGGCTGCCTCGGCGGCGGGCCCCCGGTTGCCTGGGCTCGCTCTCGTCCGCCGGGCTGCCCCGGCTGGCCCCGGAGACCGGAGCTGGGTAGAAACCCGGCCTTGGCCCGGGTACGTACTGCTCATTGTCTGAATCCGCGGACCGCTCCCTCCACCCGCCTAGTGCGGATCCCCGCCCCCCCGGCGATGGATCCTCGCCCAGCGCGCCATCGTCACCGCTACTCATCGGCATACCCCCCGGCTCCCGCTTTGAGTAGGCTAGCGCGATGGCCCGCCGCCAGCGCCGTAGCGCTTCGGCGGGTCCGCGACTTTACGATCCGGTGGGATATGCGCCAGATGGCCCGGCGGCCCGTGAACAGGCGGGCCGGATCGTCACGCCGTGGGCGGCTCGGGATCCCTGGGCAGGCCGAGTATCCGCTCGCCGATGATATTGAGCTGGATGTCGGTTGTGCCGCCCCCGATGGTGAGCGCCCTGGTCAGCAGCACCTGGCGAGCCCAGTGCGGGCCATTCGGCGTCCCGCCGGGCCCGACTGCCTGGCCAGCGCGGCCGCCGAGCGAGCCATCGGCCCCGGAGATCGACCAGCACAGCTCGGAGACCCGCTGGGCGTGCCGCATCCCGAGAAGTTTTCTTACGCTGCCCGTGGCGCCAGGCTCTGTCCCCGACAGCTGCTTCAGCGTCACCCTGACCCCCAGCAGGTCGATCGCCTGGCCCTCGGCGGCCAGCGCGCCGACCTGCCCGAGCGGCAGCTGGCCCGCGGCCCCGGCGGCTCCGGCCACCTCGAGCAGCTCGGCGACTCCGGCGCCGAACGTCCATGACCTGGACAGCGACACGCGCTCGTTGGCCAGCGTCGTCCTGGCTATCCGCCAGCCGCCGTTCACCTCGCCGACGACGCAGTCGTCCGGCACGAAGACGTCATCGAGGAACACCTGGTTGAAGAGCGAGTCCCCGGTGATCTCGCGCAGCGGCCGCACCTCGATGCCCGGCGCCGACATGTCCACGAGGAAATAGGTGATCCCGTCATGGCGGGGCGCGGCCGGGTCGGTGCGGGCGATGCAGATCGCCCACGCCGCCTGCTTGGCCAGTGAGGTCCAGATTTTCTGCCCGGTCAGCCGCCAGCCTCCCTCGGCCCGCTGCGCGCGGGTGGTCAGCCCGGCCAGGTCGGAGCCCGCGTCCGGCTCGCTGAACAGCTGGCACCACAGGAACTCGCCGCGCAGGGTCGGCGGCAGGAACCGGTCCTGCTGCTCGGGCGTCCCGTACTGGATCAGCGCAGGCACCACCCAGGCGCCGATCACCAGATTGGGCACGCGCACCCCGGCCGCGCGCAGCTCCTGGTCGATGACCAGCTGCTCCAGCGGGCTCGCGGCGCGGCCCCACGGCCGGGGCAGGTGCGGTACGACCCAGCCGCCTGCCGCCAGCCGCTCCGTGCGGTCGGGGCCGGTGCGTGCAGCGATCTCGGCGAGCTCATCGCGGATAGCGCCGCGTAGCGAGGCGTCACTGTCCGGAAGTTCCACCTGAAGGGGCCTGCGGGCGCCAGCCAGAGCCAGCCTGGCTACTCGCTGCGCCCACTCATCGGACGGACCGAGCAGGGCGCGCAGCGACATTGCCCGCCGGTAGTAGAGATGGGCATCGTGCTCCCAGGTGTAGCCGATCCCGCCGAGTACCTG
>Ga0137390_10003187_pt1 | contig 13321 bp, 17 predicted proteins | sample 15con2h24AmetaG_FD_104937 | JGI IMG/M metagenome (GOLD analysis project Ga0137390, IMG submission 104937) | Vadose zone soil microbial communities from Angelo Coast Range Reserve, California, USA - 15con2h2.4A metaG | ecosystem: Environmental > Terrestrial > Soil > Vadose zone > Saprolite... | reverse complement strand
TGTCTCGAACCTTGTCGGTAGCATTTGTGCTAAGCACATATAATGGTGGCGCAACAAGTTTAGCCTTGATCGGGACGGCTTCGGTGCTCGCCGTCTCGCCCGCCCTGAGGGCCTTCTTGATGGCCTCGATACCCGAGGGTGTGTAACATGTCAACTCGATGTCCGCACGCAATTTGATTGGCTGCGGCGTCAATCGGCGTGCAATAGTAGCCATTAGGAGATTATACGTTGCTTGCGGCACAGGGTGTGGAAGCGTTGCAAAGACTGCTTCTGGCTCTCTGCACAGAAACGAAAAAGGGAAAGATGAAAGAGATAAATAAAGGGTAAGGAACGACCGAAGAGTGAGAATGCTCGGGGAAACACTTGCGTTAATGCGAGCTTGAATGCATCGTACATGTTCCCATATTTCCTGCCGAGCGGCCATGCGATCTGTTCGTATAGCTTCTCCAGACGCTCTTCCTCGCTCGGACCAACGGGAGGCACGATTTCGTCTGTAACGGCGCCGTCGCCGCCGCCTGCCTCTTTCTCCTGATCCTTCTTGGCATCAGAAGGGGCGCCGCCGGCGTCTGCGTCAAAGGTGGGCAGTCGAGACGCAACATGACGCATGATGGACGCGATGGTGCGTGCTTTCATGAAGCGTTCCTCGCATTTTGTGATGTCTTCCGGCGAGACGCGGCGCTTCGACAGGTCGATATAGCCTGTGTGACGGACGACGAGGGAAAAAGCCGAGTCGAGATTTAGGTTGTTGTGAGAGGACGGCGAGGACGACTGCGACGTATGTTGTTTACCTTTTTCTTTGTCCACGCGCAGGACGACGACGACCTCGTTCCGGCCGACTCGGATCAGCTTTTGGATAGATCGGATGCGACGGCGGGAGAGCTCTGAGAGCAGGATCATCCCCTCTATGTTGTCATACTCGAGCTAATTTTATTCCTTGCGCATTGTAGCGTCGTACCCGTGCGGCGAAGGGGGTGAAACTTGGAAGGAACGCACCAGTTTTACGTAGGCACCCATCTCGGCGATCTGCCGGACTTGTACCATGACGAGCTCATCGACCTCTGGGTAGCGTGCCTCGTAGTAACGCATTGCGGACGATGGGTTTTGGGTTATGACTTGACTTGACTCTACCAATAAGATATCTCTCTGCTGACTAAGATTAAAAGACTGATAAAAGATCGTCCTGAGTTTGAAATGTCTTGGATAGCCCCGAGAAAAAACATATCTGAACTATCCGCGGAACGCCGGCACAGCCAAGAAATGAAATTGCAAGACGGAACATAGGTGTATGTGTATCACGGCACTACATTATCAGGGTCCACATCTACATCATTTGTCGTAGTCGGCATGGCCGTCATAGGCAACTAATGCGATCCCAGGATTCCAGAGCTCTAGGCCCCGCACAGGAGTAGGTCTTAGGGAAAGCAGTTACATGCGCGCATCGCGCGATGGAACTTAAAGGAGACACACCACCAGTTAGAATTTGGGTGCGGACATGCTAGGTAATACTAGGAAAAGTCTTATCCCGAGTTGCCCCATGCAGCCCGCACCACCATCGGACTCACCCATGGATCTCACATATGATGGTTGCATTCATCATGTTGATTAATTGAAATCTGAAGCCGAGGGGTTCCGGAAGGGCCAGGTTTCACAGCCGTGGGACGTTATCGCAGCCTGTTCCTCTGACCAATATAATACTTGGTGATCACTGCCTCCGAGTCGTTGCACCGAGTTTCGGTTATGAGACACGTCCTGTCCTCAATTCGTACCGAGCGTAACTCTTAGCGCCGTCTCAACACCATCGGCGCGTCCTGTTGACGCAACAGATAAACGCTGAATGCGCCGAGTACACCCTCAAATTTCTTCACAGACTGGCGCCGCAATCACTAATGTCCCGGGCCTAAAAATAGCGCGGATGAAGGGATGTGCCGCATTTACCTGCAAGGAATCCCTACAATAATCTCATAGTATTTGACACCCAAGCAGTGACGATCAGTTGCTTCAGTTCCATGGACCTAACAATAGGAATGAAACCATGATGAGACTCGGCGGATGGATCCTTATACTCCGTCCTATTAGCATGTGATGTAGTGCATCCCACGTCGCAGACTGCATTGAAGAGACGTGCCTAGTTCCAACGTCCGCCCTCTTATCCATCGTACCCAATAGTGAAAACAAGGGAATCCATCATGACAAAGTTGGGCTTTCAGGCGGCAACGATCGCCGCGATACCAAGCCCTCTCGTGCATCGAAATACATTCCGAAGGCATCCCTCGAAGCCGAAGGGATAGGGAAATGGGACTTTCTGCGAGGGGATCTGCGGGTCTACACAGTCTAAACTTGTGACAGGGCCATTACTACGAGGTAGGGGGAGGCGCGCCGCTGGGTAAAGTTTGAGGGTGCCAGCCTGAGTGTTCGAAGTACAGTACTAGATAATGGGTGCCATGAAAGTCTACCAAAGCTGTTCGTTCCACAGACAAGCCAACAGCCTATCAGCAATGAACGCGCGTCAGGTTCCCTTGCCACGCTGCGAAGTAAGCCATAGGCATATGCTACTCGTCAAGGACGACTTAGAGGAGTAGCTATATAGGTAATCGCCAAGATGCCGAGTGCGGGGACGAAGACGATGGAAATTTCATGTGGCAATTATCTCGGAGATATGTCAGGGGAGAGGAGTATTTCGAACGTCCTGATCACGGTCCTGGACCTACAAAAGCGCCGTGCGATGAGTCTTTCGGCGAGGCACGACGCTTCTACAAAATGTTGTAGACAACATGATGATGACTACTGTCACGGGCGGGTGAGGAACTGAAAGTGGGTATCCCAACTTGGGTCGGTGGTTGCCACTGCAGGTACAGCACGACGAGGCGAGCACCGTGACCTTGCTCCGGTTCGACGCGGATCAACATTTCGATCCCGTATCATTAATATGGGACCAATGCTTCCAAAGAGAGGGCTCTAATTGTCATACCTGGATCATAGAAACATCCTACTAAGTTGCATTTCACACCGATTCAAAGGCTGCATACCGGTCTGATGGACCAGTTGATATTCCCATTTGACGCGCCCCAGTTGACGAGGCGGCCATCTACCTCCGAACGTAGGATACACCGAGAACATCAGGCAAGGGCAAAGACTTCATCCATTCAAGTTAATATGTGCATTAACAACTATGATTTGATTTGATTATGTAATCGCGTACGTGGACTGACTTGGTGGTACACAGCAGATGAGTGGGATGGGTATGGAAATGACAAAAGATTGTGGTTGTAGCTACTGCAGATCTAGCTACTTCCGAAAGAAAAGAAAAAAGGAGGGGAAGGGAGAGAGCGCCGGGCTGGTGAGTAACGTACTGTCAAATGTCCATCCACGCCTCAAAAATCTGAACCCACGGCATCCACTACATACAACACCTGCTGCGGCCGCACGAAAAGACCGCGCGACTCGGCGGCCATGGTGTCCGACCCTGCGGGAGAGACGCTGCGGAGCCGCTTCTCCCTCCCGAGCGTATCGAGGTGGCCGCCCTCGCGCTTGAGGCTCCGACCGCCGCCTTTGCCAATCGTGCTGAGCCCGTGCCCGTGCCCATCGAGCCGCTTGCGACGCATGGTGCCCCGCATCTCGTCTCCAAAGTCCCAGTCCATCGAGCTACCAGAGCCGCTCCCGATGTCAAAGTAGCGCACGCCGCCCCACGTGCCGTCGTGCCACGCGCGCGCATCGAGCTTGTCGCCCGGCCACGTGTCCCCCATTGGCACCTCGACGCCCACCCAGGGTCCCAGTTCGCCCTCAACTTCACCAATGTACCGCGCAAGGGCGCGGAAGCGCGCACGCTTGGACGTGATGATGCACGGAATCCCCACCTGGAGTGTCGCTCCGCGTGGCACACCGCCGGGTGGTGTCAATGGTGGTTGGGGTGGAACAGGTGTGTCGGAAATTGACGTCGACCGTGAAATAGCTTCAGCGGATTCCTTGCGACGCGGTGCTAGGAGGATGCTAGCAGAAGCGGAAGCTTCGCTCGCTGAAGCCACTCGCGATGTCGGCTTGGAGGTCGGCGATAGGTCAGGTTCGGTCGCCGCCGGTTCTTTCCCCTTCCCTTTGTATGTGCCAGCTGGGACTGCAGCTGTGTCTCGTGAAGCTGTCATCGTCATCGTCTTTGCTTTGGGTGACTCTCCAGGTTTCCCGGCCGTGGGTTTTCTGGGAACGATCTTTTTGAGGGTAGAAGGGGAAGTAGAGGTGGTTGACCGAAGAGAAATATTCGAAGTTGATCTTTGCGCTGGTCTGGTGCTAAGCCTCGTCGGGTCTGGAAGTGGAGGAACAACCTTCTTCGGCTTTGTCGTCGCGTTTGTGCTCATTACCGAGGTTGTTGACGTACGCCTTGGCCTGCTAGCCGTAGTGGTCGTGGTGGACGTGGCTGTCGCGGTCGTCTTCACGCTCACTGTGGAAACGGTGGATGAGACGGAGCTGCGTCGGGGACGTGATGCGAGCTCTCCGGGAAACTCTGAAGCGGTACTTTTGAAAGTGGACGACGCGTCGCTGTGTTGAGAAATGGACGAAGTAGGCCGCGATGTAACGCTGGACACGCGTAACGACGGAGTAGGCGTGCTTTGGGTGTGTTTTCTTACCGTGGAGGCGTGTGAGCGGGCTGATGCGATCGAGCCTGAAGGAGACTTCGGCCGCGACACGGACGAAATTTCCGGAGCGGGTCGGCGCCGCTTAGCCGCAGGAGCTGTCGAACCTGTAGTAGATTTATTCTCCTCTTCCTCTCCAATGGTGGACGTCGAGGACGTGCGAGACAGTGATCGGGACATGGTCTCGCCTGACGGGGTAAGCTTTGAGTCAGGCCTGGGTCCTAGATTTGATAATTGACGCCGTGGCTGGGTGGTTGATATGTCGCTGAATTTGGACGTCGTGGAATGTGTACTACGTGCAACAGAACGGATCGAGCTGCTAGAAGAATTCAACGGTTCCCTCGGCGATGTTGGGCTGTGGTGCTTCGCAAGGTTGCGATTCAATAGGCTTGTCCTCAGGGAATGCTGACCGACCGTATCAGCGTCGGCATCGAGGTGTTTAGTAGAGCGGACCCCGTTGCGGGAAGGAGAACTTTTGAACGCATTTGTGGGCGAGAGGAGGTCATCGGTATCAAGCTCGAGTTCTAGCAAGCGTCAGCCTGCTACAGTTCTCTAGCAAGTAGGCCTTACCATGGCTGATCTCCTTCAGTGCCCACGATTCCAAATTATCAAAGCCACCTTCCATGCGAATGGCGACCCAGCGTTTCTTCATCCACCTGAGTAGTTCAACCCGAGTTTCTTCGACCTTCTGCCTAATTAGAGAGGTCGGCGACAACATTGTGGCATTTGGGTCCGAAGCGTGAGGGAGGAGTAAGATGGACGAGATAAGGGCCTGGCAAAAGGGAAATCGAATAAATGAGTGAGACGCATGAATTGTCAAGAGGTGTGGTAGTATAGGCAGACCTGGTACAGCCTTCCTGCGCTCTTCTCCGCGAATCCTCGCTGGATAGATTTTATGATCCATTCGAGGTGGTCTTGGTCCTCGAACTTCACACCATCTGTCTCCATCAACTCGAGCCACTCTGACTGTGAGAAACACTCGTCTGGTTGCGAACAAAGAAGATGATCTATATGACGTCGAGCGTCCAAGATCATATCGCGAGACGTATCAGCCCAGGGATCAATGATGGCTTTGAGTTTTGTCAAAGCAAACTCCGCGGCGAACAACAGCGGGAAGACGTTAAGTGGGGTGGTCCTTTTTGCGACTCCTTTGAGAGCGATATCTCTGGTCTTCTTATCCAGCTTAGCAAACTCGGCGATGCACCAACCTTCACCGAACATGCCAACGAGTCCGCGACGGGCGCCGCGTTGGAGCAACTCATTCTTAACGTCATCTAAGAGAGCAAACTCGATGACGCGGGGTATGCGACGGGCACACTGCCTGCATCGACACCCGGAAACACCCCACTTGCCACCAGTGATGCGCTCATACTCGCCAAATTCGACATAGGCGTGAAAGAGTCCGTGCATCATCTCTTGCACGATGCGGGCTTGAACCTCATCATAAAGGCTGGTGAGAGAAATATATGTGGCCGAACGCATAATGTGGAAAGCAGTGTCGAGGTCGTATGTACGGTTGGAGAAGATTAGTGTGCCGGTGTAGATAAAGCCGAGGACAAAGTGGAGGGACGGGGGTGTGAAGGGAGGTGAGGGAAGCATCAGAGTAGGTGGCTCTGAGGGGTGGTCGTCATCTTGATCCTCATTGCGGATTTGTGGCTTTTGCGTATTCCATGTGATGAGAGCGTTGTGAAAATAGTCCGAACGGGAGATAAGGATGAAGCGATGGGTTGAGAAAACGGCAGCCAAGCCATCGTGGTGAGCAGATGAACTGCCCTCGATAGCAATGCGGACATCCGAATACAGACGTGATCTCCACATGAAGACGAGATCTTTGCGGAGTTTATCGACGCGATTTTCTTCTGCATCGCCTTCTTCGCGATAGTGGCTAGAGGAATCATAAAAGAACTCAAAAGCAGCACCAAGGCCTTTGCCGGTGTAAAGATATTCGAGTTCTTTTGAAAACAGGTTAGGGTTTATGGAAGTGGTCAAGTGCATCAAGCCATCTTGACTCTGAGAGACGGGAGATGCGGGGCGAAAGGGCGAAGGGGAGCGAGATATGGAGGAGACTTCTGGACCAAGGGAAAGAGAGAGCGCGGACTGGGTGGGAAAATTGGATGGAGAATATGTATCAAGGGGGCCTGGAGATAATATGGGGGCAGGGCGGAAGGAAAAATATCGTGCCTGGAAACTTGGCGGAGCACGAGCGTATACGATGGCTGTAAAATCATGTAAGTCAGAGAACGAGGGATGGCTATACGAGGAGGGGGAGGGAAGTAGGGATGGGCAAGGAGGGGTCGAGACAACAAATCCCTCAGGGAAATGTGTGTTGAGGACATACCTTTGTGGCCATAGACCTGTTCGCCTGTTGGTTCGCCGTCTTCCTCGGTCAAAAGAGCCCAAACGACGTCGGGAAAGCGGTCTTTGGAGCGATGGAAGAGAGACTCGAGGTCAGATTGCCAAGCGGCGGTCGAGTTAGATGTAGCATGGTGTAAAGAGGAGTTGGGGGCAGAGATGATGGTCGTTGTGGATGTCGTTGATGCTGTTGTTGCTGTCATGAAGAGGACAGGAAGAAGTGGATTGGATGGATGGACGTGGACGGGGACGGGGACAGGGAGAGGGCGAGCACGTGTCCGTGTGACTGTGGGAGAGTTGCACAGCCCGGCTGAGTCAGCTGGACTCCGACCGACTCGACTCGAATCGACGCCGCCCGCGCCGCTCAGTCAACGAACAACAATCTCTCCTCATCCTTCCTTGTCCCCAGCAATGCCAGCTCCATTTCCTTCCCACGTACAACAGCACCCTTTACCCGCTCTTTATTTATACCCTCTCAACGATTCTTTCATCCCCAAACACATTCACCTTCCCCAAGGTCAACGAATAAAGATCGGTCGTCAAACCAATGCAAAAACCGCACCAGGAGAGCGTAATGGTTTCTTCGACTCGAAGGTCCTCAGTCGACAACATGCTGAAGTATGGGAGGAATCTGGCAAGGTCCGTCCTTATCCCCGCTCTCCTGCGCTCTCCCTCCCATCCACATCTCTCTAGATCTATATCAAAGACGTGAAGAGCTCAAACGGTACTTTCATAAATGGCGACAGGCTCAGCCCAGAAGGCGCAGAATCGGACCCATTCGAACTCAAGACGAGTGACATCGTCGTATGTGTCATACTTTCCTCGCATTCCCCCTTCCCTTTCTCCCTCCTCGCTCACCCCGCCCTCTGATACACATTTCCTTTATCAGGAATTTGGAATCGACATCGTCGGCGAAGACAACAAGACAATCGTTCATCACAAGGTCGCCGCTCGCGTCGTTTGTGTGCTTACTGAGCAAGAAGCTCAGCTTGCTGCCCGCGTCGAGTCTCATCAAAATCCACCTTCCCTCTCCACACTCCCCAGCCAACCTGGCTCAAGCAACGGTACAACTACTTTCAACTTTACTGGAACTCAGAATGCTGCTGGCCCCGCTCGCCGTCCTGCCATCCAACAACAGACTCTCGGTGGTATGGGAGGCATGGGCGCCAACATGCGCGTACCAGGGAAGAGTGGTATCACCTTTGACCATATTCTCAGTCGCCTTCAGGGCGAGCTCCAGAAAAGCCGTGAGACCGGTGCTGAGTTACATTCCCTTACTGGCGCAATGAATGAAATTCACGACACCCTCGGAGGTAATCTAGTCAGTACAATCCTCCCATTCCCACTCTCTACACATCTTAATTGGCCTGTCCTTAGCCTCAATCTCTCCCTCCATACCCGCAATCCCTTCCCCCCGTTCTTCCCCCTCAACAGCCCCATCCCGCCGAATCTGATCCGAACTTTAGTTCGCCCGCAACAAACTCGGCATTGTCCGAGCTTCAGGCACAATTACAGGAGACACAGTTGTCCCTTGCTTCGCACGTTGACAAAATCCGCTCACTGGACAGTTTGCTCGTCGAGCATGAGGTCATCAAGCGGGAAGTGTCTTCCCTTCGGGAATTATTAGATGAGGAGAAACATGAACTCGAGCAGATCCGCGGAGGTCGCCACCGGGCGGAACCCCGTCGGCAGCAGCACTCTGAGGACGAGGATGGCGATGACCTCCAATGCGACGATGATGCACGTAGCATCGCTACTGTGACAGCTCATGAACTCGAGCGTGTTGAAGAAGAAGACGAAGAGCAACTGGCTGTCGAGGAGGAAGAGCAGGGCCGCAGGAGAGATGAACTTACTAGACCTCGAACACCAGAGCCCACAGGTTTGGGTATGGATGACGAGGATGACAAGGCTCGCAGTCGATCGAGGTCTCCCTCTCCACCCCCGCCGACTGTTTCCCAAGCCGCCGAACCTTTATCGGAAGACATTAACCTTCGCCTTACCGCCTTGTCCAGCCAGCTCGAGTCTGCCCTTGAGCTATCCCGATCATTACAAGCACAGCATACGACTGCCCAGAACACAATTTCCTTTCTCGAGGCGAAAGTCAACGCGCTCGAATCCTTAGTACACACATCTCAGGCCCAGGCTCAGTCCCACGCCGCCGAGGTTACGCAGGAAAGCGCTTCACTTACTACCCTCGTCAACGAGTGGAAAAGGGGCGTAGAGGGTCAGTGGGGAGGCGTACAGGAAGAGTGGGCTCAAGAGCGTGCGCGCCTCGCTCGAGCGCGCGATGAATGGGAGCTGCGTGTGCACGCCGTCGAGCAGGGTTTAGAGGGCACAATCGCGAAGGTCGACGCTGGGCTCACCGCGTTGGAGGAACAGCAGCAACCCCCACGACAACACAAGCAGAATGGTAACGCCCGCGTTGGACTCGTCACCCCTCCTTCCCCCCGCAGTTTATCATCTGATTCCGATTCTGGCGGTAAGTCTCGAAGAAAAAAACGCTCCGCTGCCTCGCGGGGCCGATCACGCTCAAAGGATGGTTCGACGAGCTCATCAGAGGCCGCTAATGCGGATGGAGACGGCGGGTCGTCGACCGCTTCCGTGGCTGCAGGCTGCCTGCCACCAAATCCCAACCCACGCCCTCGTTCCCCTTGGCTCCCTGAAGGAGATTCGGACTCGGACTCTCATGTTCCTGGGCGTCTCAAAACACATCGGCGGTCGGAAGGCGGGGAGAAGAAGCCGCTGTCGTCAAGTTCTTATCCGATTACCCCCGACCCTTCTGTACGGAAATTCTCGTCAGGATCATCCGTTGGTCCGACAAGCGAAGAGGATGCGGAGCAACTGCACAAAGCAGTCTTGAGTGCGGGGCCTTTAAATCCCGTAAGTCACCCACCGATACCCACATCTGTATCAGCACTCACGCTGGGATGTTCCCGCACAGAGTGTTCACTATGCCCAATTCACACAAACACAAGTGTCGACGGCTGCGGGCGTGATTGTGCTCGCCGCCGCAGCCGTCGCTGTTGCATGGCGGGTGAAAGAGTAGTAAATCGTCCTATGCAATGCCCGAACATTTTTATCTTATTGTTTGAGATTTTTCCTTCTCTCGTTCTTACGCATTGACGTGATCTCCTTTTTTTTCGCAGTATATTACGCCAGTTCCTTTTTCCAACTCGATGCCTTGCGCGTAAGAGTCATTCAACGACGGTCACGTATTTGATTTGATCCCTCGTCCTTTGTATCCTATGTCGTCCGCCCGTACCGCCTCGTTTCGATACTTAATCTTATGACACGTCACGACCATGGTTTCTCTTGTGTGTTATTCTTTTCCACTCTGCCGCATTATACGAGAGTTCCATAAGAAAATGGGTAATAAAATCGTCAGTGTTCTATTTGTCATGGTGATAGTTTAAGAGTGATAGTGTCTTTATTGGTGACTGACTTTGTGAGAAGTGAAAGGAAATGTGTGTAGAACCAAAAAAAGCTACGTAGGGCGATCATGTCCGACGACAAATAAAACAAATGTACCATAGGTTGAATAATTTAGATGGCGTTACGAATATCTCCACACCACCAGACCACAAAAATGCATACCCCTCCTTTCTTTTTTTCTCTCTCGTTCTCTCGTTCTCTCATCTCCTTCATTTCTACCTACGTTTGTCTAGAAGGGGAGGGGTATGAAAATTCAAGATAATGTTGCTTTTCTTACATGATCACGCAGTCCTTTTCCTCGAGTTTCTGACTTTGGAATCCCATCTCTTGGAACGTCGCCGGGCCCTTCGCCGGGGGCGGGCGCACCGGTGCATCGGACAATGCCACAGGCGAGGGCGTGCGCATGGGCGGAGGAGCAAATTGAGAAGGGGGGCTCGATCCGTTACCCCCGCGTACGGGGCGGCGCCCTAGTTGCCCTGGTTGTGGTTGCCCCGGGCCTCCCAGCTGTGGGTGCAACGGCCCCACCGGCATCTGTGCGAACGGTTGCTGAGGAACGATGCGTAGCGACGGCGACGGGTACCCGTCTACTGGCCCTGGGAACCCTTGCCCTTGCAATGGAAATGGACCGGGTTGTGGCTGTGACGCAGGCAACAGGCCCGGGCCGGGCTGGATCGGCGGTCGAGGCCCGCGGTGGGGTCCGGTACGCTGAGCAAGCGAGTTTTTGCGAATGTTCGCGACGACCTGCTGGCTGTTCGGCGGCCCTCCTTGGCGCAGGCCCGCAGCAGGTCCGCGGGCGTCGGAACGTTGCTTGGCTTGCGTGCGTTTACGTACAAGTGTTGTTTCAGTTAGGTTGTCGTGCTCCTGGCGCGAGAGAACCAGGGGCGCAGGCTGGGATAGTGCGGCGAGCCGTTCAGTGGCATCCGGATTCCCGTGCTCAGCTGCCTGTATACAGGAGGGAAAACTTATACGTCAGATGAGGGACAAGAGAACAGGCGTCTTTCTTACGCGGGTGTACCACTTGCGTGCAGCTTCGATATCCTTGGGACCGCCTACGCCCACTTCTGTGTAATAACCCATGGCAAACTCTGCACTGGGGAGGCCTTTGCGCGCAGCCTTTTCAGCAAAGGTAAAGGCGAGTGATTCATCTTTGTCAAAAGCACCCTCCGAACCGCATAGGAACCACTTGCTAAGGGCCATGTCTGCTTCGATCTCGCCTTGTTGGCTTGCAAGTGAATAATACTGAACAGAGAGTAAGGCATCGAATGGGAATGGCGGCAGTGCAAATTCGTATGCATGCCCAAGCTTGTACTGTGCGGGCGCGAAACTTAGATATGCTGCACGCTCGAGATGGCGCCGGGCTTCGTGGTCGCGCGTACTCCCGGGGGGAATAAGCGGAGAGAATAGGTGTGGGGGGATAGAAGCCGGAGAGAACTCCCCTAGAAGCAGAAGGCCAAAGACATAGGCTGACTGGGGAACGTCTACGGTCGAGAGAGTGGCGGCACGTTGAAGGAGTGGGAAGGCAGCTTCTGGATTACAAGGCAAGCCAAGTTGGCCCATCAAATGCGCCATCCCCATTCGCTGAGAAGTGACATGAGACGTGCTGTCCATCAGAATGACACAGGACGTACATATAGACAATTTTCATTGTTGTTGCGTATGCCACGCTCATAACAGTCCTTGGCGTGCGCAAAGTCACCAAAGTTCTCATAATCCCGGCCAAGCTTGAACCACGCGGCCGAAACGCCAGCGCGAGCCGACCGTTCAAAGTCGCGGAACGCCATCCTGGGGTTCTGCTGTACAAATTGTGGGTAGGCACCTGTTGCCTCAAATATCGCGCGTAAATAGATAGCCTCGAAAACATGGAGAGGTAACGGTTGCGGTACGGAATTCGTATTCGTATTGGCGATCTGCAGGATCATGGGAATCGCGATCTCAACCAGATTATTGAGCTCCAGGTCAGCAACGTGGATAGGGCCTGGAGGGGGGTCCGCAGACCCTGTTTGATTTGGAGTCACGTATAGACGCTCGACCAAGCCGATAACATCGCGACACCAAGCCACTCTGGATGTAGGGCTACTAACAGGCGTCTGAACGGCGGGTAGGGCTGCGATGAGAGAGGCTATGGTGGGTAGAGGGGCTGTGAGAGAAGGGGGACTGTTTGACTCGGGACTGTTCTTCCGAGATGTATCTGAAAAGGACAAGGAAGCCATGGCAGATGCAAGGGGATCTGAAGAGAAAGCAAAACCGGAGTAACCCCGTGGATGTACGGGAGATCGACGAGACGGCTCAGACTGATGAAAAGGAGGCTGATGGGCCAGGGGAAGGTTGGTCTGAATTGGGGGTGGTGAACCGGACTGAGGGGCATTCCAGGGAGCCCAAGAAGACCCTGCTGGAGGGGGGAGTGGTGCAGGACTCGTGGACAACGCAGGTACAATGAAACCGGGTGTGGGATTGACCAGGCGAGGGGGGAAAGAAGGGGATGAAGTACGGTACTGGCCAATTGATGGGGGTAAAGTGATTGGGATGCCACGGGATACTTGGCTGTCAAGGGTGCGTGCCATCTGGGCCAAAAAGAGCGCAAGGAGAGTGCGTTTTTTAGGAATAAATATTGCACGGATGAGACGTAAATAGACTAACCTCTGCAGGAAGGTCAGGTGTCAATTTGTGAGGACGGGGTGCCAGAAGGGGTTCTTCGAGATGAGGTGGCGAAGGACGATATTCTACCTCGGGCTGCACTCGGTTCCCGGGGGGAGGTGGGGGCACAGGGGGTGGGGCTGAGGACATGTATGACAGTTGGCAGCGATATCAATTTATGACAGCCACGCACGTTGGTCCCGGCGTTTGGTTTGATGAGAGTACAAACGAAGTTTGAGGCGCAGGTCAAAGCGGACAGTGACGTGGTAACGAGCCGGGCA
>Ga0137390_10003180_pt1 | contig 13335 bp, 8 predicted proteins | sample 15con2h24AmetaG_FD_104937 | JGI IMG/M metagenome (GOLD analysis project Ga0137390, IMG submission 104937) | Vadose zone soil microbial communities from Angelo Coast Range Reserve, California, USA - 15con2h2.4A metaG | ecosystem: Environmental > Terrestrial > Soil > Vadose zone > Saprolite... | reverse complement strand
CGCATGAGCTGCGTTCTCCGCTTGCCCGTCTGAGCGTTGCTGAAGGTTTGCTACGGCAATGTCCCCCCGAGGAGCGGGAGGAATATCTTGATCGGATCGAACTCGAAGTGGAACACCTCGATCAGCTGATTGGCCAGCTCCTCACATTGGCTCGAATCGACAGCGGCGCCGACTCGAGCCGCAAGGAAACGGTGGAGTTGAGCAGCCTGATTCAGGAAGTCGCCGTCGACGGGAACTTCGAGGCTCAGGCCAAGGACTGTGCCGTCAAAGTCGATTCCGCGGGCGCGTGCACGACTACGGGCGCAAGGGAACAACTGCGTCGAGCGATCGAAAATGTGGTGCGAAACGCCATCCGGTACACCCACCCCAGCACCGACGTGGAAATCACGATGCGCCAGCAACGTGCGCTTGCTCTTTCCAGGGTCGTAATTCAAGTGCGCGATCATGGTCCAGGTATGCCCAACGAACACCTTGAGAAGATATTCCTTCCTTTCTATCGTGTCCCAACGACCCATGGTGAACCAACAGGCGGCGCGGGACTAGGTCTCGCGATCACCGAGCGCATAGTGCGAATGTATGGAGGAAGTGTGAGCGCAACGAATCCCTCGGACGGTGGTCTCATCGTCAAACTGGAACTGTCCCTCATTGAGTGAAGAGCCCGCACTTCGGTGCGAAAAATTCCGCTACTGCGGCGTGTTCAGGGGGTGTGTGCTCTTTTCGTAGAATTCGTTTTGCAGTTTGAGGCTTACGTCGTCGGCTTTGATGGCGACGATGACCTTGCTAACTGAATCGACCCACCATTTCATTTGATATTCGCCCAACTCACGGGTTGCGGCCGAGCCCTCGCCGGCATAATGATCGGGAAAGCGTGCATACCACCAGATGCCGGTGTAGACGCCCTCCGGCAGGTTCAGGCGATGCTGGTCGGCGCCCGATTCGCTGACCGCTCGGTCCTGGTGTAGGAGATCGGGGCGGACGATCATCATCTTTGAGGTTTCGCTTTCACCGGCGTGCGCGTCGATGGAGGTTTTCTTTTTGGGGCCGCCGGTCGCCGGAGTGCGCTGGTCGAAGAGATAGACCACGTAATCGTGCGGCTTATCCAACTGCGACTGGGCAAAGTAGGGCAACAAACTACCATTCCCGCCGTGGCCGTTGACGATCAGGATTTTCTTGCAGCCGTTGCGAGCCATCTCGTCCGTGGTTGCCTGAAGCAATGCCAGCTGCAAATCGCGACTGTAGGCGATGGTGCCGGGCTCATGACGCGCCTCGGAGATTTGGCCAAAATAATACTCCGGGAAGACCACGGCATATTGCTGCTCGGCCGCGTGCAATGCCGCGTAACGGGCATTGAGCAGATCGGAGCCAATCGGCATGTGCGGCCCATGCTTCTCGAGAATGCCGAATGGCAACAGGCACGTGCCCTGCGAACGCTGGATCGCCTCGAGGAAGTCCGGTCCCGTCAGTTCTTCCCAATGGACCGATAACTTCGCCTGCGGTGAATTGGTCTGCGCTTGTGCGAGTCGTCCCGTGTTTAAGACCGCACCAAGAAGTAGGAAACCCGCTACGCAACCGCTCTTGCGATTCATTTGGAGGCCACTCGGTAGTCCCTTTCTCGGCGGATTCTAACATGGAGAATCGCGCGAAACTCGCCGATCGTCTCTTAGCGTCTCAACCATGGCCGTGCAACTGGCTGTAATCTCTGTGGTGCGATCAGCGGGCTCCTGGCCGCTGGGGTGAGATAGAGACGGCGATTTTCGGACGCTTTCAGGCTGTCGCCAGCCCGACGAGCGTCCCAATAGGAGCATTAGGGACGGCGACGCGCGGTAGAGCATAAATGTCCGGCTGCTTCCCGTCGACGAAACCGCCCTTGGTTGAGCACGCCCAGGAAAATCCCAAACTCGCAACATCACTTCGTACTTCTAAGCTCATATCCCCATAGGGGTAAGCGAAACCGTTGACGCATTTGGTGGCGAGTTCGCGGCATCGGTGACCGCTGCCTTCGATCTCCCGGCGGCTCTCCAGCCTGCTCAGAAGAGTCAGTGCCGGGTGTGTGACGGTATGGGCGCCCAACTCTACCAGGCCGTCGCTTAAAAGGGCGCGTATCTCGTCGGAGCTCATCGGCTTCCCCAGAGGGTCCTGGGCCGTTCCGAGATGGCGCCGAAGAGTATTCATGGCCACATCCCGGTCCTCTGCCGTCGCGTGCTGGAGCTTACGCCAGATGGCTAGGTAAGCGTTTTGCCTAGCAGTCCGCGGCTCATCCGATACCCGCCACCCGCCCGCTATGTCCGAGCGCTCCGCCTCGCCCCAATCGAGGGTGACGGCCTCGCCAGGCCAAATTTGCTGATCGCGTATTGCCTGTGTTGACGCCAGAATCATGGTGGCAAGTTCGTCCCACCAGAACGGTGTGTTTTGATTGATAAAGCCCGTCGCGAGGAACAGCGTCGCCGGGACGCCATGACGCGCCAGAACCGGTTTGGCGTTGACCAGATTGTCGCGGTAACCGTCGTCGAAGGTGACCGCGATGGCATTCGCCGGCAAAGTCTTGCTCCGGAGCCGATCGACCAACTCGTCCATGGACATGGGTGTGCGGTGCTGCTTCACGTAGGCGATCTGCTCTTCGAACCGCTCCGGATCTACCGCGAGCCCCCACGGATCGTGTCGGGCAACCGCCACCCGGTGATACATCAGGATCACCGGCCGCGGTCGTCGAGGCCGCATAGCGGCGCGCATTCTCGAAATGAGGCGCGTGACCGGCATTCAGCCCTTCCGGGCCCGCAGAGTGATGGTAACCGGATAAGCTGCATCCTCAATGTCCAGCTTGGCTCGATCGACCTCCTCCAGGGCCGCGCCTTGCAGGAAGGCCGTGGCAGCAAAAACATTGCCATACGTCTTGATCTCCAGCTCAGGGCCGAACTGCGGTTCGAACAGCTTACGGATCGACACGGCCGTGAAGGCCCAGCACCAGCTATCTCTCCATTCCCCTCGATCGATCTGACTGATGCCCGGTACGGTCAAAAGAAGAACGCCACCCGGCCGGAGTGCGGCATGAAGCCGCCTAGCAGCTTGCTCGAGGTCGAAGATCAATTGGAGTGTCTGAGTCAGAAGGATGCAGTCAAATGCACTATCGGGAAGCACATCGGGCTGTGTCAAATCACCCACTAGGCTGGCGTGCGGATGTTTCACATCGAGGTGAAGCACGTCCTGCTTGGTGATCTTGGATCCACCATAGTGTTGACTATAGCCGTCGTCCCCGACCTCCAGCACACGTCCCTTAATATCCGCAGTCCTGTCAGCAAGAAAGCTCTCAATATAGTACCGATCAATAGGTGTCCCTCGGTCCCATCCGAAATCGAGGCTGATCGGTGTCGTAGTTCCCAATTGGCCAAAATCGACGGTCCCCACTGGTGGTGGCCACGTGCCGCGGCCGCGAGACAGTAGACCATACAGCCGGTTGTTCCGCAGACGACCCGTCGTACGTCTCACCATAAAACCCGCTAGCCTGCGTAACGTCCCCGTCTCAGCGACCGGCACCTCCTCTCCATTCCATTGCACAAGCTGCCCCGTTTCGTACCAATCTTTCCAGTTACGCTGCCCTGCACGCCAGGCCTTGCGATGCGCTCGAGTTTTGCCGCGATGCCGATCGAGAACGGCAAGCACCGCCCGCAGCATCTCCCCCCTGTCCTTAGAAACATTGCCTCCGTGCCATCGATACTCGGCGATGATTTCAGGATGTGACGCGATCGGATAGCTGTGTGCGAGGCGAAGGTAGAGATCATAGTCTTCGCACCTGCGCAGCTCTTCGTCGAAGCCACCCAGCGCAAGAAGAACTTCACGGCGGTATAGGGCAGTCGCATGCATACCGATGCGGTTGCCGGTAAGCAGGTCGGCGTACGGGTCGTCGCCAACAGCTTGGAAAATGTCCACGCTGAGCGGCTTTCCATCCGCCTGGATTCGCCGGTGGCCGCCATAGACCATCGCCGCCTCGGGCCGTCGGGCAAAGCAAGCGAGGCCCGCCTCAATCGCGTTTGGCTCTAATCTGTCATCAGCGTCGAGAAAGGTGATATACCGGGAACTGGCGAAATGAAGGCCTGCGTTGCGCGCGCTTGAAAGGCCGCCATTGCTCTTCCGAAGCAGCCTGACTTGCGGAAAGTCTGCGAATACGGGCGCTGGACTCACGTCCGAACCATCGTCGACCACGATCACCTCGTCCGCAGGACGCTTCTGACCGATGACGCTCGATATGGCCTCACGCAGAAAAGCTGCGTCGTTATAGGTGGTGAGCACCACCGCGACGCTCTCGTCCACCTTCGGGACATCGACGGTTCCACATACTTCAGCTTTGCTGGCGAGTCCCATGCAACCCTCCCCCGTTTGGGCATGCATTTATACTCGCGACGATATTAGCTAATTCCGCTACACTGTGCAAAATCCGCTCGACACAATTTCAAAACGCGGAGGCGATGGTTTGCAAGATGAAACCGCTGAACTTATTCGGGTCGAACTCGAACCTTGCCGCGCTTTCACGTCGCTACTTGTGGACAGCTTTCGTTGTCACGTTCTTAGCGTTGTCGATCGGATTGCTCGAGGGCGTTGGTGTAAGCCTTCTTATCCCCCTCCTCTCGACCTTCACCGGTAGCTTCTCGGCCGCAAGGGGCGGAGGTGTTTTGGGGTTGATCCAGCGCTTCGCCGAAGGGTACAGCCGAAACGAACGATTGTTGATCGTCAGTTCGGTAATCTTTGTCTTCGTTTTGCTCAAGAGTGCATTGCAGGTTCTGGCGAACGCGTTTGCGGCGTGGGTGGAGGGCCGCGTTGGCCAGGACATCCGTTGTGCGCTGTCCGACAGCCTTCACAGCGTCGGATATTCCTTCTTCCTTGTCCAGGAACCCGCACGGCTTGTAAACATTCTCGCCACCGAGTCGTGGAAGGCCTCTGATGCCGTACGCATTCTGCTCAATCGGATCGCGGCGATCGCGGCGGTTCTCGTCTTCAGCGTTCTGCTGCTGCTCGTGAGCTGGCGACTATCGCTTATGGTGCTCGCGGGCGGCTTCATCGCGCGGTGGGTCCAACAGCGAACCGATGCCAGGATTCGGGAGCTCAGCAACGCGACAGTTTCGGCAAACCAACTGCTCGCCGATCAAATGTTATTCACGATCTTCGGGTCACGCATCATTCGACTCTTCCATTCTCAGCAGGCGGAGCATAGTCGATTCGAAACCGTCTCCGATGGTGTCCGCCGTTCCATCCTGAAGGGGGAGCGCGTCTACGGCACGCAGGGACCGCTGCTCGAAGCGATGCACGGCGTCCTTTTTTTGGTAGTCCTGCTGACAGCCGTGTTCACTGGCGTGTCTCTGCCTGTGTTGGCAGCCTTTCTCGTGCTAATGAATCGTGTGCAACCGCATCTACGTCTTCTCGAACAATCAGCGGCTTCGCTGGCTTCGGCCGCTGGTCCTTTCAACGAGGTCGAATGGCTCCTGAAGATGAGGGACAACCCGCCAGCGCCAAGAGGCGAGCTAGCCTTCACCGGGTTGCGCAACGGGATAGAGTTTGACAAGGTCACCTTCGAATATGGGGACAGGGGCGAGCCGGTGCTGATGGATGCGAGCTTCGAATTGCGCCGCGGTCGGTCTACCGCCCTGATCGGCGCGTCAGGCGCGGGTAAGTCCACGGTGATAAACCTCATTTGCCGCCTTCTGGAGCCGGTCTCTGGCATGATTAAAGTTGACGGTCAACCGCTGTCACGAATTAAAATTTCCGACTGGTTGAACGCGATCGCCATCGCCGGCCAGGATATTGACCTCATCGACGGAACGATTGCCGAAAACATCTCCTATGGCCGGCCAAACACCGAGCGAACAAAGATGGAACGAGCGGCACGATCCGCAGGTGCGGGCTTCGTGAATGATCTACCTCAGGGGTTAGAGACCTTGGTCGGCCCTCGCGGGTTGAGCTTATCGGCCGGCGAGAGGCAGCGCATCGGCATCGCTCGAGCACTCGCTCGCGAGCCTGACATCTTGATCCTCGACGAAGCCACCAATGCCATCGATCATGAGACCGAGACCGGTATCATCAAGGCGCTGCAACAGTTGCCTAAATCAATGACAATCATCGTCATCAGCCATAGACCAGGCACGATCGCCTTCTGCGACGACGCGGTCGTGCTCAACCGAGGCCGAGTGGTAGAGACTGGCCCGCTTTCCTCAGTTTTCAGCTATCGCACCATGGAGGCTGGAATCGCAGGCGACACAGAATGAATTCGAATGGACAGGAGGGCACTCGCGTTAATCCGATGCAGGCGCTCGCTGGCCTCCCATTCACCACGATGAGCTCGAGGAAACAGTTTCGATCGCCAGTGGTTTGGAGCGCGTGTATAACAACCCCATTCAGCGTTTGCCCGTAGCTGAAGAGCGAAACCATGAACAAACAACCGCTGACGAGTGTCGTCATTCCAGCCTATAACGCCGAACTGTTCATCGAGCGCACACTGCGCTCTGCGCTCCGCCAGACCCACAGCAATCTCGAAGTTATCGTCGTCGACGATGGCTCGACCGACAAGACGAGAGCAATTGCAGAGGCCGCCGCCATGGATGATCGGGTTCGCATCATCAGTGTGCCGAATGGCGGAGTCGCCAAAGCCCGCAATATCGGGATTGCTGAAGCTAACGGCGAATTTGTCGCCTTTCTGGACGCCGATGACCTCTGGCACCCGACAAAGATCGAGCTGCAGCTCGCCGCGATGAGCCGTCGAAGCGGCGATTATCAGCCGGCCGCCGTCTACACGCTGTCGCGGACCATCGACACGGAGGATCGCGTTACGGGAAGTGGAAGACGGGTTGTACTCAGCGGATACAGCTTCGCGCGCCACCTGTACGCCAAACCGGTGGGAAACGGCAGTTCGATATTGGTGCGCCGGGAAGCCGCCATTCTAGCGGGAGGATTTGATCCCACATGGGCAGCCCGCGGGATTGGAGGATGCGAAGATCTCGATTTCGAGCTGAGGATTGCCGCTAAATATCCGATCACCGCGATCGGGCTTTATCTAGTCGGCTACCGTCAGTATCCTGGCAATATGTCGAGCAACAACCTGGCAATGGCTCTTGGAGCGATTTCGACCGTCGCCCGTCACATAGAATTGTGCCCTGAATTGCCGTACTGGGCGGCTCGAGCCGCACGTGCCGCGATTTCGGAATATGCCTTGGGGAAGCTCCTTGGCGCACGCCATCGGGGGCTTCTGCTGCAAGAGCTCGCCCGTCTGTTCCGAACCGACTTAGGCCGCGGATTCAGTTTCGCTGCGCTGATTTTTATCCGAAAGCTCGGTTCCTTGATCTCCGCCATCCCGAGTCGGGATCCGGATCCCGCCGATAGACCCTTCTTCTACGATCTGAGTCCCGAATTCGTCGGCGGCTCTTCCGGTAATGGCCTATCGTCTCGCGACCAGAAGATGCTCAGTCGGCTTGAAACCGTTGACGCGGTTCTGGCAAAGAGTATGGCGCACGGCTTCGATAACTGTACAAAGTAGCTGGTGTCGGCTCTGTACACAGTCGCTCGTCTGCCGACGTAGAAGGCAAACTCTCTTGCAGCGTCCATTCACCGCGTCGTGCTCTCCTTATGCGTGGGTAGCAGCACGCCTCGCCACCTGAACAACCACCGCATTAATCCAGGCGCAAGCCGCAACAGCAGGATGAGCGCGGTCATTTTGGCGCTTCTTTGGTAGCGCTTGGCCTCGGTGAACTCGACCACCGCTGAGTTCACATCCCCCGCACGCAGCCGCTGTTTGCCGCGCAAAATCGCGAGTTCCGCGGTCTTCTGCGCAATTGCCCTCTCGAGCAGATGGGCTTCGTTCGATTCCTTCGGCCAATGCGCACTAGTCTTTTTCAGGACCTTCAGATGCCACTCCGCCATCCACTTCGGGTCTGCTGAGAGGCTCGCGTCGCGCTTTCGAGATTGCACAAGAATCCGCCGATGATATCCGATTCTCCGCCCCGAAGAAGTGAACCGAAGCCAGCAATCGAAGTCCTCGCAGGATCGGAGCGATTCGTCGAAGCCGACCTCCCGCAGTGCCTCAGCACGCGCCGTGACGGATACAAATACGCAGCATTTCCGGGAAATAATCGCTGCCGGTGTTACCTCGCCTCGGGACGGACAGACCGCCATGAATTGCATGCCTTCGTACGTTGAGTCGCCGAAGAACCGCGCGTTGCAGTACACGAGATCGTAATCGGGGTGGCTTCGAAGAAATTGTGTCTGCGTCTCGAGATACCTGGGCATCCAAAGATCGTCTCCGTCAAGTAGTGCGATCAGATCCCCGGTGGCTGCACGGATCCCCGTATTGCGCGCTCCGGAAAGCCCACGGTTCTCCTGCTTGAGATACACAATGCGGTCACGGAAGGGCTGCAGCACCTCCTCCAGCTCCGCCGTATCAGGTGAGCCGTCGTTGACAACGATCACCTCGAAAGCAGACTTCGTCTGCGCAAAGACGGAGTTGAGGGTATAGGCAATATACGGAGCCACGTTGTATGCCGGAATGATCACGCTCACGCGCTCAGCGCCTGACGCGTCGATAAATTGACCCGCGGAGTCTTCTCTTGTAGGAAGGGCATCCGGAACGGCTACTTGGGGAGATGATTTCATATTCTTCTCGTCGTCGGCGCCCGGGAACAGTCATTTCCACCGTCCCATCTCCTGCTCCGCTATGGTTTACGCTGATCGCCGAATTCTGCTCGAACAGCTTGTTTTTGGCCAGTCGTCGCGTACACCGTGCTGCTTCGGTGTCCCTTATCGAGTCTCCCACGCGATCCTCCGCGTGCAGGCTAAGTCCGGTGGCCAAGTATACTGCCCTAACCGTATGTATTGACCCTGGTACGTTTATAGCATCCAAGCGAGAGCCAAGGGAGTGACTTCATGAAGATTCTGGTAACCGGTGGAGCGGGCTTTATCGGCGGTACGGTGACCCGGTTGTTGCTGGCAGGTGGCCATTCTGCCACGGTGTTCGACAACCTCTCTCATAGCAAGCGATTAGCGGTGGCTAAAGGAGCGGAGTTTGTGGAGGGGGATTTGGCAGACCGGACGCTGCTGGAGGATACGCTCGAGGCTGGGCGGTTCGATGGGGTGATGCATTTTGCCGCGCGGATCGATGTCGGAGAGAGCATGAAGCGGCCGGCAATTTATTTTCGGAATAATACGGCCTCGACCTTGAGTTTGCTGGAGGCGATGCTGGCCACCGGACATGACCGGCTGGTGTTCAGCTCGACGGCGGCCTGCTATGGGGAGCCGGAGACGACTCCGATACTGGAGGATACTAACCTGAAGCCGACTAATCCCTATGGGGAGAGTAAATTGCTGGTGGAACAGATGCTTGGGTGGATGAATGTCTCGCATGGGTTTCGGTATGCGAGCTTGCGGTACTTCAATGTGGCGGGGGCGATTGAGGGGCATGGGGAGGCTCATGAGCCGGAGTCGCATCTGATTCCGCTGATCCTGGATGTGGCTTTGGGGCGGCGGCCCAGCATCAAGATCTTTGGGCAGGACTATCCGACGAAGGATGGGACTTGTGTTCGGGATTATATTCATGTGCTGGATTTGGCGGAGGCTCATCTGCTCGCATTGGCGGCGATTAAGGAGAAGAGCCGGGTTATTTACAACATTGGCAATGGGCGGGGTTTTACGGTGCTGGAGGTGATCGAGTCGGTGCGGAGGGTCACGGGAAGGCCTATCGCTGTTGAAGAATGTGAGCGGCGGGCGGGTGATCCGGCGGTGCTGGTGGCCAGCTCCGAGAAGATTAAATTGGAGCTGGGGTGGAAGCCCCAGTTTGCTGAACTGGACAAAATTATTGCGAGCGCCTGGGTGTGGCACCAGCGACATTATTCCTAGAATAACGCGTGCAGAACGTTCTTTTCAGTGGGCGTGTAGCACAACTGCTGTACAGTAGCGATCACAGCTTGATCGATCTTTACCGTCGAGGTGGCTGCGTTGTAGTTGATGGTTGAAGCAGCGTCGACGCGTAGTTGGCGAGTTCCGCCACCTAGAATTGTTCCCGCTGCAGGTGTGTACGTGAGCGCTCCAGATGCGGTTCCACCTTGCACCCCGGTGACCGTGTGGCATTAAGCTGCGGGTTGCCCAAGCTCGTGCCAAAGACGATGGAGCTGGTGTGCTCCAGGAGATTTGCTGCCCAAGAGTATTGATCAGAATTCCTGTGGTTTGATACCTCTTGCCGTAGCCTTTACGAACAGCCACAGGTCGCGTTTTATGCCGGGGGCCACCGCCTTGCTCACAGTGGGCACCTCCGAAAGAAACGTCACCTTATGGAGCTAAAACCGAAGGGAACAGTTCATCTTTTGGCTACATCGAATGTCAGCTTATGAGCAATTTGAGCTGGCACCTCCTTGAAAGCACGGTAGAGAAGACGTCGCCTTATGGTGCATCGCACATCTTGTGCTTTGCACCATAAGTTGTCATTTTGTACCCATAAGCTGTCTTCGATGACCCCACAAGTCGTCCTGGATGTCATTATAAGTTGTCTTCCAAACCCAAAGGCCCATTCGAATCCCAACGATCGAGTGGGCCAGTTTTTAGGAGCAAACTTGTTTGTGTCTGAGTGTCTGCGTTGATCAGCGACCGAGAAGCCCGCCTTAATTCCCAGGCGATAAACCCCGCATGACGGCAGCGCCCCTGGTTTTTCTGGCAACGGAGGCTGCTCGGGGCAGGTCGCGCGGACTGTACAACGAATTGCGGCCAAGCCATTCCAGCATGATGCCATTCGATTCCTCCGGTATCTCCTCGAAGACGGAGTGACCGCCACCTAGAAGACCCAGACTGTCGATACGCCAATCGGCACGCTTGACTTCGAGAACGGCGTGCCGACGAAAGCGCAAGAAAACCTTACCTCCGGATGAGCCGCGCGAGTATGCTGACTGGTTGGCTGAGAGCGAGATGCCGCCCGTTTTTTGTTGGCTGGTGTAGATCCTTACTCGTTCGCAACGGTGGGCGCATGACCGGTATCGATCTGCTTCATGAATTCATGTCGCTTCAGGTCGTCAGCTGTGAAGTGTGTTCTCCCAGAACTGCATCGTTATCGCCGGTGCACGAGAGCGAGTCGATTCGGTCGTGGTTTTCCATTGTTGACTGAAATGATTCCCTTGATATCCGTAGCAACTTGTGTGATATAAAAAACAAGTTGTCCTTTGGAACGTCGTCAGCGTTACGTCGTCGTTTTCTTCTGCTGGTTCTGATGATTTAGGAGATTCGCTCACTCGAGCTAATCTTTCTCAGGCAGGCAAGACCAATTCGGACACAGAACGTACTCCCCGGCAGCTCTTTACCATACAAGTCGCAGGAGCCAACCCATTGGCAGGGAGAAGCTCCAACGGGTCCATGGCTTTCCACGCGGACGGGCGTCGAACCTTGTTCCATTGAAGATGTATTTTCCAAACCTTGGATAGACAACCATCCTGAAGTTTTGATTCCTTCATCAAGCCTCGCTTGGCCTAACTAACATCCTGATCACCTGCTCCACTTACGCTCTTCAGCGTGATAGGTACGGCTGTGCCTAAAGTTGAGAGACTATGCCTCGCCCGCACTGAAGTGGCATACGCAGCTCCCGTTGGTAACTGTAGTAGCCTCTTTTTCCCCGTAACGTTCAACCGAGTCAACTCATCCGGCCCTCTTTTATTCGGCTGCATCGGTTTCGGTTGGCAAGCTCGATACTCTTGGGGTGTAATCTTTGAGCAGATCATTTAAGACCATCGCGACGTACGCAACCTTCTTTCTTCTTCTCTATTGTTTTGGCTTTGGATCCGTTGTCCTCGCTACCACCGTTGTTGCAGCGAGCACCGGTTCCTCCTCTCCCCTGACAGTCTCTACCTCCACGTTGCCTGGCGGTACTGCCGGAACCTCGTATACCGCGACCCTCACCGTTGCTGGAGGAACCTCACCTTACACAGGGAGCATCACCGCTGGAAAGCTTCCCGCAGGGCTTAGTCTGGCGGCCAGCACCGGGATCATCTCCGGCACCCCTACTTCAAGCGGCAACTACTCCTTCGGTGTCAGGGTGACTGATGCAAGCTCTGCGGCGAACAGTCGAAGCTTAGGCAAGACAGCGACAACAGCCGCGGAGACCGTGTCTATCGCTGCGGCCCCAGTCACGCCAACGACTTCAGCGTTGACGATCTCCGCCTCGCTTCCCGCCGGAACAGCGAACGCAGCGTATTCGAGCCCCATGTCGGCAACCGGCGGCACACCGGCTTACACCTGGTCGATCACCTCCGGCAGCCTTCCCGCCGGACTCACCCTGGCCGCAACCACCGGAATCATCTCCGGTACACCCTCGACGAGCGGCACCTCCAACTTCACCGCAACCGTCAGTGACAATGGCACTCCCGCCCAGACGACGTCCGCTGCAACCTCCATCGTCGTAGCCGCTGCAGCACCACCACCCGGAACAGGAACAACCTGGTACGTCCGTCCTGACGGAGGCAGCCGCTACTCTGCGGGACACACAACGGGCCAGTGTGACGGCAAAGCAGACGCCGCCTACGGCGGCACCGGCACCAACCAGCACTGCGCCTTTGGCGACGTTCGCTGGCTCTACGACGCACAAGACGGAAATCCCCGCTCCTGGGTGATCGCTGGCGGCGACACGGTTATCATTCGAGGCGGCCCATGGCGCATCGGCCATGACCAGGGCGCGACCAATCACGACGTGTGGTGCAACAACGCCAACGACAACAACCAGACCTGCTACATCCCGGCACCGCCAGCGGGAACCGCCACGCAGCATACAGTGATCGAAGGCGAAAATTGCATCTCAGGATGCCCTGACAGCTCAGGCATTGGTCCGGACACCACAAAGATCACCGAACTCTACGGTGGATTCGGCCTCTACCACGTGCTCGATCTCAACGCTACATCCTACGTCGATTTCAAGGGCATAGGCCTTACCCGCCATTCCCAGTGCATCCAGCACGGCCAACCGGCGCTGCCGTCCTTATGCAGTGCTAATGGTACCTTCCCCGCAGACGACTATGCCATTGACGGCATCGCCACTGCCACCGGCCTCCACGACGTTCTCCTTCAGGATATGTGGGTGCATGGGTTCACCGATCGTGGAGTCATTGGCCCCATTGGCGGGACGGTCACCGCTGAGCGCATGCGCATCAGCTACAACGGCATGGCTGGATGGGACTTCGACGACGGCTCCGCCGATCCCAGCATCAACAACCCGACGTGGAACTTCCTCGATTCGATGATTGAGTTTTCAGGGTGCAATCAGGAATATCCATACACCCACGCCTACCCGGTTAGCTCCTGTTACTCCCAGACCACTTCAGGCTACGGTGACGG
>Ga0137390_10003179_pt1 | contig 13336 bp, 12 predicted proteins | sample 15con2h24AmetaG_FD_104937 | JGI IMG/M metagenome (GOLD analysis project Ga0137390, IMG submission 104937) | Vadose zone soil microbial communities from Angelo Coast Range Reserve, California, USA - 15con2h2.4A metaG | ecosystem: Environmental > Terrestrial > Soil > Vadose zone > Saprolite... | reverse complement strand
GTGTCTACTCCAAGTCAATCTATTTCCACAGATATTCGTCCAAAAAGCGTCCAGAATTCTTGAAACCAAAAAAAAAAAGTGTCACGGAGTCAAAAATTCGTGAATAGCTGCCTCCACGTTCTCCCAGAATAAATCCACCGTCTTGCGTTCGAACCCGTTCTCGTCATACCCGAGGCTTATCCAGAGTTTCCCCGCGAAAGTGTAAGCAAACATCAGCATGGCGCTGTGACGCTGGCGGGAACCAGTGGTCAACGTGTGAAGCTTGATATCGGGAAAGTTCGCATGTTTATAGATGCCGTCCAGATTCCCGAGGAGCGAGACCCCGATGAGCGCGATTGAGGGTTGGCGACTTGGTGGAGCTTTGTCCGACGTCGGCGGGGGCGGGACCCACACCCCAGCTTCCTTTTCGTCGTCTTCCTTTGCCCACAAGCGGGACTGCTTCCCACGTTTGGTTGCCATCTCTCGAGTGCGCGGAACGAACATCCGGCTGCTTGCGACTTGAGAGCACTGCTCCTTGGCCTTGCGAGCGCGAAGCCAGAACGTCTTTGAAACATCACAGGAGGCAGGGATGAAGTTCGGTAGGGTGACGTTGAAGTAACCCACGGAAAGGAACCAGTATGACTCATTGGTAGGCTTCGGGAAGTACGGCCGGATATTAATCGGTGAGTACATCAACCTGATTAAGCCCATTAGCTGACACACTGAGAGCGAAATACCACAATAACGCACGTCGGTAGTTCCTGCTTCTCCCGAGGACTCATCCTTGCCCAAGCCACGTTACAAATGGCAAACATAACGCTCGAAATCGAGACCCCGTGAGCCTTGCATTTCTTGAGCATCCCCTTAGTGAGGTCCTCGTTGAAAGACGTTGTCGGAACAATGGTGTGGCGGATCGGATCTTTTTTCCGCGGGAAAACCTGCCCACCCTACGACTGCGATCAGGCAGGGGAATGTCGACATGTGCACAACAAACTTACGACATCTTTGTCTAAATTGTTCTGGAAGTCAATACGTCCAATCGCGCGACGGAACAGATTCTGTTCCGTCCCTAGGTTTTCCTCTACACTCGCTGGCATGGCAGAGCCCTATGACTATTTTCGGCCGGTGGAATGGATTACGATATTATGAAAACGCACGTCCGATGGGAGGGTCTGTTCCCAGCGTTGTTTCCATTCATTAGAAACAAGTTGATCCAACTCTTCTTGCGAGCTGGCACCACCCAATAGGCCAAAGAAGTCGTTGGCAAATTGATGAAGGGCCATTCCGTCGCCGATAAAGTGGCCGGCGCATATGAACAATTCGTAGTCCAACACGCGATCAACGTCCGTGAGATCGTCAGGTGCTACCCCTGCCGGTGCGTCCACGGAATCTGGCGGTGTATAAGGAGGAGTGGGTAGTGGACCATCAAGTGTAGCTGTCTGCGAGACGATAAGATAGGATAGTCTCTTGTTTGACAAAGTCCTAGGGCCGTTGAGGTATGAGTCGAGTAGTTCTACATTTGAGCTCAGTAGCAACACGCCAAGATCCCGGCCCCGGCACGTACCATCCTTGGTCTTGTGTTGATAATCGAGCTGGCTCTCGGCCTCTGCAAGAGCGTCTTCGGGAGACGCAGGTGGCTGGAAGCTATACCAAAGGAAGAGCGACGTGTGATCTGATCATTGTCGGAAGTCCTAACCCCCGAGAATGAAGACAGACATACACAAATCTGATATCGTTATAGTCCCGCATCACAACGCCCGAGGCCAAGAGTGGGTGGCGCATTCTTAATATGGCCCAGACAGCGCGCACCCTGGGACGGAGCACAAGGCGCTTGGGAGACCTGAATCCCAGATGGAGATACCTGTCATCCAGTGGGGTGAGCTAACGGAACCTTCCTTAAGCTAGGGAGGCGAACATGTCGTTGACACCAGTCGCCCGGCTTTGAAGGTAATAGGAGGTCTCGGTGTCTCCCAGCTTGCGCTCACAGGACGCAGGGGTTTGGCCACGGCGGTCAGGGGTGTCCGAGGTGTCCAAAACCTCCTTGTTAGACAAACCTGCGGAAGGAACATGAGCGCTCGCAGCCAGCGGGGTTGTCGGATCGACAGTGAGGGATGGCATTGCGAAGCGAATGGAATGGACACAGGAAAGAAACCTCCAACCTCCTTTAACATTAACCGCCAGAGGATTTTAAGGCGTAACATGGCACTTATCCTAAACTGAAATTGATAAAACGGCATCTAATTAATCGCCCAAAGCGGGGATCGTTCACCGCTCTATCAACGGAACCTTCTTCGGACATATTTTCGCATATCGGTCCTTGGCATGCTGCAGTTGGGCCCTCGGACACCAGGTTGAGGAGTCGAGAACATCAACAGGGTAACGATCGATTAACATGCGACCCGAGAGTACAACAATAAGCAAACAACTGTGGTTCGTGTAATTATCATGATTGATGGATGCGCCGCCCACATCAAACCCACAAAACCATATTATGGGTTCATGCATGCATCGGTCCCGGTTGAATGTCATTTTACCACTACGAGCAACTTGTCCCACGGTAAGGTATCATTCTAAGCGTATTACTTTCTTCCACGCTCTCCAGTCAATCATCTTTTCGTTAACTTGGTTAAGCGTCTCGACATCAACCGGCCATGCTGATGGCCGGGCTTGCTCAGTAGTCTTAATCCACGTGTAGTACCTAGGAACAAAGCAATTAAAAAAAAGACCCAGGAGGTGGTAGTAAGGGCCAAACATTGTACCGCCAAGAATAGTCATAAGGGAGATCATACGGTTGCTGCAATATTTCTTAGCGTGAGAAGAGGATGATGACGCAGCGGAGAAGATGCCTTACATGGTCAAGACATCCTGAAATAGGTAAACTCCCAAAAGCGTCTGTATTCCGGAGCGAGCAGCCTAGAGGGGGAGAAATTATGAAATCGATTACGAGAAGTAATAAGGGATGAGACGCACGCTAGAAAACACGTGGGTGATGGGGCTTGTCACTTTGATGCTCAGTAACCCCGCAACGCAGAGCAGAAATCCGAAAGTGCCAGTCACCAGGCTCCCCCAAACGAAAACAGTCATATTCCACTCAGAACCCATACTCAGTTCCATCAACGTCCATTGTTCTCCGTGAAGCAGCACAAATGGGGCAAGCAGTATCGCAGAACCTGCATTCGTCCAATATGCAAGTTGGATGGTCGAGTTGTTGCAGTAAGAAAGAGACGACTTGACCAAGACCGAATGAATCGCAATCGAAAGAGAGGAAAATACGCCGTAAAGCAGACTTCTAGGTGATGGAATTGATGAGTCAGGGAGGTTGCCTTCAGGTATGACGCCGATGAAAAATCCGATAGTGACGATCATAGCTGCGAAAGTGACACGGGTAGCCTGTCGTGGGTGAAATCTGGCAGGAGTAACAGCGATAGTCAAGGGTAAGACCAAGCCTCTTGCAATCTTCGGAGGGCTGAGATTGAGCTGGGCAACTCGGATGAGAAAATGGTGATAATTACCTGGAAAAATGTTGCCTCCACTTCTCGAAGACAGAGGGTGTTGAACACGAGTCCGACTATGTTGATTGCGACAACCGGGAAGAGTTTTAGAGCCGTGTGCCAATCCCAGCATGGAATCTGTATTCTAGAGGATAATAGGGTAGCTGCATGAAGAAGGATGACCGCTAGGACGAGTTGAATAAACAGGAAGAGAAGCGGGAGATCAGGCGAGGAGGTGAGCACTGCCTTGTTCCTTTCGAGGCGGAGGGGTATCGGGTCAGGGAATGCTAAGCAAGCGAGTCTACGGAGGAGCGTACACAAAGACCATCTAAGGGAGATAAGCGCAAAATAATGGAGGGAAATGGCAAATGGACATACGACAAGAGCCGCAAACATATAAAATGAGACGACAGCTGCCACCCGCAATGGCGAGGGATGCTTGACACTTGAGTCCATGGTTCGTGGAAGCAGAAAGGAAGCAAGGGGAAGGGATTGGAGGTTGGGAGACCTAAGGTGGAAACGGGCGCATAACGAGGAATATGAGAAGTCGAGGGGGCGTGATGGTGGCTGGAATATCGTTATCAAATGCCACGAGAAAGGGGGGGGAAGGAAGTTTCTCCGGATGATTGGTGTTGTGTTGTGTTGCTGGAGAGTTCAGTTACGCTTGTCGTTGAGTTACCAAACTCGGCGCAACCATTACATCGCGGCTCCACTGACACAATAGAAACACAAATTTGCTACTTACGTTTGCTAGAAATGGCTGGGAATAATGTACTCTGACTCCTATCCGTTGAGGGACAGGGGGACGTAGGGAAGGTGTTTGTATGCAAACTGCTGTCGAAAAGGGCGCGCCGTCCCAAGTCCGCTCTGCTGATCACATGTATCTCATACCGTGCCGCGTCAGGCACGGGCGCAACAGCATCCGAAAGTAGTAATAGCGTTGGCGGGCTTCCCACAATCCTTCAACGTAGCTTCAACGCTATGGGAATGATGGTGGCCCAGTCTGGTATAAAAAAAGCTAAGCGGCGACTTCATGAGAGAAAGCTGTTAAATATGGTAAGACTCTATTCTATGTATGGAGGTCACCGTCGCGCGAGCCTCAGGGGGCCATAGAAAGATCGGTGCATGCGCGGGTAAATACTTGTTCAGGATGAATGTCAACGCCCGTTATTGAACCTGACCCCCTCACGACAGGGGTGAATAGAACCCGGGGTACGCTGATGCAGAGGCGCAGAGGACGTGAGAGTTATCAAGAGAAGAGAGAAGAAGGCGCGAATCTAAGATTGCATCCAAAGATTCAAACGTTTTCTTTCAGCAGGGACTCGGAGACACTGAGGGACCAACCAACTCAAAGCTTTGTAGCAAATCATGAATACGTACGCACGAGTTCGGGGGGATAGTTATCGAAGGAGGAGAGTTAGGTGCAGGAGAGGATAACCTTGTTAAGGGCACGGGACGGGCTTCGAGAATGATGTTTAAGAGACTCCATTACCTTTTTACAGGGAGATACGGAATACAGTCTGCATGCGCGTGCAGATGGGTTGTAACCACAAGAGCCATCCGGGAACATCAGACAAGCCAGCAAGCACTACTGACGGTCGAAATGATTACTCAAGAGTGTGACACCATTGGTGGGCGTGGGGATTTTTGGGACGAGAGACAAAGGTCATGACATAACTTAGAATGATGTCGGTGGCATTCCAAAACGTCTCCTTGGCAGGAACGCTCACATCCCCCGAGGAGAGTTAGAATTTTGATCAACCAGAGATCAAGCTCCGCCGTCCTCAGGCTCTGCAATTAAGGTGTATGCAGAATCAGCCACGGCGGCAATAGCGTGTTCTTCCCACAGCGACGAGATCTTCTCAACTTGACGTGCCAGTGACGGATGTGGGAGCAGCAAGCAAGTGAAGTGGCAGAATACGGCATCGGTGGCGTAGATAACGTTGGAGGTGTCCTTGCTGGCCAGTGATGAAGCTGCGTGATTGCGCGACTTCGGCATTTTGGGGAGGAGGTAACAGTGAAGCGGGGATTGTAGGCAACGGGTCGAGAAGGGAGAATTTGCCCAGCGACTTCGTAGCAAAAATGACACGATGAGGGGACGCTGCGAGACTTCGCTGCTCGTTTTTGAGGGGTAGGAATGGGAGGGGTCGTTTCGAGGGTCAACACGGCGGGGCCGCCAGGGGTTCACTTCTTTTAACCCCATTCGGTCACCCCCTGGCTACTCTGTATGCCTCCACCTGGAGACTTCAAAAACATTTAATGATTGAAGACTTGTTGCTAGATTGGTAGTCACCCACCTCCACAACTTAATAGGATGCTGGCATCAGCAAATTTTTCAATGCAGCTAGCATCAGGAAAAGTTGAAAATACTTTTTAATACTTTTTTCACTTTTTTTACTCTTTTGTAAAAGAGTAAGGTCCTCTACTTTCCTCTACTTGTCAAACTACCTTTTGAACTGGTCTCAAAAGTACATACACTATCACAAGTAAATTCATTTCAACCTTTCTTGTATCAAAAAGCCCCTACTTTTTTCAAAAATGTACTTTCTTTACTTGCCACAAGTTAAAAAAGTTAAAAAAGTATTTTCAACTTTTCCTGATGTAGCTGAGCTGGTGATGATTTCGAAACTCAACGTGGTCACGTCATAGACGAATGTGGCATCCTTTTGAGAGGAAGGGACAGGAAGCTACGTGCAGAGTTAGGCACCCGCTCTCTTGAAGTGCTCGCTCGGTGCGTCATTGGGTTGGGAGAAGATCGGCTATCTGTCAGATAGATGGTTCCGATAGCTTCGAGCGCCGAAGAAAACACCTGTCGCAATGAGAACGAATGAGGCCAGAGCCAAAGGTACGTGATCAGGGCTGTGAATTGAACAGGTGGCGCAGGCGAAGCTTGGTAGGCGATGGAGTTCGGTGGCGTTGACATCTTGCAAAAAATCGAGCTTTGGCAGGCCTCGGCAACAGTAGAGGAATGGTGCGTACAAGGCGGCATAGGAGCGCACACGGATAGCCAACATCTTGTTCATAATGACCTCGATGACCCCGTGCTCATCTTTTCGCGCCTCTCGTTGGCCGCAATTGTCTGAGCTCGATCGTAAGTGCAAGACAAATAGGAGCCATGCCGAGTGCGCTTGTGAGATCATCCCTCGAGGTCGCGTGCGCATCCTTGCAGGCGCTCAATACGTGGCGATAAGACGGCAAAATTATGATGCGATCTTCAGAGTGAAAGCTGTAAGTTACGAGACGCCGTGATACAGAAATATGTCGTCTTCACTCATGGGCGACCTGGAGGTCGGGATTGGGAAAAGTTGTCTCAATCGCGAGATGCATAGCCTCTCAAGGACCAGCTGAGGTTGCACTATGAGGCGGCTAGTATCAAACGACCATCTCGACTTTCTGCCTATCTGTGAGGCCATGCCTGTAAGCCGACTCTCTATACGACTGCGGAAACCTTCCACAGTCCCGAGGACTACGGGGCATAGCACGAGCATGGTGAGGACATGGCCGTAAGACCACTAGCGGAGTATGGTTGGCGAAGTAGGACGCCTGGAATGTAGGAACTCGCGGCGTGGCGCTCGATGCGGATAAGATGTAGACCAACAAATGGAGTGGAGCGTTCGGGAAGGCCGTCGATATAGGGAGTAAGGCGGGCTGAGGATGGAGGGCGGACACAGATGGTCTGAGCTACAGTTTCTCCGAGTCGGGAGATGGTCGTGGAGGGGTGCGAGGGGTGCGAGGGGCAGGGATGGTTGGATCTAAAAGCAAAGGAAAGCTTTTCCAGAGGGTTCAACCTGACAATGTTTCGGAGCAAGGATCTTTGGACGAGAACTGGTGTATGTGCATTCTATCCATTGGCCTGTAGGATCCGTACGATTACATAATCTGAACCGAACCGTACTGTCTGATATTGTCCGACAATATATACGCAATAAGGTGCAAACGATAGGACATCATGGAGTCCCAAACTGTGCGACCGCCCATTGGTAGATGTCACCTACTCGTCAACCTTGGCAAGTGCGATACAGCGCTCATAGCGCCCATCCACTGCGCCTTCCCTGCTTGAACGCCACGCGCTGTTTGCCCCATGATCCGGTGTCAATCAACAAGCGCCGCTTTCTCTTTCTCCCGCGCTTGCCAGTCGTTGCTCTCAGGCTTGTCACCCTTGACTTTGCCAAGTGCTTCCATGTCAGCATGTCGTGCAGGTGGTTGAACCTGGGCTTGGTCTGTCGCCTTGACCCACGTGTAGAACCTATAACAAGGCAATTAAAAGAGCCCACCTCATCAATGGCAAGGAGCCTACGCTGTACCGCCAAGAATAGCCATAAGGGAAATCATGCGGTTACTGCAACATATCCTAGCGTGAGAGGGGATGATGACACAGTGGAGCGGATGCCTTACCGGGATAACACATCCTGGAATAGCCAAACCCCCAAAAGTGTTTGTATTACGGAGCGAGCAGCCTGGTGAGCAACAGCGTGAATTTCACGACACGAGAAGTGTGATGGACGGGAACGCACACTTGAAAACATGTGTGTGATGGGACTCGTCACTTTGATGCTCAGTAATCCTGCCACGCAGAGCAGAAATCCGAAAGTGCCAGTCACCAGGCTCCCCGAAATAAAAACGTCCACATTCCATTCCGAAGTCGTACTCAATTCCACCACCTTTGCAGGTTCTCCATGAAGCAACACAAATGGGGCAAGCAGCATCGCAGAACCTGCATTCGTCCAATATGCAAGTTGGATGGTCGAGTTGTTGCAGTAAGAAAGAGACGACTTGACCAAGACCGAATGAATCGCAATCGAAAGAGAGGAAAATACGCCGTAAAGTAGACTTGTATGTGATGGAATAGCTGAGACAGGGAGGCTGCCTTCGGGTATGACACCAACGAAAAATCCGATGGTGACGATACCAGCTGCGAGAATGACACGGGTCGCCTGTCGTGGGTGAAACCTGGTGGGAGTAACAGCAATCGTTAAGGGCAGGACCAAGCCTCTTGCAATCTTGGGAGGACTGAGATTGAGCTAGAGGATGCGGATCAGAAACGGTGATACGGACCTGGAAAAATGTTGCCTCCACTTCTCGAAGACAGAGGGTGTTGAACACGAGACCGATTATGTTGATTGCGACAACTGGGAAGAGTTTCTTCGCAGTAGACCAATCCCATCGTGGGATCTCTATTCTATCGGAGAAGGCAGTGGCGACATGAAGGAGGAAGACTGCGATGATGAGTTGAAGAAATAGGAAGAGGAGTGGGAGGTCAGGGGAAGAGTTGAGCACAGCCTTGTTCCTTTGGGGACGATGGAGCGTCGGGTCAGGGAAAGGGAAGCAAGCAAGGCTAGGGAGAAGCGTACACAAAGACCATCTAGGAGAGATGAGCGTCAACTGAAGTGAAGGGACGAAGCCAAAAATAGACGACATACGACAAGAGCAGCAAACATATAGAACGAGACGACGGTGGCCACGCGCAACGGGGAGGGACGGTTGCCAGTTGAATCCATGATTGGCTGGAAGGAGGGGGAGGAGGAAGGTGAGGGCAAGGGTTGGGGGAAGGGAGGACTAAGAAGGACGCGGGCGCATGAGGAGAGGATTTGAGGGGCAGGCAGGTGCCCCAGCTGGTAGGGAAGCGTGACGGTGGCTGGGGGGAGATAGAGACGAATGCGGATGAGCGGTCAGCCATGGGCGCCATAGGCGTGATGCCGTGACCGCGAGTGACCGGGCCCGGAATCTGAGATGGGAAATATGCACCCGAGACTGGAAGTAGATTCAGATTCTGTGATCCGATCATCTTATCCTTTGGTCAACTTGGTGGCGACCTCATCCCCGAAATGAATGGTTCTGGTTCTGGTTCTGGTTATCTTGGACCGTCCTTTTAAGGGCATGGGTTGACGCTGTCGCTGTCTCCGTGCGGAACTCGTCACGGGCATCATCACCATCATCATCATGGGCCAGAAAGCCCCCATCCCCGACAACTCCGACTCTCGTCTCGACTTTCGCATCGAATCCCCTCACATCAGCCCCTATTGCCTCCCTTATAGACGTCGCAGGTTACTGATTAGTTTCACCCTTTCTGCTCTCCTTCTCGTCTCAGCGTCCTATGTTTGCTTCTTCCGACCCCGACCTCTTCTTGATGTATCTCAAAACCCCGTCCCCCAGTTATCTGCTGCTTCAAGTTCAACATGGAACAGAATGTCCGCTCTTCTTGGTCCCCCTACGGACCGCTTCAGAGGTTCGCCAGCGTCACGCTACCACTGTTTTTCCGTTGCCACATCGCACATGCTTTCTCAGATAACCTCCGTAACGATACAAAGTACATAACGTCATGGATCTCGGCCGGATGGAGTTAGTGTCCTGTCCTCTTTATCTCTCTTTGTTTGTTTGCTTACGACTCGTCTATCCAGCCAACGATGTCATGACCTACGTGGGTTCCTTTTCTCGTCCCTCGTTCCCGAGTTGATTCGATTTGTCCAGGGAAACCTCATTTATCTAGCTCTAATCACCGAACGTGTACCCATCGTTGGCCCATTCACTCCTTCTCACGTCATTGGCGCTGGGGAGATCCTCTTCAGTGAAGTGTTTGACATCGACTATTTAAGTGAAAGAATCCGTATGCCTGTACTTGAATGGAGCGAAGTCAAGAATTACACCAGCCCGGAAATTGAGGACATTGGCTGCTGGAGCGTTTGGCAAGCTGTTAAGACTCACGAGTCGCGGCCTCGAGGGACCAATGCTATGTCCCTTCAAGGCCTCGGTAAGCAAACGCATATTTTCCATCAAGCAGTCGAGACATTGATCTACCATCGTGGACAGACATCTCTTTTACTGCTGGCCCTACGTCGCTCCAAAAGTTCCAAGGGTACGAACATGATCCACATGCGCTTTTCTGGAAAATCGCCTCGCTTCTCTATTCACCCGGCAGAGAGGAAAGCTTGGTAGCGCCTCAACCATCTGAGATGCACGGCGCTCTATTACCCCCAGATGAGCATTTGGCCTGCTTCGACTATTTGTATTACGTCTGCGCCGACACCGTAAGTTACTTGACCCCTCTGCCATTATAACTTCTCAACCGCATGATAACAGTCTTTCGAGTATGGTTACGACCTTAGCCCAGCGTGGCGATTTGTCGTCAAGCATTTTCGTTGGACACACCGGCTTCAAACCATTAGTGACGAGTACGTGCGGCGTGTTCTCCAGGTCCCCCATCACGAACCTATCCCCCCCGTGAGCATTACTCGTTTACAAGTCACAGATATTTTCTCGGCTTATCATGACATTCTTCAAGTATATTGCCATCCATGCCCGCCGAGCCGATGACTTTATCGCGTATTGCAACAATCGGCCTAAGGAGGAATGCTTCCCCTCAATCGCTACCTACCAACGCCGCATCGAAGAAATTCAAGAGGAGACACGCGAGCGATTGGGCCTCATCCCACAGCATGTTATTGTGCTCAGTGATGAACGAGATCCCTCGTGGTGGGATTCGATTCGTACCCAGGGCTGGTACATGATCGACCATGGTGCAGAAGATACGATCCACAAATACGGTACATGGTGACTTGCTTTTTTCTGTCTTCCTTTCTGATTACACGTCTAACGAACGCGTAGGTATCCTGTTCTCATTGATGCCGTCATTCAGTCGTCAGGTATCGGTCTGATCGGCCAAGATGGATCAACGATGTCTCTTTTGGCAGGACGCCGCGTCCAAGACTGGCATAATGGCGTGTTCAAAAACGTCAAATGGGGAACACCAAATGCCGATGACCACTAATGATGATGGACCGAGATGCTTCGCGGGTCCCATCACAGGCTTGTCCACTTGAACTTTATATGACGACTGGTGTACTGTAAACCTCGGACATGCTTGTTTTATTGCCGCAGACAATTCGAAAAGAATTTTGGACATACGTCCTCAGCTAAATAAGTATAGACTCACCACGCTGCACGGCTGTATGATCTTTTTGTGACTGAAGACTAGAGCCGCATTAGAGTCGACTCACGTACAAGCCTTCAATTGCCTCCGGTTTGGAGGCAGTGATCGTACAGCAGACTCCGATCGTCCGCGGACATTTGCTTGTGGGCCTTCATTGACCCACATGAAAGCCGGCAATGGCAATGGCCGTGGCCGTGGTCACAGAAGTCATGCCTTTCACAGGCTTTTCAAGTTGTCTCGACACGGGAGTCGAGTTAAGACGGATATGAGGACTCTTGACGCAACTTGAATGTATAGTCGGAGAGGTGGCCGCCAGGCCCCCAGACTACTACCAGCGGTCTGCGATATGTGTCTGTGCCCGGGTCCCCGCACTTTGGACTTTGAATCGAGTTCCACGCAGATCAATGGCAGCATGTTTACGTGGTAATACACATTCAGAAGACCCCGGTGGAAATACGTGTCACACAGACATGGGTGCTAGACGTTGGAACGAATCCAGTCCAGTGTCAAAAGTGCGGCAGGCGGCTCAATGCGGATTCACGTTCACACGGCCCCAGCCGGGTTTACGCCGACGAGGCACTGGCACGCTGCACGTTCTTGTCAGTCGCCAGTGGGAAAGAACTTGCGAGTTGGCCGAGCAAACGCCCCTTTAATAATACCGACAGATCCGACTCGGAATCCGGTATGGATTCCTTGTAAGCCAATATTGTCCCTCGATTCAATTTATTTCATATACCGTACTAGTATCATACTGTAAAAGGAAAGAATCTGGCGTTAGTCGACATTTGCTGGGGGCATGGAAGCTTACAGTGGCACTCGGTGACATGGATCATGGTACTGTCTAGTATTCGTGTATTACTTGTAGACTAAGCGATCCAAAGGAATGGCAATCCTCAGTTTAATAAGATTCAACAGGGTCGCTGTCGTCACCATGGGCAAGTCAAAGGAGCGGCCCAGTCCCATCAGGTAGCCATTCATGTAGTCGATCTCGGTATAGCTCCCTGCCCGTATGTCTGATAACATCGAAGAAATGTTTCCCGCGGTGACCTTGATCACGCGTAGACATTCTTCTTCCAGTGCCTGAGGTGATAAGCCCGGGGAGACGCGACTGAATCCTGATCGGATTCTGGCTTGCTTTTCTTTGTCGCTCCAAGATCCTTCTTGTTGTTGTGCCTGCATGGCGAAGGCACGCGACGCTTCGAAACATACGCGTCTGATAATTTTCCCCGCTTCCGCCGATTCGAGAAGTTCTCCGTTACGACAGCCCAGGAGGGCCGTCAGGGGGTTGATTACAGAATTTACGACGAGCTTGCGCTTCATTGCGGTCTCGACGTGCGACATGGGCTTCCAACTCGTATTGAGTTCCGAAAGGCTGGAGAGTGCAGCCACGGTGTTCCGCAGAGAGCGGTAAGGAGAACCGTCTCCCTCTTCGGGTGACATGATGCTGTCCAAGGATGGTGTCCACTCTTGTATTGGAATATCCTCATTCGCAACTGAGGCCTCAAAATTTCTGCCCCGGGGATCAGCGACGATCCCGAACGTTATAGAGCCTTTGCCAGCATGGACGGTATGAAAGAAACCTTTGTTCCACGCGCCATGGTCGTTGACGGCGACGATAAAGTGGGGTCGCTGTTCGGGATTACGGAAGACTTCCTCAACCAATTGTTCGTAGACGCCCATCCCATTGTGGAGGAGGACGATGGTTGAATGAGGGGTTAGTCGGTGGACCAAGGCCTTGACGGTGTCAACTACCGTGTACGCCTTGATCGCGATGATGAGCGACTCGATCGGAAGGAGGGTGTGTTGGATGGACGCCGGAGAATCGACTTTCGCTTTGGAGTCGAGGCCACCGACAGATACATTTTCGAAAACGGGGACGTGGACGAGACGGGCTGCCTGTCTCTTCTCGTACCGGAGCTGTCTCCCCGCCTCGAAGACC
>Ga0137390_10003174_pt1 | contig 13346 bp, 14 predicted proteins | sample 15con2h24AmetaG_FD_104937 | JGI IMG/M metagenome (GOLD analysis project Ga0137390, IMG submission 104937) | Vadose zone soil microbial communities from Angelo Coast Range Reserve, California, USA - 15con2h2.4A metaG | ecosystem: Environmental > Terrestrial > Soil > Vadose zone > Saprolite... | reverse complement strand
TCACTAGTCACAAGACTGAGAGATAAATTCCACTACGCAGGGAATGGATGCACGACAGCCTCCCATCACAGCTTGCGCTATCAAGAGGAATGCTACTGTATTCCAGCCCAAAGAAATCGTCATTTTCCGCAAACCAGGTGGGTGCCGTCCAAGTCACTTCTCGTGGTTCAACGATCGTGGTAAAGTCGGGCCAGATTGGCCCGACACTAGTACTGTTGGACTGGTTCTGTGATAGAATCGGTAACGGGGCTCCTTGGGCCGAAATCCCGGAGAAAGCGCCATTTCCACCCATCGTGGAGGTGGCTGGCTCGTGGGTATATGAGTGTGCGATGCCATTTGCAGTTGCATCGCAGTGTATAGACGGAATGGCATTGGTACGTGCTTTGGTCTAGGCGAGCACAAAACGCCGAAGTAAATTGTGAGGGGAAGACAGACGTACGTGAGCCGAATGACGAAAAACTAGCAGGACCCTTGAGCGCGCGACGTGAGAAACGCTGTCCGCTGACGATTTATAGGAATATACTCACTGACCGGAGAAAGTAGAAATGGCCTGTACAAAATTCGCCATTATCGACACCGGCAAGGATGGGTTCAGGGTGACACGATTGGAGATCTGCACCAAGCATCTCTCCCATCGGTAACACGGAAGTTGGATCAACACCCTGTGACGTCTTTCGTTTCAGTCTCCATGTTCCGGATGTAGATATGCTCACAGCATCGCCTTGAACAACAGTGGCGGCCTGGGAGGTCCCAGACTCGGATAAGCCGGATGAAGGCGAGTAGTGCGGATTGGACAGTAAGTCAACACCAGTCGTCCCGTGTTGCTCGTAGTCTGGGTGATCCACAGTTTGAGTCCACAAAGCAGGTCCTGGAGTGTCAGGAAACAGCGTGTAGGAGTCAACATCAGCCGCTGTATGAAGATTGTTCGTGGCGATTTGACGGTGATGTGGCGATATTTTGTGTGGACTGCGAAGTCCGAGTCTGGGGTGGAAGTAAGTAAGGAGCGAGCTGTCTTATCGAAGTCCAACAATAGCCTTATAGTCTTTTGTGTCCACAAGGGTACATACAACCACACATGACTTTCATTATGCCACAGGTTCATCAAGCCAGGTCTGTGGTCGTTGAGTTACAGTGATGTGATCGGTAAGCCCGACTCACGGGTCTCCATGAGAAGTTATAGAAATGGCGCTATCTGGCTGGCTGGAAAGAAAAATGATCAATGACCCGGATAAACACCCCAGCGGCATGACATAGTGGAAGATCCTGTAGCCTGGTGGCGCGGCGGGACATTCATCAATGGAAGTAGTATACAACTAAACACCCTCCCCTGTGGACGGAATCGTGCCGGTGACTGACCATGTAGCTAGATCGTGGGAATGTTGCATTACACGGGCACGAGGCAACCCTCCTCCACGACTTTGAGATCAAACCGAGATGTCTCCAACTCCATCAACAAAGATTCTAGACCATGTCGTCCACCTTACCCCTCCCGGGGCGTTCCACGAAACTGCCGAACAATTCCGCCAACTAGGATTCAAGTTTTGTCTATCCCTCGCCAACATGTCGACTCGCTAATACTGCTCGATCAGCGTCATCGCCGGGGGAACCCACGCCGATGGACTGACAGCCAACTCACTCATCGTGAGATCCAGTCTAGCCCCCGCACAGCACCATCTCTCCAACGAACCTGTTTGTTTTTTTTTGATCCGGAAAAGCCCAGATCATGCCCGACGGCGCCTACCTAGAACTGATCTCTTTCACGCACCCCGAATCGCACTATCCGCCCTCCAGCCCCTCCCGCGACGCGCGCCGCCACCAACAATGGGCCAACAAGGAGTGCGGCTGGGTCGCCTACGCGTTCCTCGGCGCGCCGCGCGCCACGCAGCCCCTCTTCGCACTTCTGAACGAGCGCTTGAGCGGCGCGGGCAGCAACACGCGGTACGCGCCTGAAGACGCGGGTGGACGCACGCGATCGGACGGCGTCGAGATCCAGTGGGAGATCACGCCGCCCGCGCGGTGGGCCGAGAAAGAGGGCGGCACGCGCCTGCCGTTCTTCTGCGGCGATGTGACGCCGCGCGACTTGCGGGTACGAATGTCATCTGCTAGTGCTACTACTACTACTTTTTTTGGCTTACGCACTCGCTGGCTGGCCTGGTTCTCTTCGCGATAGGTGCCCACCCGACCGACGTCAAACACGGAACATCCGAACGGCGCGCTGAGCATCGCGCATCTCCGCGTGCTCGCGCCGCCGAGCGTATTCGTGGGCGTCGCCACCGAACTGGCCGCGATCGTGGGCGAGCCCCCGATCGAGGTTTCGGAGGGGGAGCTCGTGTGGCTGCTCGACCTTCCGGGCCAACTCACGCCCAAGTGGCACCCGCAGCTCCTGCTGTGCGAGCCGGACGTCGACGACGAAGACGAACTTCGCTTTGTGCAGACGCACGGTGCGGGGCTGTTTGAGATTGGGGTGCGCGTTGACGAAAGGTCTGGGAAGCGGCGCTGGTCGGACACGCCGTTTGGGAGAGTGGCCTGGATACCCGTGTAGTGTAACCTTATGGGGTTGCCCCCCTCGCCTTCCCTAGACAACACTGTCATTCTATGAATTCCTCAGTTAACATGTTCTCAAGTCCTAATATTCCACGTCAATTCACTTGAACCATTCGAGTGTAAATAGCATGACTTGATAGGTCATTCTCTTCGACGACGCAGGTCAGTCAGAACATGACTTCGATTAGAAGTTCGGTACAGAACGCCACAATAGGCCATATCAGCATTTCGCGTCGAGCAATGCCGACCAGCGGGAGCACGACCATACGTCTCTGATTACCCGCCCCCACGACAACAGCTTGAGATATTCATCACGAGGAGCGCTTTGTCGGCCACTTGCGCAAGGAATGGGTATCCACGGCAGTCTTGCGCGACATGGCGGCGCAGTCCTACATTCGGTACCTGAGAAAACATCAGCCAAGCCAACCAAGGGAGAGACGCTTGCAAGCTCACGAGGACGAATCGCCGCTCAGAGCCCTAAACCGCGACCACCCCTAGCTGCTTCTCCAAGAGGTGCAGGTGACTCATTCCGCATGCCCCACGGGCCTGATCACGAACGAGCCTATACTTTCCCTTTTCCGAGCATCCGTCCACGTCGCAGACGGCCGGAGGGCGCGGCTTCGGCACCTGCTGCTCCTGCGCGCCCATTTTGGTGTCCCCGTCGGCGTCGAGCGCTGCTGCTGGCTCGTGCGGCATCGGCAGTAACGATGCGGGAACCGAAAAGGAGAGGAGCATCTTGTCCCCCGGAAGCGCGTCGGGCGACGGACGCAGTGTCGAGATCCACCGGTAGCGCGTTGGGACGACCTCGATCACTGGCGGGGCGGCTGCCACTTCGCCGCTCTCTTCTTCGTCGACTTCGCCCTCCGCCGGTGTGCCGTTACCGGTGTGGGTCGCGGGTGTGCGGTCCTCCGCACTGGCAAGCGGGTTGCGCCTGTTTCGCGTGCCGGATTTCTTTTTCAGGAGACGGTTGATCGTCTCTGCCTTTGTAGGAGGCGCGTATCTCAGATGAGGAAGAGGAGGGGAAGAATATGCGATGCGCACCTTCTCGTCTTCTAGCTTTTTCTCGGAGAGGTGTTTTCGTTTGCGCGCCGTCTCTTCGCGTCTAAGCGCGATTTCAGCCTCGTTCAGCTGTTTTTTCTTGCGTGAAGTTTCATCTATGCTCCCCCCCGATGACTTGGTTAGAAATCAAGATGAACCGTATCCCGTGAATGAAGGGACGCACCTAGCGAAACGTGCGACGACCCGACGACGCTCGCCAGCACGGCTTGGCGCGTTGTCAGCGGCCTTTTCCCGTCGCCGCCGCGAGGCTGGTCGTCGTCGTCGTCTTCAGACTCGATGTCGCTGTCGAGGACTTTGTCCTTGTGAACGACGCGGCGGACGCGAGCCGGTTTCTGGGTTTGAGTTGGGAGCTTGAGCGTGATCTTGAGCCGCGACGAGCGGGAGGGCATCAGCTGCGCGGGGGGAGGGGAGATGGAAGGGGAGGACAGCTCGTCCAGGTCCGACTGTTGAAAAACGACAGCGGAGGGGTCAGTCGTCCAGCGTGGTTTGAAGGGAAGCAGAATGCGCTGCGCACCTCCTGCACTGCGTCGCCGTCGCCATCGTCGGCGGCCTCCTCGTCCTCTTCTTCCTCCTCAGGTTCGTCCGCTTCTTCGCCTTCCTCCTCGACCTCGTCGCCATCATCGCCTTCCTCCCGTTCATCTCCTTCGTCGTCTTCCTCCTCTCCTTCTCCTTCTTCTCCCTCTCCGTCGCCTTCAGCCTCCTCTTCCTCTTCTTCTGGCTCTACGTCCGGCTCTTCCTCGACGTCGGGGGCGATGGAGAGTGCTTCTGACTCGCTCTCTGGGTCCACCGAGACATCGGAATGTATGATATTCCTAGGCATTAGATGAGATGGCGTGTGGATCAACTATTTTATCTCTGTAGTTGGCCAACTGCTATACCAGACAGCTTAAGTAAGCTACAACTGCCCAAAACGGAACCGCAACTCTCATCGGCTTTTCGGTCGCGAGAAATTATCAGGGACCAAGCTAGTTCCGTTGAATTTATCACTGACGTGCTTTAACGATAACCATCAGCCTCCAATGTGTTGGCGGGGTGCAATTGAACCCCACGCTGCGCTTCCTAACAGCATACACGGATAGTAGACTACTTCTCGCTGGGTCCTGCGAGGGCATTCTCCTCTCGCTCTATTCCTCTACATTCAATACAGTGAACTCCCCCGAGGCGATGGAACAATGATGAAATCACTCAAGCATACATACCACGACATCCGAGTCCATCCTTGAGGTGTATTCCTGGCGCTGACGCCTGCGTAGTGCATAAACATTCGAACATCCAAACATAATGTTTGTTGGCTTCGACATCGTACAATTCTGTACGTTTCTCCCTTCCTATAGAGAGAGGACATACAGAGTTGCTACTGGGCTTATCCACGGATCCCTGTGACATCTTGCGGAACAAGGACAAGTGGGCCCTATTTCATCGAGCATCGTCTCGGAGGCATATGGGTATTGCTCGTATCCTTCTCCAGGCGAACAGAACAAGGAGAATCGCATTCAATTCCAGAGAGCAACAGCAAAAGGACATCAGGGTATTATACAGTTGCTATCGGAGCGCGGACTAGTTGAGGAGTATGGGGTGGGAGAGACATCTCAATCGCAAAACGAGCTCGTTGGTCAAATTCCCGGGCGGCTTTCGCCAAGATCCATCAACGCGCGCCTTGAGGCATACAGTAGTACCCTGTGTAGTGCAGTGTATCCATAATGACAATAACACGTCCGCATCATACAAGCGTCGGTGTATGTCACGTGTAACCTGCGAAGGAAATTGCTTTGGCCCGTCTCCAGGGCCCGCTGCTAACGTCACACTTTGGCAGGAGGCCAATTGTGTCCCATCCCCGACGCGTCCAAAGCGCAAACCAACTAACTACGCGCTGCAGCCTGCAGCATATTGTCTTGCCGTGTCTTATTGTTTGTGTCGGTCTTTATATCTCAGCTCATCGTAATCTATCGCGAAGCCCAATACTAATGTCTTCCGACAGCCCTCTTTCGACTTTATACGATGATGGGAACACGGAGGAGCTCTCCGCGGCTGTAGGTCTTCTTTCCTTCTTGCTGTAGAAGATAGCTTCCACGTGGAATAATTAGGAAGTATCTTCGCAATCGATCGCTCTTTGGAACGAGGATCACGCCGCTCTTCTAGCCACCAAGTGGTACGATCACAAGAAACTTGCCGAGCTCGGCGAATCTGAAGGTACGTTTCTCAACCATCGTCCATCATGGTTTCCGAATCATATGCGTTCCAGGTCTCATTTACAAGAAGGGCCCGTTCTCGACCACGGAAGAACAGAACATTAAGGATGCGATTGAGCAGTATCGTATTGTGCGTGCTTTCTCGGTGTCATTGATCTACTTACCGAGCCCCTTGCACCTTCTAGGACCACGCACTTACGAAAGACGACGTATTCAAACTGATATTCACCCGGCAGAAGGGTGGTACGTTTTGGCACGATGTGGGTGAGTGAATCACTTGGTTGCCTACCTGCTTCGGAAAGCCCTTCAATAAACATTGATCTTGGGTAGCACGTTCGGTTCCTATGCGGCCTATCAAGAACGTCTTCGTCCATGTTCGTCGCGCTTGGGAGCGCACGGCTATCCAGGGACGATGGTCAGATCATGAAGATGAGGGGCTGGAAAAGTAAGTACTAGACTTACCGACGTTAATTCCTATAGCCGTGGCTGCTCATCGAAATGACACACTCCCAGAGCCGTCCGAGAACTAGGCCACTCGTGGGACGCAATATCCAAACGGATCGGGCGATCCCCCGCCAACTGCCGAGACCGCTACCGAAACCACCTCGCACATCGCAATGAGCGACGGAGTGGTGAGCTTTTGTCCGCGATATAGGGCGCGCCGCTCAATGACGACGTCTGTTATTGTAGGCGCTTGGTCCCCCGAAGAAGTCCAAGAGCTGACTGCTATCGTACGGGCGACGACGTCCCGGCAAGGTGGCAGTGCTGCGGGGATATCCTGGGCGGATGTCGCGGCAAGGATGGCACACAAGCGGAACGGCCAGCAATGCCGTAACAAATGGTGCGGTCGTGCTACGCTCTCGCCACAGTGTAAAAAAGTAACGTTGGCGGTCCCTCTCTTCTCAGGGTACAGTCCTTGCACGGCCGCGACGAACACTCAAGGCTGGAGTGGTGCGCGTTGGACACGTTCATCTTTATGCACAAGTAAGCGATCCCTCGCAAAACGTTCCGGCAGACATGACAAGGGGACCTCTCTTCGCTAAAAAGAGGGAGACCCGGAAACACTGAAAAATAATAATAATCCCGACCATAGAGTCGCGTCGATCCCCGCTCTCGACGAGAGCGAGATCACCTGGAGCAAGTTCCCCGACCCGGGCTGGAACCGGTGGTCGTCGTATCAGCTTCGGCGCAAGTGGCGGACGCTCAAGCGTTCCGTCCCTGGACACGAAAAGATGTCACCGCGAGGTGAGTAAGTCAGGGCCACCCCTCGGTGATCCCACGCGGATCTCTCCGCCCCGCTCTCCTTCCTCCCCGAACTCAGATAATCACATAGAAGTTGCCTATGCTGTGTTACAGCAGCCATCATTGACGGCGCCGTGTAGTTGATCGTCTTTGATTTGGGTTCTATGTGCCTTCGTCTTCGCCCAGTGGTACAGTGTCTATGATTGCAGTTTATCAGAGGTCCTTGTGGTGTACATCAGTTATCAGGCACACCAGATACCGTGTGAACCGTTTCAAAACACGTTGAACGTGCTCTTCTCCGTCTCCGTGTGCGCCATGTACGTTCTTTCAAGGGCCATCCCATCTTTTGGCCACATCTCCGTAGCAAGTTCGGAGTTTTGCTACGACCGGCCACCAAGACACTAGTTCAAAAGGGCACAGTTTCTTTGTTTTTTGTTTCACAATTTTGTTGGCATAAGCTAAGTCTTCAGCGCAAGTGTCACGATATCAAGGCACCCGGTATCCTGCTATATTACCCTCATAATCTCGAGTGTGTCTGAAACTGTGAGCAGCATGCAGATCAGCATCCCAAGGATCGGCGGGGAGCGGTGATCGTGGGACAGGTTCTTGTGCAGAAGCCCATGTTATGATTGGTGAGCAATAGAAATTATGCATCTGTGATGAGCGCCGGTGCGTATAGATGATCATGTATTTGAGTGTCTCAGATAGAGGCGACCACGCGAACCTTCAATTGCTGCCCACAGGCAGTATAATGGTCTACCACTAACCCCTGCTTGGCGATACAGTGGCTCGCAGTGCAATCTTTGCGATTCAAGTTGATACTTGTGTTCGCTGATCCATCATGGCTCGGAGTCAGTGGCTCGATTCGGACAACCTTGTCCTTGTCAAACATCTTCGGTGATTTGTTCCGTCTGCCAAAAACTTTTATCAAGTTTTGTAAAATGATCGAGGACGACTTCGCGTACTATAGTGGTATCTTGAGATGGACGTGCGCTCTTGCTTCAAGTCGCCGGACACCAGCCGGCCTTTTCTCAGTCAGTAGGCGCATGATAAGAATGTTTGCCTGACGTCACTCACGGTCAACGGTACCCACTCTGGCAGGTGATGAGAACTTTCGAGAGCAGTATGAATATTGAGAAAATGTCACAGAAACCCTCGAGCTCGCAAAATTAAGCCCGATCATCGAGATCTTCGCGCTGGCACTTGGGTGTTCACTGCAGTACGTTCAGTCTTCAATATCAATCCCAAACACAAAAAGTGGCTTCCGAGTCTTCCGAAGCATCGTGAGGCCTTTTGATCTGATCACAATGTCACGATGTAATAATGAAACAGAGCGTTCTATTTTGGTGATGGACGCGCTCCACTTCACGTTCTCGTCAGTAGTACTACTGTAGTGCCTTGCCAGAGTGCGCGCATGTGGCATCGCAACGGTATCATGATGATGTTCGGCAAAGACCGCAAAGGTACAAATGATACGGGCCGCGCTGTTGCCCAGAATAGAATATTACCAGGTACAGTTGCGCCGGGCCGGGCAGTAGGGTCAGTCACGGGGCCATGATAAGATAAGGACTCGGTGGAACTCTTTCAATTGAACGAACAGGTTCGAACTTCGAGTTGCGCCGTGGAAAGTACCAGTGGGAAACACGGGTATTATTATCAGCCAATAACTGAATTCACACCACTCCACTGGTAAAAGGATCAACAGGGGGATTTGGGGAACACATTCAGTTTTGCTTCGTCATCAGTCATCAGGCGGGCAACGAGCGATTTGATTGGGCGCCGGCGGGGGGACGTGGAAGGGCGATCACCACCTGTACCCACGGGCATCAGCCACGAGGTCCGACATGCAATACGTTTCGCAGAGTTCGTAACTCTGTGAGGGCGCAACTCTGCGAGGGCGCAAGGCGCTTGCCAGCTTGGATCGACAAAGGCAAAGTGCTCAAAAGGTCGCTCCACGAAACGGAACGGGCGGTGCTTGGGTGCGGGGGCTATGCCGCTGTACTCTCAGGCTCCATGATCGTGTTACAGACTTACGCCGAGAAGTTCAGTTCTAGTGCGGGTCCCGCAACGCAGCCACGGAATGGGCGGTTGATCCCTGGCTCAGGGTGGATAAAACCATCGCTACCGTCTGCGCTCTCCGTACCTTCTATATGATTAGCGCGCTACACTGACACCAGTCAGCGCGCATATGTCCTTTGCTGTGTCCCTTCTCGGCACTGTATCTCCGCACAGCTACATATGAGAAATGGAGGGAATGTGACAATGTACAATAGAATGGAACCAAGAGAGTCGAGAGGGTGCTGTCAGTGTCAGTTGTGTGTGTGTGCGCGTGACACGATTTTATAACATGCGAAATAAGATTATGTAGTAAATCCACGGCCGTAGAAATGCGAATCGTCTTACAGTAAAGAGTACAGTTCAATCGTGAAGCTCCATACGAGTCGTAGTCTGTCTGCTACATCAACAAGCCGCGCTGTCCGCCTCATCAAGAGCAAGGGCCTGGGACAGGCCAATGCTGGCTACGAACAGAGGGCGCAACGAGCCTGTAATCGGCGTGACAATGTTCGTAAACTTCGAACTTCGTGTACGTGAAGATGATGGATGCACCGCGCAACAGTCAACCGAACGAACGGACACCGTCATATCGGCCCCATCGACGCCGACACGAGGTCAACGAAGCACGTCCTCACCACCGCGATCTGCCTCCCAGATCCAAATACGACCGACCGCCACGCTCACGATCGGCAGCGCCGCCAGATGGGGGCGGGGAGGACGCGTCCTGGGCTCGCGCGATCGATACACCTGTCGGCGATCGCAAGCTATGTACGCGCGAAACCTTCGTGGCGGGGTTGTTGAACATCTCCGCGTCGTTCACGGGCGGCTTCGACAGGTTGTCCAGCGAGGGCGGCCGGCGGTTCGGCGCGAGAGGCATGAATTCCAATGGCGGCGGCGGCGTCAACGCTGGCAGGGGCGGCAACGGCAACGGGACAGGTTCTCGCGGCAGTGGAAGTAGTCGTGGTAGCGGCGGCGGCGGCGCCGATGATGGGAGAGACATCGGCTTGTGATAAAAAGAAGAGGGCGAAGGGGCTTTGCTATCTACCGGCGTTTCTTCAGGGTCATATGTTCCGTAAAGCTCCTGTTCTTGGGAGACAAAGGTGAGGTACTTTCGCGAGCTAAAGAGCCCGCGACTCCGGATGCCCGCGTCGTTGGCTGCTATCTCGTCCTCTATGGAGCGAGGGAAGAAAATCTGTGCCGTATGTGAGAATGCATAAGGACAGGGTAAATGAAAGACCCGCACCACAAGCGTGATTCCGGACGACACGATAACGCCAAACCCGGCAAGCATGGCGAGGAACTCTGTAAATCGTGGGTTCAGTGTTCGCCCTATGTCTTTTGGGGATATCTAAACTCCTTACCGGACGCAAAACTGTTACGGGAAGGAAAGCAATCAGCATAGCAAGAGAACCGCCATGAGGAGCACATACAAATTTTCATTAATATGGTGGTGGGGTCGGATACCATCGATCGACAAGATGATCAGGGGCAGCGCGAAAAAAAGGCGAAAGACGATGCGGATGGTCTAGAGTAGGTTTGAATTCTTAGACATTGAGCCGAGATGCGTCAGAACATGGCACACACATTAAGCTCGTGGAATTTGGTGAGACGAATGATTGTGTTCATGTCAACTCCCTCTTTTCGCTGCAAGGCGCTCAGTAACGCGAGAAAGCAGTTCTGACGTTTGAACTCACTAATCCGCCTAGGAAGGGTTGGAAGAGATGCCTGCAGGTGGTGTTGGTACAATAGTTGTTCCGTAACTTGAGACACTTACAAGACTGGAATGAACCATAATGTGAGCGCAAGGCTGCCCAGGCTACCCGCTAGAAAGGTATACGCTTCGCACTTGAGAGGCGATCTCAACACAGAAGTTCACCCAAAGTAAGTGATGAATGACACGGCACCTTGAGAGGATCCGATCGATTGAAAATGGTGACGAGTGGCATGTACAGAATGGCGATGCTCGACCCCACTGTCCACGCCTTGAAGTACAGGCTGTTGAACCAATCCTTCTGCTTTGGACCCGCGTTGACGACAAACAGCCAAAAGCAAAGCTCTGGAATGGGCAGACGCGTTAGTATTGAGAACGGGCATTTGGAGCTCATGGAGATTACACGTTACCTTCGAGGTGGGAGACCCTACGGCGGACACATGACGTAGCGCCGAATAAGCTACCTGGGACCAGACTGGACGCAAGGACGACTCACATTTCAAGAGCCCACGCCATCGAGAGACATAAATACAAGGGTATAATGGCCTGTCTGTGAGCAGACGTCCATAATTGATATGGCATAGGAATGACTGGGGTAGCTGAGCAAGTAGCGCGAGTTACAAAATTATATTGGGCTTACCCCCAAACTCGGCAAACACAACGAATCCTTCTTTGTACTTGATGATGCAGAAGCCGACGGCGTACGTTATTATGAGGGGTATGCTCAACAAATACGAGTACTGGTGTGTGCCAATCAGAGACGATCACGTGGGTCGAAATGCATTTATCACGAACTGTCATAACGCGCTTGAACGTTCCCTGACTGCCTTGGTTCCATCTGATAGCGCGTTCAAGAGGGTGTAGGCAAGGGAGACAAATGCGTACCTTAGGCATTTGAAGCGGTCAAAGCACCAGAGATGATAGATCAGGAAAACCCCCAGCTATCAAGCAAAGATAAGGAAACATTTCTCAGGCCCGTTCCTGAAACGTAAAGAGGAAAAGGTAGAGAGGTGGACGCACCAGACATGAAAGCAAGGACCAGACGAGATAGGTGGCGGGTGTTGAGTGACACATGATGGGTCAACTGCCTGCAGCGGGAACGGGAAGGAGTGACGCTCCAGGGTTTTTGAGGCCAGGGGGTGAGGAGAAACGGGATGGGGATAGGAAACGATCACGATCTAAATAAATGCTAAAAATCACCTGGTTTGTTCTTCTGCATGCCGTCCATCACAGGAGCACATGGTCCGCGATTCCTGGATCTGAGTTTCAGCAGGCGTCTACGGCATGCGTGAGACGGGCAAGAACTTGAAGGGAGGAATGTGAAAAGGATTCAGGGATCAGCCGAACCAAACGTTCTGACGTGATGTGTTGATACAGCAGGTCGGGCGCCGAGCGAAGGAGACGGACGCGCTGGCCTTGATGCAGTTCGTTTTCCAGCTTGACGTCGTATTGATGTTCATGTGTTCATCGTATGACTGATCGACTCTCTCTCGCTCCGATGTGCCCGACGCCCTGAAACTGTACTGCCTCTAACCTCCGAAACAGCGAGGCAAAGGTGGAGCTTATCCTCGTCACTTGACAATCACTCCACCGCGGCCATTGCTATACATTATCTTTTTATAAGTGTCGTCCAACACAGCGTGCTACGTTGGTGTTTGGTGAAACAAGTACTCGTGCGTGACCCGGTAGAATCCGATCCCCGGTCGAGCCGCTGGCTCAGACCAACCCGAAAAAGGTCATACTGTTATGCAGGGCAGCAGGGGCACTGCTCCCGAGACTCCGATTCACACAACACAGGTCAGACAGTCACTTTGCGATGCAACGCGCAATCCCATCCCCCGATGACATAGAAGATCTTCTCCTCTCTTGTCGCTACGGAGACCTAGACGACGTCAACTCCTTCATCGACCGCTTCGGCACAGCCCCACTCGGCGAAGCACGCGACGAAAACGGCAACACCATCCTGCACATGGCCTGCGCCAACAACCACATCCGTGAGTGAAAAATTCCTCCTCTCCTCCCCTCGCCCCCCGAAAAGAGAGAACCGCTCGCCGATCCGCGCAAGAGCTCCTCGACCTCCTCCTCCCCCTCTGCCCTACCTCCCCCACCTCCCTCCTCTCCGCGCAGAACAACGCAGGCTCGACCGCGCTCCACTGGGCCGCGCTCAACGCGCATCTCGCCACAGCCCGCGCGCTCGTCAAGTTTCCCCGCGGGCCCGGCGTGGCCCTGATCGACGTCAAGAATGCCGCGGGGCGGTCCCCGCTTGGCGAGGCGGAAGCGGCGGGATGGGATGAGGGCGCCAAATGGATGGTCGAGGTCATGCGGTTGGATAATGGCGACGACAATGTCGACGATAACGGTGGCGATGGTGAGAGTGGGGGAAGTGATAGTGGTGCCCGTGGGGCGGACGAGGAGGATCGCGCAGAGCTGAGCAGGCAACCCGCGGACGCGGATATTATGAAGGGTCGCTCGTCGTAGCCACGGATTGTTCTCGTAAGCCCTCATTTACTCGACTGTTTTTCATGGCCGTAGACACATGGTATGTA
>Ga0137390_10003172_pt1 | contig 13349 bp, 9 predicted proteins | sample 15con2h24AmetaG_FD_104937 | JGI IMG/M metagenome (GOLD analysis project Ga0137390, IMG submission 104937) | Vadose zone soil microbial communities from Angelo Coast Range Reserve, California, USA - 15con2h2.4A metaG | ecosystem: Environmental > Terrestrial > Soil > Vadose zone > Saprolite... | reverse complement strand
TGGCAGGCGCACGATGAGCGTTTTCACATGGCATGGATGCGACGAGCATCGGGAGGGGGTGATTAACGACATGGTATTTCTCGACCTGCAGGGCATGAAGCGACCGGGCGGAGGCGGCGGTGGTAGCCGGCTCAGCGTCACGGGGTGCAACGGCGAAAGCAGCCTCAGCCTGCTGCTCTGCGAGTAGCAGTATCTCCGGATGAACAAGACGTGCGGGGCAGCAGCGACGGATGACGACCCTGCGGCTGCCCCGCACGATCTTCCTACGATCCCACACACACCCGGGTTGCGCGAGGAAGCCATGACCCCACCTTCAGAGCCGCCGCAACCCGCTTCCGAGTCGGAGAGAGCAGCCCGGTCTGGGTCATGGCGATCCGAGGATCGGCTCCTCGCCCGGGCTGCCCGCCAGGGTGGCGGCTGGCTGCTCCTCATGAGTCTCACGACCCTGGTCCTGGCCGGCATCCAACTTGTCCTGCCCGCCGTCCTGGGGCGGGCACTCGATGCCGTGGTGGGCCACGCACCGCGGACGTGGCTCGTCTGGGCGGCCGCGCTCCTGGCGATGCTCGCCCTGGGGGCGGCGCTGAATGAGGTGGCCGACGGAGCCGCCGTCGCCAAATCGACGGCGTGGCTGCGGGTCGGCGTCCTCCGTCAGATCCTCGGCCTGGGCACCCGCCAGAGTCAGCGCTTGTCCGCCGGGGAGCTGGCCAGCCGCCTGTCCGCCAACGCGGACGATGCCGGCAAGGTGGCGCCCGACGTGGTGCAGTTCTGCGCAGGGCTGCTCACGGCGGTAGGTGCCCTGGTTGCACTGGCCCTCATCGATCTCAGGCTCTGCCTCACCTTTCTCGCCGGCATCCCGCTGCTGCTCTGGGCCCTCCACTCCTTCGCCGGAAGGGCATCGGGCATCGCCCAGCGGTATCTCGACGTGCAGGGCTCAATCGCGGGTCGCCTCGTCGATGCGTTGAGCGGCGCCCGGACGATCGCAGCCGCTGGGACCGTCGATCAGGAGGTGCGCCGAGTCCTCGCCCCGTTGCCCGAACTCCACGAGCTCGGCGTGGGGACCTGGCGGGAACAGACGAGGATCATGGCTCAGGAGGCCCTCCTGCTGCCGTTGCTGCAGATCGCCGTGCTGGCGGTGGCCGGTGTGCAGTTGACCCACGGGCGCATCACCGTGGGCGAGATGTTCGCGGCGGCGCAGTACGTCGCGCTTGCCTCTGGCGTGATCTCCGGCGTCTCGGTCGTCAGCCAGGTGACCCGGGCGCGGGGTGCCGCACGGCGGGCGTTGGACGTCCTGGACACGGCGATGGTTCGCTACGGCTCGGAGGAGCTGCCCCCGGGGCCCGGGCAGATCGACTTTCATGACGTAAGCGTTGCCACTGGGGGGCGGACCGTCATCGATGGCTTGGACTTGTGCATCCCGGCAGGTTCGCTCGTGGCGCTGGTGGGACCGTCCGGGTCCGGGAAGTCGACGCTGGCAGCACTCGCCGCCCGGCTGCTCGATCCCGACCACGGCGACGTGCTGCTCGACGGCGTGGCCCTCTCTGTGTTGCCCAAGCCGGAACTCCGCCGTGCCATCGCTTACGGGTTCGAACGACCGGCACTCATCGGGGAGACCCTTGGCGACGTGATCGCGTTCGGGGAGGACCAACCGTCGCACGAAACGGTGGTCCGGGCAGCGATGGCGGCGCAGGCGGACTTCTTCATCCGGCGCTTGCCGGGCGGCTACGACACCAAGCTGGCCGACGCACCGATGTCCGGGGGGGAGGCGCAGCGGGTGGGCCTTGCACGGGCCTTTGCCCATGCCGGCCGGGTGGTGGTGCTCGACGACGTGGCGGCAAGCCTCGACGTGGCGACGGAGCAGAGCGTCACCCGAGCCCTGACAGAAGAGTTTGCGGACCGGACCCGCCTCATCGTCGCTCACCGGGCGTCGACGGCCGCCCGAGCCGACAGCGTCATCTGGCTGGAGCGCGGCCGCGTGCGCGGGATGGGTACGCACCACGACCTGTGGCGGAACCCGGAGTACCGGTCCCTGTTCGGCCCCGATCAGCACCAGACCCTGGGGCGCTCCGAGGTGGAGGCGCTACCGATCAGGAGCGGCGCATGAGCAAGGCATCGCAGCGAGCCGCGGTCCGCAGGTTCCTGCTGGCCTACCTGCGAGGCCGCCGCCGGGAGCTACTCTCCCTCAGCGCGTGGGTGGTGGCGGAGGGCCTTCCCGCCTACCTCTCGGGACGGTTCGTGGCCCGCGCCACCGATCACGGCTTTCTTGCACATCGCCCCGCGACGGGACTGGCCTGGCTCGCGGCCCTTGCGGCGGCCATGGTGTTCGGGGCATGGGCGACGCGGCAGACCACCCGCCGGCTGGCCGTCATCGTGGAACCGTTCAGGGACGAGCTGGTCAGGCGTGCGGTGACGGGAGCGCTCCACCGTTCCACCGTCCAGGGGGCCGCCCCCGATACCGCAGGCGTCGCTCGGCTCGCCCAGCACACCGAGATCGCCCGGGAGGCCTTCGCCAGCGTGCTCATGCTGGCGCAGGTGTTCGCGGTCATGTCCGTCAGCACGCTCGTCGGACTGTCCACGCTGATGCCCGCCTCCCTCCTGTTCGTCCTGCCGCCCTTCGTTGTGGGCGTGGCGCTGTTCGCCGCGACGCTGCGCTGGGCGATGGCGCGCCAGCGGGCGAGCATCCTGGCGGACGAGGGCATCGCCCAGGCGGTCAGCTCGCTGTCCAAGGGTCTGCGCGACGTCGTCGCCTGCGGGGGCGAGTCGTTGGCCGGTGCCGCGGTCGAGGAGGAGATCCACCGGCAGGCGAACGCCCAGCGGCAACTGGCCCGGGTGCAGGCCGTGCGCAGCCTCAGCGTGAGCATCGGGGGGCTCGTGCCGCTCGTCCTCATCCTGCTCGGCGCGCGCTGGCTCCTGCACCGCGGTGCGACGATCGGCGTCGTCCTCGGCGTGCTCACCTACGTCCTGGAGGGGCTGCACCCCGCCCTCCAGCAGCTCGTACGTGGGATGGGCAACAAGGCGGCGTGGTTGTTCGTGGCGGTGGGGAGGATCCTCGAGGGCTCCGAGCAGCCTTGCCTGGATGACGGCGGGTCGCCGCAGGCAGAGCCCCCAGTCCTGGGCCATGCCGTTGAACTGCGGGATGTCACGTTCCGGTACGGACCGTGGGCCGATCCTGTGCTGGCGGGCCTCAGCCTGGAGATCCCGGAGGGTGACCACCTGGCGGTCATCGGACCGAGCGGCGTCGGAAAGTCCACGCTCGCCGCCGTCCTCGCGGGCATGCTGCACCCGGAGGCCGGGGAGGCGACGCTCGGTGGCGCACCCATCGGGTCGCTCGGCATCCAGAAGCTGGCCGAGCACCGGGTGCTCATCCCCCAAGAGGCCTACGTCTTCGTGGGCACACTCCGCGAGAACCTTGTCAGCTTGCGCAACGATCTGGTGCCCGACCCCGAGATCGACCACGCCGTCGATGCTCTGGGGTTCCGTCCGATCGTGGAGCGGCTCGGCGGCTACGACGCCGAGGTCCGGCCGGAGCTCCTGTCGGCGGGGGAGCGCCAGCTGATCAGCGTCGTCCGCTCGTACCTGTCGCACGCACCACTGGTCCTGCTCGACGAGGCCACCTGCCACCTGGATCCGCCGGCCGAGGCCCTGGTCGAGGAGGCGTTCGCCCGGAGACCGGGGACCCTGGTGGTGGTCGCCCACCGGTTGAGCTCCGGCCTGCGAGCCCGCCGCATCCTGCTGATGGATGGCACGGGAACCCTCGTGGGGACCCACACCGAGCTGCTGGCATGCTCGGCCCTGTACCGGGATCTCGTGGGGTACTGGTCCCCGGAGGAGGCGACCGCCGCGGAGGCGGACGGCATCCTCCTGGCCCAGCCGGCCCCCGCGGTATGAACCGTTCTCCTGCCACGCCAGCCCCGCTGCACCCCCCAGACCCCGGCCCTCCTGCCACCCCCCGAGCCGACGTCGAGGAGGTCCTCCATGGCACGGTGGTGGTGGACCCCTACCGGTGGCTCGAGGACGGGACGTCGTCCGACGTGCAGGCGTGGGTCGCCGAGCAGCACGCCTTCGCCCGCCGTCACCTGGATGCGTTCGGCGGGCGGGGGGCCCTCGCGGCGCGCCTGAGCCGGTTGTTCTATCTCGACGCGGTGTCCCCTCCGTATCGGGCGGGCGACCGGCTCTTCTACACCCGGCGGCAGGCGGACGGGGAGATGGCCGTCGTGTGCTGGCGGGAGGCAGACGGCGGCGTTGAGCACGTCCTCATCGACCCCAACACCCTCTCCGCCGGCGGCACCACGTCCCTCGGGGCCTGGGTACCCTCCAACGACGGCAAGACGCTCGCCTTCGCCCTCCATGAGAACAGCGCAGACGACGCCACGCTGCACCTCATCGACGTCGCCAGCGGCACGCCCATCCCGGGGGAACGGATCGAGGGCGCCCGGTATGCCTACCCGTCGTGGACACCCGAGGGGGACGGCTTCTACTACACCTCGCTGCCCCGGGACGGCTCCATCCCCGAGGACCAGCTCCCCGGCTTCGCCGAGATCCGCTTCCACGCCCTCGGGAGCGACCCTCGGCACGACCCCGTGGTGCGGGAGCGGACCGGCAACGCGGAGGCCTTTCACGGGGTGCGGTTGTCCCGGGACGGGCATTGGCTGCTTGCCTCGGTGAGCACGTTTGCCGGCGACGACCTCTACTACCGCGACCTGCGGTCGGCGGCGTCGCCGTGGCTGACGCTCGTCGAAGGCGTCGAGGCCAACTTCTCCGTGCAGGCGTGGGAAGACCGCTTCATCGTCGTGACCAACCAGGACGCTCCTCGCTGGCGCATCCTCCGATTCGACCCCGCCCGGCCCGGCAGCGACTGGGAGGAGATCGTTGCCGAGGACCCCGAGGGCGTGCTCAGGGGCGCCACCCTCGTCGGGGGCCGCCTGGTCCTCACCTACGTGCGGGAGGCGGCCAGCACCATCGAGATCCGGACGCTCGACGGCGCTGCGGTGCACCGGATCGATCTGCCCTCGGTCGGCTCCGCCAGCGCCGTCCTGGGGGCACCCGACCAGGACGAGGCCTACTTCGAGTTCAGCTCCTTCCTGTACCCACCGGAGGTTTACCGGCTCTCGGTCGCAACCGGGGAGGCGAGCGTCTGGTCGCAGGTGCCCCGGCCGGTCGACCCCTCCCCGTTCAGTCTTGAGCACCTGCGCTACCCGTCGAAGGACGGCACGCTCATCCCGATGTTCGTCGTCCACCGAAGGGACATGCTGCGGGATGGGGCCACCCCCTTCCTGCTGACCGGCTACGGCGGCTTCGGGGTCAGCATGGAGCCGGTGTTCGACCCCAGCCTGTACCCGTGGCTCGAGGCCGGCGGCGGCATCGCGGTGGCAGGCGTGCGGGGAGGCGGCGAGTACGGGGAGGCATGGCACCGGGCCGGTGTGCGGGAGCGCAAGCAGAACGTGTTCGACGACTTCATCGCGGCCGCGGACTATCTCGTCAACGAAGGCTACACGGCGCCCCGGCGGCTCGCCATCCAGGGGGGCTCCAACGGCGGGCTGCTGGTCGGCGCCGCCCTCACCCAGCGGCCCGAGCTGTTCGCTGCGGTCATCTGCGCCGATCCCTTGCTGGACATGGTCCGGTACCACCGCTTCGGAGCCGGCCGCACCTGGATCTCCGAATACGGCTCCGCTGAGGACGGCGACGCCTTCGGGTGGCTGTACGCCTACTCTCCCTATCATCGGGTCAGACCCGGTGTTTCCTACCCACCCGTGCTGTTCGCCGCGTCGGACTCGGACGACCGGGTGGATCCCCTGCACGCTCGCAAGATGACGGCGGCGCTGCAGGAGGCCTGCGGCGGCCGGGCGCCGGTCCTGCTCCGCATCGAGCCGCACGCCGGCCACGGCGGCGCCGACCGGATCCGCAGCGTCGTCGAGACGTGGACCGACGTCTACGCATTCCTCTTCGGGGCCCTCGGCATATCCCCGCATCCCTTGGCGCCTGCCGCGCTCGAGCCCAATGCAGGCAAGAGGGCACCCGATCTGGGCCCATCGGGCACGATTGACTGGTTAGTCCTGGGAGACTAGGCGGGTGCGGCCCAGAGGCCGCTCCTTCGAAGTGAAAATCCTAGGGTTTGCCTGAGGGCATCGGTATCACCCGCCCGTACATCCCTCTCTAGTTGATGGAAGGGTGCCGTAGCAGTCTCTGGATTGGGAGAGAGCGATGAACGTATTCGGTGTCGATGTCTATGAAGGCACGGGCACCGTCGATTGGGGAGCCGTCAAGTCCAGCCAGGCAACATTCGGGATCTGCAAGGCGACCGAATATCACAAAGACAGTCGATTCGATCGGAACTGGCAGGACATCAAGTCGGCGGGGTTAGACGGTCGCGGCGCCTACCACTTCCTTCTCACCAACCGCGACGTCGGGGGCCAGGCGAAGATGTTCGTCGACACGGTTGGGCCCCTCGGCCCCGGCGACTTCGGCCCCATCGTGGACTACGAACCCGACCCCGACAACGGCGGGGCGATCCCGTCGGCCGCCCAGATGGCCGCCTACGTCGATCACCTCCTCCAGGCGTACCCGGACCGGCGTCCCATCATCTATGGCAATGCCGGGGACCTCGCCGGCCTCGGGAGCCAGTTCGTCGGGTCGTGCGACCTTTGGATCGCGCACTACGGCCCCAACAACGGCCATCCCCCGAACATCCAACCCCCGACCGCGGCCTGGCCTCGCTACCACCTCTGGCAGTACACGTCGGTGGGGACGGTCGCCGGCACGGCGGCGAACTGTGACCTGAGCCTCTTCAACGGATCCCTCGACGACCTCCGACAGATGGTCAAGGAAGGAGTGCGACCGATGTTCGACCCGCCGCTGCAGATCGTTGCATGGTGCCTGATCCCAGGAGGACTCGTTGCCGTCGCGCCCGACGGGGCGGTCTTCTGCGAGCCCGCAAACCTCTACCAGGGTGGTGCCAACGGACAGGCGTACTTCATCGGCCACAAAGCCGCGCGAATCCAGCCGAACGCACGGGGTGGGTACGACATCATCGACACCCATGGAAGCAACTACAGCTACCCCACCTAAAACAGCTGCTGCAGGCGTGAGAGTTCAGGTCCGAGTAGTCGGAGAGTCCGGCCCTCGCAGAGGTGCAGGGGTCGCCGAGCTCCCTGGAGCCTCTGGCTCTGGGGTTCGCGACCGCGATCTCCTAGCGGTGCCGGAGGCAGAGGACAGCCTCCACCATGGCTCCGGCGCCTGGCTCTGGAGTGTCCTCCCACCGGATCCTCAGGAACTGCGGGGGTGGCTTCATCGGTTCACCACCATGTCGATGTCCTCGTCAATCTCGATCCCCTGGACAGGCAGGCCCGTGCCCCGACGAGGGGTGGTGGCGTCCTTCCCCACGTAGGCGGCGAGGACCTCCGCGGAGACCCCGCCCGGGCCATCCCCTCGAGTGGCCCGGGCGTTCGATCTCCCTCCCCCCAATCGTGTCCTTCGTGAACTCCCTTGAACTATGGCTGCGGAAGCTGGACGCCTTGGCGTGGCCGGTTGGACGGGGACGACAGAAAGCAGTAATTTTTCCGGACGCGTGGACGATTCCCGGACGACGCCTTCCGTCGAGACTTTGAATCAAGAGCTACGTCGGCTTATTGGCCTTGGACTCCCCAAACTGGCCCCTCGTGTGCTCCCCGTGCTGTTCGGCCTGCACTGTGTGCGGGACGAGATCCATGGCGAGCGCAGCGAAGATCAGGTCTTCGGCCTTGAAGCGGCGCTGCGCAAGGCAACCTGTCTGCTTGCATGCGGCGGAAGCGCCGAGTGGCGCCGCGTGGACCCCAAGATCGGAAGTGTGAATGAGCGGGCTGCGGCGGCTGAGGCGCTCATAGGCCTGGACCCGGCAACTCGCTGGTTGAGCCGGCCCGCACGACAGAGGGCTGCGGCGCTTGCCTTGCTCGACCCCGCCTACGAAGTCGACACTTTTCGACGGCGATATAGGGACCCCCTCATTTACGATCTGGCGTGTGCCGTCTACAAGCTCGAACGACATGCGCTCCACGGTGTGCCCCTTGCTTCCGAGGAAGTCGCCGCCCTCAGCAAGAAGGGCTTCGGCCACGAGGGAGGGGCGTCGTCGACCCATGGCGTGCGCATCATCCGTACGAACGATGACCTCACAAAAACGCTTCTAGATATCGTCCAGGAAGCTCAAGAGTATCTGGTTACCACGGGCTCTAGATCCCGTGACCTCCTCTATTTGCAAGCCATCGAAGCGAGACTCTTGACTACGCCAACCCTAATCCACTATCGAGTGTTGTTCGGCCCTCCCCACTGGCAAGTGTTGAAGGATCACCTCTTGCGCCTTATCCTGCTCCGGTCTCCAAGCTCCCGACCCAGAGGTCCCGGCCAGAATCTATTCCTCGGCATAGTCGATGACTTCTTGAGGGAACCAGAGACTTTTATTTGCGCCAACGAGCGGCACGCGTTCGTCCGACTTCCCTCACTAACCAAGGTCGAGAGCTGGGATACGGGCATTGAATTGACCGATCCGACGGATGCCCGAGCCTATTGTCAATTCGTGGAAGGCGTGTACAGGGCCAGCAGGAAAATCGAGAGCCGGCGCCAGGTGGCAGGGTTGCCGATCCTTGCTGAGCCGTCAGACGATGAGGAAGTCGACGGATGACGCAGGCTGTAGAGCAGAATTACGGGGCTTCTGAGGACACCAGCCAATCAATCGTCGCCCTGGCTCGCGACTTGATCAAGATTCCGAGTCAGGGAGGAATCGATGACCCGGCACGGATCTGTGGCTTTCTTGCGACGTGGCTCGACGAGCACGAGCTGCCAGTCCGCATTCTCCGTGAGGACGGGGGGCGGCCCGTGGCCGTCTTGGTGGAGTTACACAACGGGGGCAGGCCGGTCTACTGCCTCAACGCCTGCCTCGACACTGCCCCAGTAGGGGACGCCAGGGCCTGGTCCAGGGATCCTTTCGGAGGCGAGATCGTGGACGGCTGGTTATACGGGCGTGGAAGTGCCGACTGCAAGGCAGCCGTTTCCGTGTTCGCTCACGTCGGCTTCCATGCGATGCAATCTGGGGAGTTCGACGGTACGCTCGCTCTCCTTTTCGACGCCGACGAGCACACTGGTCGTTTCGGGGGCATCAAAACCTACCTGGCTGAAGGCCCGGACGTGCGAGGTGTCATGATCGGATATCCCGGCAATTACGGCATCGTGGTCGGAGCCCGGGGGTTTTATCGCGTACGCGCTGAGGTTTTTGGAACGAGTGACCACTCGGGAGGCAAGAGAGGCGACCCCCAGAATGCCATTGTCAAGGCAACGAGGCTAGTTCAAGCGTTGAGCTGGGTTTCCTTCCCTGACGAACAAGATGCTGCGTTCCAGTTCGGCCCCAAGTTGACCGTGACACAGATCCACGGTGGAAGCGGGTTCTCCGTCGTTCCCGACAGTTGCAGGATCGATGTGGATATTCGGTTGACGCCTTCCTTTGGGGCTGACCAGGGGCTGAACTTGATGGAGACAGTCTGTTCTAACATTGACGCAGAAGTCCCAAGTCGACTGGCCACGGCGATTCAGCCGGAGGAGACCTGGCCGGCCTATCGGCTGCCGGATAACTCGAAGGTCGCTTGTGCCCTTAGGGATAGCGCCGAGCAAGTATTCGGACGGTCTCTACCCCGGGTCGTCGCAGGTCCGTCGAACATTGGGAACTACCTGGCCTCTCGGGGAATCGAAGCGACCTGCGGGTTCGGAGCTAGCTACAGGCAGTTGCACGCTGCTGATGAATGCGTCGATATCAGCACGCTGATGCCGGTGTTTCAAGTTTACCGGCAAGCGGTCGCGAACCTGTTGACGGGCGGGCCGTGAGCGGGTCTCGTTGCTCCGTATGTTTGGTGGGAATTTGTTCGCAGCGAACGAAAATTCGACAAACCTCTCAAGAAACGGCCCCTCGGGTCCTTTCCCGGGCACCGGCTACCATCGGGCTATGGCGCACCTGCTGGGGGCCGAGGCCCTCCATCTGTGGTTTCCGACCGGCGTGATCTTCGACTCGTTGACGCTGGGCATCAACGAGGGGGACCGGGTCGGCATCGTCGGCCGCAACGGTGACGGGAAATCGACGTTGCTTCGGCTGCTCGCGGGCCGCCTGCGGCCGGACTCGGGGCGGGTGACGATGCGGCGCGGCACCACGGTCGGCTGGCTCGATCAGGCTGACGAGTTCGAGCCTGGCGTCACGGTGGCGGGTGCAATCGTCGGGGACAGCGACGACCATGTCTGGGCTGGGGACGCGCGCTCGCGGGACATCATCGACGGCATGGTGTCGAGCATTCCCTGGGAGGCTCCCGTGGCGTCGCTCAGCGGTGGCCAGCGCCGCAGGGTTGCCCTGGCTGCGACGCTGGTCGGGGACCACGACGTCCTGTTCCTCGACGAGCCGACGAACCACATGGACGTGGAGGGCATCGCCTGGCTCGCGGAGCATCTGCAGCGGCGCTGGTCGCCCAACGCGGGAGGCCTCGTGGTCGTCACGCACGACCGGTGGTTCCTCGACGAGGTCTGCACGACGACGTGGGAAGTGCACGACCGGGTGGTCGAACCGTTCGAGGGCGGGTACGCGGCGTACGTCCTGCAGCGGGTGGAGCGTGACCGGATGGCCGCGGCGTCGGAAGCCAAGCGCCAGAACCTCATGCGCAAGGAACTCGCATGGCTGCGACGCGGCCCGCCGGCGAGGACGACGAAACCGAAGTTCCGCATCGACGCGGCCAACGCCCTGATCGCCAACGAGCCGCCGGCACGCGACGCCGTCGCCCTGTACCGGATGGCCACGAGCCGCCTCGGGAGGGACGTGGTGGACCTGCTCGATGTCTCCGTCGCCTTCGGCGACCAGCAGGTGCTCCGGAACGTCGAGTGGCGGATCGCCCCGGGCGAGCGAACCGGGATCCTGGGGGTCAACGGTTCCGGCAAGTCCACCCTGCTCAACCTTGTCACCGGGGCGCTGGAGCCGACCTCCGGTGAGGTCAAGCGGGGCAAGACCGTGAAAGTGGCGGCGCTTCGTCAGGAGGCGGCCGAGCTCGACGCCCTGGGCGACGAGCTGGTCCGCGACCTCCTGAAGGCCAAACGCACGACCTACCTCGCCGGGGACAAGGAACTGACCCCGGCGCAGTTGCTCGAGCGCCTCGGGTTCACGAACGCCCACCTCTCCACGCCGGTGAAGAAGCTGTCCGGCGGCCAGAAGCGCCGCCTGCAGCTCCTGCTGATCCTGCTCGACGAACCCAACGTCCTGGTCATGGACGAGCCGTCGAACGATCTGGACACCGAGATGCTGGCGGTGATGGAGGACCTCCTCGACTCGTGGCCCGGGACGCTCCTGGTCGTTTCCCACGACCGGTACCTCATCGAGCGGGTGACCGATCAACAGTATGCGGTGATCGACGGAGCCCTCCGGCATCTCCCCGGCGGCGTGGAGCAGTACCTCGCTCTGCGCCGGGAGGGCGCCGCATCCGCGGGCAGGGCCGCGAAGGCACCCGGGGAGACCCCCACCGGTGGGACGGCAACGTCCCGCAAGCAGGACGTCGCGGCACTCCGGGCCGCGACGAAGGAACTGGCGACGATCGAACGCCAGCTTGCGAAGGTCCCCGCCGAGATCGACCAGGTCAACGAGCTGATCGCCGGGCACGACCAACGGGACTACACGGGCCTGGCCGCCCACATGGACACGCTGAGGGCCCTGACGTCCAGGCTTTCCGACCTGGAGACCCGCTGGCTGGAGCTCACCGAACAACTGGAGCGGGCCTCGGAGCCAGCGGTATGGCGAGGGTGGGCAGGCACTGCCATGAGAGTCTTTGGGAGCAGCGGAACTTGACAGCCGACAGGACACCTCGATCAGTTCTCGGCATGTCCCTTCAACGCCTCGGCCCCTGGGCGCCCTTCGCTGAGTTGAATTACCCGGGGCGTAAGCCTGCGACACGCGGGAGTCCCGCCGGATGCGAGGGCTGCGATCCGAGTGGTCGGGGATCCCGGCCCGCCAGAGATCGCAGGCTTCGCGCAACTCGCCGGCCCCTCGGGCGCTGGCATACGCGAGCGCGATCTTCCCCTGCTGGCGGAGACAGAGCATCGCCTCCCACGTGACTGCGCCACTCCGCTCCGGCGTGTCGACCTCCCACCGGATCCTCAGGAACTGCGGTTGGGGCTTCATCGGTTATGGCGTCGTGGTCGACGTCCAAGGCCACAAGAGAGCATGGTGTCGTACTTCGCCACGTCGGCGGTGACCGTCTCTGCCGAGACCTCGCCCGGGCCATCCCCTCGAATGGCCCGGACGTTGATCCCGGCTCCCCACCCAGTCGTCGTGTCCCTCCTCCCTGGGGCACCCACTGCAGCGGCCGACATCACCGCCGAATCCCCTGCCGCTCCCACCGCCTCCTCGAGGAACTCCGCCGAGAACCGCTCCGGTGGCGCAGCGACCTGCACCGTCGGCGGTAGCAACGGTGTCCAGGCGGATGATGAGCATGTAAACGGCCCCGTCGATCAGAACGTCATGCAAACCTCTCCCCTTGAGGGAGGAGCCGGAGGTGGGCCGATTTCGCGAGGACAACCGAGACCAACGGTACGAGGACGATCGCGATGGCTCTTGCTCGGAGGTCCAGGTAGTTCCTCACGAGCCCGGTCACCAGGTGGAGGGCCTGCAAGCTCTGTTCCACTTGGCTCCGTCATATCCCGTAGGCCTCCGATCGACTCGCTCGGCGCACGCAGCCGCCGCGGGCCGGACGGACTGAAGGGGGCGCCGTCCCCGCCAGAGCGGTCAACAGCGTTTCGAGTGGAAGCCACCACCCCCCCTCCCCTCGTTTTATTTGGACCACCCGATCCGTCATCGAGCCGTGGTAAATAGGCCCTTGACTCGGGTCCGTGTCACCAGGGCCAATGGAGGAACGAATTACTCTGGTCGCCTACTCCGGACGGCGGACTCGCAGTCTTCCGGGCTCCACCACGACTATGCACCTGGCCAGGTCTTCGAGCGGGCCTCGATACAGCAGGCTTCGTAGAGCGGCTGCGACGTGGGCGGGTCGCTGATCCGGGAGCCTCAGCACGATGATGCCGGGATGATCCCCGGGCGGATAGCTCCGGATGTTGCCGAAGCCGCGGTCAAGGGTGATGAGCATGCGTCCCTCCCGGGTCACTCCCTCCGCCACCGTAGGGTCATCGCGGCCGGCCAGGCCTTCCTCGACGGCCGTCGTCACGTCGTGGTCCCACCCAGACAGCAGCTCCACCGCCGTGGCGGGCATGTTCTCGTCGAGCTTCAGTCTCATTCGCCAGGAAGGGGCAAGACCTCTTCACGGGCGAGGAGTGCCCCGTATGCCGCGGCGGCCCGGATTCCCTCGACACTG
>Ga0137390_10003171_pt1 | contig 13350 bp, 11 predicted proteins | sample 15con2h24AmetaG_FD_104937 | JGI IMG/M metagenome (GOLD analysis project Ga0137390, IMG submission 104937) | Vadose zone soil microbial communities from Angelo Coast Range Reserve, California, USA - 15con2h2.4A metaG | ecosystem: Environmental > Terrestrial > Soil > Vadose zone > Saprolite... | reverse complement strand
GTGCATCGCCGAAGGCCGCGACCCGGCCCAGGTCCGGGCCGGTGACCTGGCCCAGGAAACGTTGGTCTGGGTCGAGGCCACCGCCGACGTGGGCGAGGTGCTGCACCAGATGGAAGATCACCGGGTCAAGCACCTGCCGGTAATCGAAAACCACCGCCTGGTCGGCATCATCACCGAGGCCGACCTGGCCCGCCACCTCGACGAGCACCGGCTCGCCGAGTTCGTCGAGAAGGTCTACACGACGGCCTGACCCCCGGCCGGCCCCGGTCCGCAACCACCACGAGCGTGCTGCGGGCGGCCTTGCGATAACCGGTCAGGGAGTCCTGCCACCGGCAGCGCACGCGACCGGCCCGCCGCGCTTTGGGAGCCCTGCTGGTCTTGGGACGCCCTAGCCCGCTGGCTCCTTGTCCATCAGCATCATCACCAAGGAGGCCGACAATGCCGACCTACATCTCCCTCATCAAATACACCCACCAGGGCATCAGCACCATCAAGCAGGGCCCGGGCCGCCTCGACGCGAACAAAGAAGTCCTGAACCGCTATGGCTCGGAGCTGAAGGCGTTCTACCTCACCATGGGCCGGTACGACATCGTCACGATCAGCGAGGCACCCGACGACGCCACTGCCGCGAAGGTGGCCCTCACGGTCGGCGGCGCCGGCAACGTGACAACCGAGACCCTGCGGGCCTTCACCGAGGACGAATACCGCGAGATCGTTGCGGCTCTGCCCTGACGCGGCGACGGACCGTTTCCCGGTAACGGCCGGTGACTTCGCGTCGCCATCGGCTCAGCCAACAGCGCACGACACGGACCGGCTGGGCGGCGCCTCGCTCACCGACCAGCCGCACGTGGCCACCATCCCGAGAAGCGCACCACCTGGGACGCCGAGCACACCCAGCTGGCCGGTCCCAGCAGATCCTGCCGCCTGGAGCGCGGCCGCGAGAACCTGAGAGAGCCTGGGCCGCCCGCACCGCGCCAGATACGCCCGGCGGCGGCCCGCGGAGGCGCAGCTGAACGCCGGCCAGCCCCCGGCCGAGGTCCGGGCTGCCGCCGCGGCCGACGGCCACGCCCCTGCTCGCCAGCGTCCGCGCCCTGGCCCGGTGGGCCCGCACCCCGCTGCAGGCGCTTTCGGGTCGGGGATGTCGAGTGTCTCGGCGTCGAGTTCTGCGAGCCGTGCCCGCATCTGCAGCAGCGCCTCGGCCGTCGGCGTTCCCGGCGTGTGAATCTTGATGCCGATCATCTCGAGGACGCGGTCCGCCGGGAGGCCGCCGTGAAGCTGGGTCCGGTGGCGTACCAGGGATCACAGCCGTGGCCTCTCCCGGCCGGGCTGATGCTCGGCTTCCGCGCCCAGGCGCTGCCCGACGCGGTGTTTGCCGGCCACGACGAGCTCGCAGGGGCGCGCTGGTTTACCCGTTGCCGGGCTGCGCCCCGGGTTCGGCGACGGGCACCGCAGCAGGCGGGAGTCGATCGAGAGCTACCTGATCACGAGCTGGCTGCGCGAAGCTAGCTGACCGGCTGCGGGGCGGCCTCCTGCTGTGCCCATGAGCGGTCCCGGTCGAGAAACCAATGTCCGTTCGGCTAAAGATTTAAGATCTTCGGCCGAACGGACGGTGGCTCGACCTCCGCGCCGCCGGGCCTACAGGCGAGCCATTCCTGTTGTGGATGCGACGTCGTACGAAGACCCGCGGGGACGGCTAGTCAGCCTGCTGATCCTGCTCGAAGATCGCCTGGGAGATCGGGACACGCAGCTCGTGCACGAGTTCATCGACGTGGGCGAATTCGGTCCTGGCGCTTCAACAGATAGCCGACGTACTCGCCGAAGCGGGGACGCCGATCACTGGCCAGGAGCGCAGCGACATGTTGGCCTTGGCCCACAGGATGAGGATGGATGACCGTGTTCCTCCACCGGGCACCTACCTGGGCAGCGTGTCAAGAGCACCTTACGACACAACCTCAGCCTCGGAGGTTATCAGCATCGAGTCGACGCATCATTGATAGCGTGTAGCGGCCCGGACCGTCCACGGAGCCGTGCCGGGCAACCGGACCGCGACCCAGATCACCTTCTCGTGTACATCGATCCCGTCGGCACGCGAGCACCGCCGACAGGGCTGACGTCCCACCGGCGACCCCTTCTTGCTAACCGAGGCTCCCGATGACCTGCTGGAAGGCGACGGCGATCACCTGGTAGCCGACCGAATTTGCATGGATGTTCGGCCCGATGGGAGACGGGGCGCACATCCAGGTCCACGCACAGATCCGTGCCACGTTGAGCGGCACGATCCCGATGCCTGGCAGCGTGGCCGTGTCGGCGAAGTCGGTCGTGCTGAAGGCGGCCTGCACATCAGCGACCGGGACGCCGAAGGCCCCGAAGCTGGCGCCGAGCAGCGAGTTGAAAAAGACGCCGAGGTTGACGCTTTCCACCGCCACGGCCTGCCCCGCCGGTCCGGTCAGGAAGTCGGCCAGGAACGGGTCGTAAAGGTTCATGCCCGTGATGACGGTATCCTCGCCGACGGCGTTCCGGAGAGCGCCGAGGATCTTCGGCAGGTCGCTGCGGGCGGCGGCAACACCGTTAGCGACACAGGCCTGGTCGATCACCCCGCCAGCCGCGCAGCCGTCAACATTATTTGCGCCGATGTCGATAGTGATGAGCACCACCGCGGAGCGATGCGCGCGGATGAACGCCAAAGCGGCCGCCAGCTGCGAACCCGCCGGGTACGTGCAGGGGCTCCCGGCGCCGGTGAGCATCGAGGTGGTTGTCTCCCCCGGACAGCCTATTTTGACAAGCCGCAGGTTGCCGGGGAACTGAGCGCTGTAGTGCGCGAACAGATCGTCGACATAGCCCTGGTCAGTCTCGATACTCTGGCCCAGCGAGACTCCCGGCGGCAGAGGAGGCGTCGCGGGCTGCACACCTTGAGCGAGGGAGTCGCCGAGCGACAGGTAGTACTTGGCCGGCGGACCGGTGCGCGCCGCGGCAGCCACCGGCGGAGCGGCACCGGCGAGCAGGGCCACTGCAGCGGCCGCGCTGCCCAGCAACAGGGACACTCGGGCTGATCTTGGTCTGCGTCGGCTCATCGGTGCCTCCCGCTCGGGCCCTCCGGCCGGTTCAGTATCGTCTCCATGATCGACGCTCGCAAGCGGCAATCGCGGAGCCGCGGTGCCCTGCGCGAACATCCCAGATCGCCGCTCATCCGAAACGGATGAGCGCAGTCAGGCATTGTCCTGATGCAACAACGAGCGGCCTTGGGCGCGGAGCAGCAGGTAGCTGTCTTCGACCAGCCCGTGCGTTCGCTCCTCAGCTGCCCCGCCGCCCTCGTACACAAATCCTCGATCAGCTTCGCCGGGTGTGTAGCCGGTGAGTGGTTGGTATCCGGGCATGGCTGGTGTGGCACGCTGGACGTTGTGACACTGGATGCGCGGGTTGAGCACGTCGGGAGCCTGCTCCGCCCGGGCGAGGCACGCTCGGTGGTCGATGCTGAACGGCTCGCGCTGAGCCCTCAATGCGGCTTCGCCACCTCGGTCGGCGGCAACGCCGTCACCGCCAGGGTGCAACGCGCCAAACTCGCGCTGCTCGTCCGCGCCGCCCGGGACTTCCTGCCCGCCTGAACCGGCACCCGAACCCCAGCGGCGCAACGCGTCGCGCGGACGCTGTGCGGCCACTTCGAACTCCCGTTCGCTAGCCTTTCGCGAGGGGAGAAGATCAGGCATGTATCCATGCATCGCGAAGTCCTTATTGATCTTGATCGCCATCGATAGCCCTTGTCCGTCTAAAGGCCATGAGAGCCACAAATGGGAGCCAACGCAATCAGGCGCCACCGGACTCAGCCCGACCTGACCGGATTGTTCATGCAGGTCAAGGGCTCCCCGTTCGACTCAGCCCGACTTTGACAGACTCCCCAGAACCGCCAAAACTTCCCTGACACGGAAGAGGTCACTGGTTCAAATCCAGTACGGCCCACTATTTCGAAAACCTGTCTAGGGCATGGGAGCCAAAAGGGGAGCCAGGCGCCAGCGGAATTGGCGTCCCTCCGACTGCCGAGGCGCCGTTCATCATGGTGGCACCAGCGGTGATCACGAGCCTGAGTTGGTGTCGGCAGAGTTTCCGCGCGACAGTCGCAGTTTCCTGTCTTACCGGGTCAGCAACGGCCTCGATGGCACGTTGCCCCAGCTCGTGGGGTCCGGCCTTCGTCTCCGCCGAGTGCCTTCATGGCCGCGCGCAACGGTCACTGGCCGCTGTTGGCGGAAAGGAGCCCTTCCGTTTCCGGAAAGCAGTCATACTGCCGCCGTGAATGTCACGGACGGCGAATACCCCATGCACCCTAATACCGCGCGACACGCGCTGAACGCCGAATATTTGCTGGTCGGTGGGAATGGCGGGGATGGCGCCTCCGCGCTCAGATCATCCAATTCTGCGCGTTCTCGGCCCTGCGCGCGACTGGCCTTGCGCGGCGTCTGTTGGCCACACGCTATCCGTTGGGCATGGCTGCCTGCCGCCGCAGCGAGCACGGACTCCGGCGCGAGGAGTATCCGGCTTGCGACCGCATGAGTGCCACACATCTGGCCCTGGCGCGACGGCCATACGGCTGTGAGCGGTCGTGCGAATACCCCTCCGGCCGGTAGGTTCGCGGACTGGCCTGACGGGGCGGGCGGTGGGAGGGTTCGATGAACGGATCACGCCGGCAGGAGCGCGCTGGTCCTGCCGCAGGTGGTCTGCACGAAGCGGACCCGCCCGCCGCCGCGTGCTCTGGGGCGCGCTGGATGTCCCGGAGCTGGGCGGCTGGCCCGGTAGTTCAGCGCGTCAAGCGTGAGTGTGGTGGAGCCGATCATGCCGCCGCCGTTGAAATGGGCGGCCTGGAGTACCCGAGTATCCGTGTGTCGAAAGCGTCCGGCCGATCATGGGCGCGTGCCTCGGGCCGCGGGTAGTCAGAACTCGAGTTGGATGTTGCCGGGATCCCGGAACACGATCACCGACCTGATCGGCGTCTCGGCGATTGGCGAGAACGTGATGCCGCGTGAGGAGAGCCTGTAATCGAAGGCATCGTCGCCATCCTTCCGTCCCGCTGCATTTCGCCCGCGTTGTGACGGTATCCCCGAGGTGGCATCCCCGATATCGGACATGCCGGCGCTGCGGCACGGCGTCTAGGACGGTGTGGCTGATCTCGGCGTGCGTGCTGGCGAGTTCACCCCAGCAGCCCGGGCCATCCGGCCCGGTGCGGCCAGATGATGATCGGGAACGGTACGGCGATGTGTGGGAGGAGCGGGCGTTATCAGGAACATGGGCTATCAGTGGCGCCTGCGGTAGCTGAAGGCCTTGACCCCAAAGCGGATGCGCCGGGTGCACCTCCGTCCCGGCAGCCTCCAGGGGGCGGCGACGTTCCGTCCTGGGCGCAGTCATCGGGTAGCCGCGGTGGTCCCGGGCAGGCCATCTACCGAGATCGCGGTCGCCGCCGGGCTGAGAAGAACGCTGGGCTTTGCCGCTTGCAGACGGTATGCTCCGCCCAGGTCTTCACGAGGGAGGAGCCAACGATGGTCCGTCGCTCCGCCATTCTTGTGGCGTTGCTTGCCCTGACGGCAGCCCTTGCCGTCCCCACGCTCGCCAAAGCGGTGTCCGCCGAGAGTAAGGTGACAGTGGGCAGCCCCGCCACGCCGTACCTGCCCAACGGCTCCAACGAGCCTGCGCTCGCCATGGACGCGAACCATCCGGCGGTGCTGGCCGCCGGTGCCAACGATCTGGTCGACAACTCGCCGTGCAAGGGCAGTAGTTGTGGCCTCACCCCCGACATCGGCATCTCCGGGGTCTACTTCTCCTTCGATAGCGGCGGGACCTGGACGCAGCCGGCCTACACCGGCCTGACGGCACAGAACGGCACCACCCACGTTGGCCCGATCCACACCTTGCCTAACTACTTCGAGCACGGGATGTCCTCCCACGGCGACCCGGCGCTGGCGTTCGGGCCGAAGCCCGGCCCGAACGGGTTCTCGTGGTCGAACGGGTCCCGCCTGTACTACGCCAACCTGGCGTTCCCGCTCAGCACCGCGCCCGGCTTCGCGGGCGCCTCGGCGGCCGTCGTGTCGCGCACCGACAACGTGCAGGCTGCCGCCGCCGGTGACCAGAGTGCCTGGATGGACCCGGTGATCGCGAGCCGCCAGAACGCCGCGCTGCTGACCGACAAGGACGACATGTGGGCTGACAACGCGTCCTCGAGCCGGTCCTTCGGCAACGTCTACCTCTGCAACGTCGCCTTCCGCAGCGCCAACTCCCTCCCTGAGCCCCTGATAGTCGACTCCTCCACCGACGGTGGCAACACCTGGCGCCAGCGCCAGATCAGCGCCGCCACCAACAACGCCCAGACCAACGGACGCCAGGGCTGCGCCGTCCGGACCGACAGCGCGGGCGTCGTCTACGTCGTCTGGGAAGGCGCTGACATCAAGACTGGCCAGAGCGTCTTCTTCCTGGCCCGCTCGTTCGACGGCGGCGACAACTTCGAAAAGCCCCGGGCGATCGCCACCGTGCACGACGTCGGGGTGCCCGACCCGGTGTCGGGACGGATCGTGTTCGACGGGTTCGCCGGGACCCGCACCGACAGCTTCCCCAGCCTCAGCATCGCCAACGGCGCGCCGACCGGCGCCGACGCCACCAACACGATCGTGCTCACCTGGCCCGACGGTGCGCTCAACCATGAGCAGGCGCTCGTGCAGACCTCGGTCGACCACGGCCTGACCTGGTCGGCCCCGGTCAACGCCGCCGAGGCGGGCGACCGGCCGGACAACCCGGCGGTGGCGATCTCGCCCAATGGCACTGACTTGTACCTCGTCTACAACGCCTACCTGGACCCGTTCCAGAGGACTACGGCCAACCCACGCCGGATGCAAGGAGTCGCCCGCCACGCGGACGTTGGAGCGGGCGGTGCGGTCGGGAGCTTCACGACGCTGCACCGGGGGGTGGTCGGCGACGCCAGGGGCTCGACCAGGACGCTCAACCGCGAGCTGATCTACGACTACCAGTACGCCGCGGCCTCGCGTGACTACGGGGTCGTGATCTGGATGGACGCGCGCGATGCGACGGACTGCCCCGCCGTGGACGCCTACCGGCAGTCCTTGATCGACGGGTCCCCGATAGCCGCACCGTCCCCGCTGACCGACTGCCCGCCCGACTTCGGGAACCTCGACAACTACAGCGGCTCCTTCTCCGACCCCACGCCCTGACGACGCAGGGCTGAGCTGGCCGCGGCCGTCCAGGCACCACGCCCTAATTACGGCCGCGGCAGCTTTCTTGTCCGTGTGCGACCGAGCGGCTTCGCGTGCCACCCGAGCGGATGTGTTCGGCCTGGATGCCGCAACACGGTGGATGTGGTGGATGCGCCGAGGCGCCAGAAGGACCTGTTCTGCATGCTGTTCCCGGCCTGTGACGGAGGGGCGCTAGCCGCGCTCAATTAGTCAGGCGGATACGGATCGTCAAGCGGCGGAGAATGCCGATCACAGAGCGTGACGTAGAAGGCGGCGACTTCCGATGTGCTCCCGGCGCCGGATCGTCGATTCGGGGCGGGCTCGTTTCGGTCTGGCCTAGCTCGGTGGCGCTGCGCAGATCAGCCTGTTCTGCTCCCTGTCTCCGCTTCCGGGTCGACGGGTAAGCCTTACTGCCGGTGCTTTGCCCCACGAGATTATGTCAGCATGTGCCGTTGTCGGTTGGCGCGTACGGGATCTTGGTTCCGGTTGTCCGGCGGGCGGGGCTTGACAGCCGGCTCGGCCGGGGGGATGGTCAGATCCGTACGTGCAGCCTGCCGGCGTCCAGCCTCTGGGACTTGCCTTCGGTTAGCTCGTCCCGGTCTCGGCCGTGTGGTTCCATCCGGCGAGGCTGTTGCCGGGTTAGGAGTGGGTGATGAGGCCTTACGGATGGCTAGGCGTGTTCGCCGCTGCGGCGCTCGGAGCGGGAATGCTCTCGGGGAGCGTGGCTTCTGCGGCTGCCGGCAGCGGGAACCCTGAGTGGTATCTGCCGAAGAATCACGTCTCCGCGGCCGGCGAGGTGCTCGCCGGGGTGCTGAGCGGGCGGTTGCGCCAGCCTTCGCCGGTAAATGCGGGGACGCGCTGCCCCGCTGAGACCAGCTCGGCAAACGACGTCCAGGTGAACTGCCGCGCAGAAGACAACGGCTCGCCGCAGAACACGCAAAGCGAGACGTCAGTGGTGGCGGTCGGTAAGAAGGTCGTCGTCGGTTTCAATGATTCCCTGGTGTGCTGCGTGCCGGCTATCAACCTCAGCGGCTACTCGGTGTCCACCGATGGCGGCAAGAGCTTCACCGACATGGGCGACCTGCCCTGGAGCGGCGGCGTACAGCCCATCGGTGACCCCTCCCTGGCAACCGACGACCAGGGCAACGTCTATTACGCGACCCTGGCCTACCAGGGGCACTTCACCAATTCCCTGATTGCGCTTTACGAGATGCCAGCCGGCACCGACACCTTCCGCTTGCTATCGGTTCCGGTGAACGTGGGCAACGCCAGGTCCTTCTTTGCTGATAAGGAACTGCTGTCCGTTGGCCGGGACGCGCAGGGCAAGCTGCATTTCTACCTGACCTGGACGTTCTACGCGCACTCGTCCGTCCAGGGGCCGGTGATGCTCTCCGACTCCACCGACGGGGTGCACTGGCGGACAACGCAGATCTCAACCCCCGACACGTGCGCACCGACCACGCCAGGGTCACACCCAGTCCCGGCCGGAGGGACTTTGTATGTGACATGGGAACAGTTTGACCCTGCCGCGTGTACCACCAACCCCGATATGACATCGGGAACGCAGTTCGTGGCCACGGTCGACGTGGCCAGCGCCGCGGTACAGCGGGTCACCACCGTTGCACGGGTGCACGGCGCCGGGGACGTCCTGCGGTTCTGCGGATTCGCGGACCTGGGAGTGATCGAAACCGCGCCGGGCCACGACTCCCGCCAGTTCGAAGCGCCGAGCAGCACCATCGACGCCAACGGCACCCTCTACCTCGCCTGGAACGACCGTCCGGCCGGCCCCGGCGGAGGTTTCGGCAACGCCACCCGCATCTACCTGAGCTACTCCACCGACGGCGCACGGACCTTCAGCCCGCCGCAGGTCATCAGCGGCCCGGCCAGCACTGGATTCATGAACGACCGGTACCAGCCGGCTATCGTCACCGACGCGAGCGGGCTGCACGCCACGTGGTACGAACGGGTCCAGAATCCCAGCGGCGGGCCCGACCTGCTGCGTACCGACAAAGAGGACCTGACGCTGGCCACGGCGACCTCCGCGCCAGTGAGCTCCGGCGAGACGCCCCTGAGCACAGAGCCCTTCCCGATCTACCAGACGAACCCGAACCAGGACCCCATCATCGCGGCCTGCTACATGGGGGACTACAACCAGGTCGCCTCGAACGGCACCCGCCGGTTCGCCACCTGGGGCGACAACCGTAACATCGTCACCACCACCACGGGAGCCACCGAGAACCAGGCTGACGTCTTCTCACGCAGCTTCTAACCGCAGCAGGACGGCTCACGGCTGACGGAGCCGACGGACCGCAGCTGTGAACGTCTCCAGCGTCTACGCCGAACGTGGCCTGCCGTCCCGGTCGGCGCGCCAGCCCAGCCGCTGAGCCGCAGGGGCCAGGGTGCTTCCCTGGCCCGGCACCCCGCGGGGCGGGGCCGTTGCGGACCGGGGCGATGCCCTGGGCCTGATGGCATGACGGCTTGGGCCGAACGAGGCAGCCAGCAGAACTCTGGCTCCCCCAGGCGATTCCTCCCCACTCCCGGCGGGCCATGGACCGTACGTGCTCCCGGCCCGGACGGACCCGGCCAGTCCTTCGAACTCGCGTCACAGGTCGGCGACAAGCTGACGATGTCCAAGACGCTTCCGCACCTGGGCATCGAGGCGCATGCCGTCGGCCGGCTGGACGCGACCCGGGGAGCGACTGGGGGAGTCGACCCAACTGCGCCGGGAGACTGGGCTGTCGTCGAGGGCCGATCACGGAGCGCGATCACGCCAAGAAGCCTTCGACGTCGGCGGGAGTGCACCGATCGCCGAATCGGCGCTCGAGGACTGTTAGGTGCAAGCGTCACATACGGCGCCCATATCAGCCATTCCAGTGTGCAGCTGCCCACGCCAGCCCGGAAAGAGTGTGACTTGACCGGTGGACCAGCAGTTACCGGCAAGGTAAAAGCGACGGTTTTTGCAGACCGCCGCGGTATGCGCCCTGACCTGCGACGACGTATCCGGTCGATGGACTTCGCCGCGTATTCGCCGAACTCCGCGCGCCGAGTCAGGTGCAGCTCACCTCTCGGACTCACTGGCCAGGCCAGGGATGGTCACGTAGGGGCTCGGCTCGCCATCCAACGCGGCAAGACGGCGCCGCCACGCCATAGGCACATCGGCCGCCGGCAGTCGCGCATGGGCCGCAGGCCCGGCGGCAAGTTAGCCCGCCCGGGCAGCATGGTTCAATGGGGCGGGTGACTGCGAGCGAAGCGCTGCTCTCTGAACCTGAGGATGACGGGGCACCAGGCCCAGCAGGACCCACAGGGCTTCGTGCGCTGAAACTGCGCCCATCGGCGGTAACGGCAGTGTGGGTGCTCGGCGCGATCGCCGCTTTCGCATGCTACCTGCGGCTGTCGCGGACGCGGGCCGTCAACTCCGATGGCGCGAGCCAGGCCCTGCAGGCCTGGGACATGCTGCACGGCAACCTGCTGCTGCATGGCTGGTTGCTCGGGGACGTCTCGTACTACACCACCGAAGTGCCGCAGTACATGCTGGTGGAGTTCCTGCGCGGGCTGAACCAGGACGTCGTGCACGTGGCCGCGGCCATGACCTACACGCTCTCGGTGCTGCTGGCCGCGTTGCTGGCCAAGGGCACTTCCACGGGGCGTCAGGCCGTGGTGCGGGTGCTCATCGCGGTCGGCATCATGCTCGCGCCGCAACTGGCGTCGGGAGTGAACATCCTCCTCTCTTCACCGGACCACATCGGCACCTCCGTGCCGGTGATGGCGGTCTGGCTGATCCTGGACCACGCCCGCCCCCGCTGGTATATCCCGGTCATCGCGGGGGCATTCCTCGGCTGGGCAGTGGTGGCGGACACGCTGGTGGTCCTCATCGGGGTGCTGCCGCTCGCAGGAGTATGCGCGATCCGGGTTTTCCAGGCCGCGGCCATCGAGCGGAGGCCACTGGCGGCGCAGCGGTATGACATGGCCCTCGGCGCTGCCGCCCTGCTGGGAGCGGCGGCGGCCGTGCTGGCGCTGCACGTCATCCACGCCTCTGGCGGGTTTTACATGCCTGCCCCCTCCACGCAGTTCGCTCACGGCAAGACCCTGGTCCACAACCTGGGCATCGCCGCCCAAGGTCTGCTCCTCCTGGGCGGCGCCGACTTCCTCGGGCTCCGCCTGACGGCCAGCACCGTCTTCACGATGCTGCACGTGGTCGGCGTGGTCCTCGCGGCATGGGGAACGTGCCTGGCGGCGTGGCACTTCCTGCGAGACCGCGACCGGGTCGCTCAACTGCTCGTCGCGGGCGTGGCCATCAACCTGGCCGCCTATGTGCTCAGCACCAGGGCCAACGTGGTCACCCAGACCCGCGAGATCGCACCCGTCCTGCCGCTTAGCGCTGCCCTGGCCGGGCGCCTGCTGGGCGGACAGGCGCTGGCCGGGCGGCTCAAGTCGGCCCTGCCCGTGCCGCTCCTGCTCGTCGTCATGCTCGGTTACCTGCCCGGCCTGGCGGGCGAGATCAGCCAGCCGCCGGTGGCCGCGCAGAACCAGCAGCTCACCTCCTGGCTGGCGGCCCGGCACCTGCATACCGGCCTGTCCGGCTACTGGGAGTCGAATGTTGTCACGCTAACCAGCGGCGACCGGGTCCAGATCCGGCTAGTGAACGCGTCCGGTGGACGGCTCGTCCCCAGCACCTTTGAGGGGAAGGCGGAATGGTACGACCCGCACCGTAATACGGCGAACTTCGTCGTGCTCTTCCCAGGGGTGGCAGAGTATCGCGGCTTTACCCAGGAGCGGGCCGTGCTGGCGACGTTCGGCAAGCCCGCGCGAACCTACCACGTCGGTTCCTACACGGTCCTGGTCTGGGATAAGAATCTGCTGCGCGAACTCAGCCGGGGCCGGTGACGTCAGGAAAGCGTAAGCCTGCGCTCGGTGACCATCATCAAGGCGGCGCGTGGCCCGGCGCGTGTGATCGCTCATTGTGGCGGGGAGGATAGCTGGTCGTTACCTTGCTGTCTCCTGGTGTGATTCATGCTGCCAGGGCCAGCGGTCAAGCTGACCAGATCCGCCAGCCCCTTGCGCAGGCCGCCCCGCCCGCCGCCGGGATGATAAGGGTCGACACCGCCAACCGCCTGCAGGGCGCCGGATTCGACGTCACCATCGTCCTGCACCCGCTATCCGGGCGGCGTGACGCGACAGCGTTCCACCTGGAGGCCGGCCGCCTGTGCGTCCTGGCATCCCGCCACCGCCACGCCTGCAGCCCCATGTCCGATTTTGGGAGCGGAATGGGAGCGGCGATGCTCCGTCAGATGACCTCAGAGACGTTGATCCTAACCCTGTGTAGGCCGCTGAACTGGGCGAACACTGTAACCTGACCTATTTGACAGGGGCACGCTGAGTGAGTTGTTGTCCTAGTTATCGGGGGTTCGAACCGCTCGAGTAGGCGGGCGGTCCCGCAGACCGCTGCCATACCTGTCGTGACCAGGCGCTACAGTTCCGGGCTGCTGAACTTCGCCGCGCATTCGCATGAAGATAGCCAACGCGACAGAAAATGCCGTTCTGCGCGCCTCCAACGGACCGTACAGAAGGGATTGTTCCAATACAGAACGGCGGGTTGGCGCGCGACCTGCTATCGGCTGGCCGGCTACGTTCCGCGATCAAATGTCGGTGCCGTAAGCGCCGCGGCCTCGTGTCCGTCAGCCAAGAGGATTGAGAGCCGCACTCGTCGTGGAGGACCTCTCCGTCCGGCGCCCGGTGCTCCCGATGTACCTCATCGCGGCATTATGCGGGGGATCGTTGTCTGGATTACTACGCCCGTGCGCCTTCATCGGGAGCGGATGGATCCTGCGGCCAGAGTCAGGACTGGCCAGGGTATGCCGGCGGGGGCGGGAATCCGGCGGCGCGGGCGGGCGCAGCGATCCGGTGCCTGTCAGTTGGCTGCGTTAGCGTCTTGGCTGGTGAATGCCGGGACCACTTGCCAGGTGCCCTGGAAGATGCGCTCGTGCAGCTCGCACTCGACGATCGCCCGCAGGATCGGTTCCTGGCGTTCGGCGTCGGCCGCGTCGGTCACCTGGCAGGGCCACATCCCGGCGACCGCGCCACGCAGATGCGGGTGGGTGTTGCCGCGCCCGAACACGGCGATCACCTG
>Ga0137390_10003170_pt1 | contig 13356 bp, 20 predicted proteins | sample 15con2h24AmetaG_FD_104937 | JGI IMG/M metagenome (GOLD analysis project Ga0137390, IMG submission 104937) | Vadose zone soil microbial communities from Angelo Coast Range Reserve, California, USA - 15con2h2.4A metaG | ecosystem: Environmental > Terrestrial > Soil > Vadose zone > Saprolite... | reverse complement strand
CCGCAGAGCACACATCCATTGGCAGTTGAGTTGATGAAGCCCCAAGGGGAAGGGAATAACGACAACCTGGGTCCCGGCTGTCCCGCAAGCTCCTAGAAAGTAATCTCCAGCGGAGGGTTCGGGCTACGTCGCGTAGTAGTAACTCGCGTCGCCCCCCCGCTCGACGCGTCATCGTCGTGACTCGGAACCGGCATAGTGCGAAAGTAAAAACCACCGAGTGTGCACTGTCTAGCATGCAACGGCTGGAAGATGTGTCGACTTCAATTCTTTATAATTTGAATCGCCCAGTCTAGACTTCGGACTATTGGTCGACGATTGGCTGGAGGCCTGAGGCTGCACGAGGCAAATTATCACCGCAATCGAATGTTGGATTGGGCGGACAGTGGGTTTATGGCAAGATAACACTATGTGAATCATGATGGGTGGCGAGAGGAGGGACTAGTAGTGGGGGGGATCTATGGTATACGTAGACTTGGACGAGGGGATGACGGAGATGTACCATAAGTACTAAATTTGAATGTCCTCGCCACCTCCGCTGTCGTTGCTTTGCCGATCAGCATCATCTGGTCTTGGTGTATCGCCTCGACGCGCGGCTGCCAGTCCGGTTTTTGTGCTCTCTTCGAACGAACAGTTACAATGACCAGCCGACTCAGGGGTGATAATCATACGCGCCTCCTACTACATGACAGGGTTCCTCGTACCTCGTCGCCTTACACGCTATGTAGCACTGCCGATCGTAACAAATAAATTTTCAAACCATCAGTCTACGAGGTAGACCAGAAGCGGTCTCATGATATCATATTTTCAGCCTACATATAAATGCCTCACACAGTGACTGGGTACAGGCTTCCAGGTTCCAACTCGACAGCCTGCGATCGACAATCTGAAGATGAATGGTCGGCATCGGGTTGCATCGGGTTCTGCTTGCTCGTAGTCACTTTGACATCATCAGCGTGTGTGACCGCAGATCCAAGGAATGTCACCCGGAGCGCCTCGTAGCGAACCGATGAATGTCCGCAAAGCGAGCATCAGAATACATTCTTTTCAAGCCGGAAACATAACGACACCCGAAGGCCATGAGTTGTTACGCAACCGCAGACATTTCAGGGTTCCAGAGCCCATCAATGAAATGGAAGAGAGAGGCACAACGGTCGCTCCAATGCCGTCATTTCATGAGCTACAGTGTCTGTATTGGCACGGTCCCGAGAATATATTTTGTTCTATTACCGACCCAGGGGCTCCGAGAAGGTTTATTCCACCGCCAAGGAATTGAGGTGGGTATAGAATTACTTTGCGCCAGACCTGCCTCTTGCCTATCAGAGGATAGAATGACACAATTATTGTGAGCCAAACGCATAAGAAAATAACTGCTCCCTCTACAATCTGGTGAACTGTACAGGGTAGAATTGAGGGCCAGACGTCGAGGGCACTTGCACTTGCAAGGAGTCTAGGCGGCCATCGGCCATGAGGAAGCATGGATAATCGAGATTCCGTGAGACGCATCGCAGCCTGTTAAGATAGTAATAACCGATTGAGGGTCATTTCAGGGACTCGGAAGGGAATTGATCAAAGTTGGTTCGGGAACCACATGGCGTAGCTCAATATGACCAGAGGCGGGCCCCGGGCCAGCGTCGAGGATCTGGACCAGGGCCGTAGTACGCGGCCAAACCGAGTACAATCATTGAAACGATAGGCGGCCTGCGGAAACGAGAGAACTATGTTGTGTCTGTGCAGTCGGGGTTAAGTAACGCCGGCGCAGGAGCCCTCGTCACGGTTGTGTGACACAGTGTGACAAGTTCTGTTAACGGTCAGGTGAAGCGCCCAAGCTTAGGTGGCATCTTACAATCTCCTTGCGTATGGACAAAACCAAAACTAGGTTGGCCGCTTTTTTTGACAACGACGAAGACGACTCTTCGTTTCCAGTGCGACGGATAGAACTTTCTCTTCCCATTCTTCCGTGCTCACAATGACTCCTGCAATAGCAAAAGACCGTGGACGATCAAAAGCTCTCACAGTATGCCCAGGGCACCGTGAAAAAGTCAAAAAGGGAAAAGGAGAAAGAAGCCGCGGAGGCCAAACGGAAAGAAGAGGAGGAACAGGCTGCCAAGGCATACGCAGAATTTCTGGACGCTTTCGACGCCGATGACAACGTGCCAGCCAGGCGAAGCTCCAAGTCTAGTAGCTTTGTCCGCTCTTCCAAGGATTCTGGTACTGCCTATACGCCATCAGGACCGTCTCGATCGGATGCGCATTCCCGTTCTACGCGTGCATTCGAACCGCCCAAGGTGTGCTGACCACGTTAACGAGCGTGACATTCGCTACATGATTGCAGTCTCCGTCTCCTCCAGCTGCGCCAAGACCGAAGGGAAAACGTGCTATGGATGCCTTCTTAGAGGAGATCAAGAGGTCAGACCAGCCTGCACAACGTCCATGTACAACATGCTCATTACGGTGTTGCAAAGGGACCAGGCAGACCGAGAGGCTCGATTTGCTAGGAGTTGTAAGCTCCCAACACAGCCTTACTTGGTCAACGCTGATTTTGCCCCCCGAAGCTCACGCACGATCCGCAACTGCTATGGCAGGTTAGTTTCGGTCCATATGTCAAACTCGAAAAGACTTACAACGTTTTCCAGCTTACGAGGGACAGAGTGGAAGTAAAGACCGGGGCGATCCAGAGGTACTGGAGTATTTTTTTACTTACTTTTATCTTCACTAATGAAACACAGACTTCCAATGTCTTTGTCGCAAACCTTCCACCTCATATTACGGAGCAAAGCTTAGGGAATTTCTTTGCTCGGGTGGGCCCCGTTGGCTCAGTCGGTGTCTACATTTCTCGCAACCTTTCGTTCATTTATTGGTAGTAAAGGTTAAAATTATGTGGCCACGTGGTGACAATGCGTCAGGGCCCGGTGCAGATATGACAGCCGCTCGCCGCAACAGAAACTCTGGCCTCAGCGGATTTGTCTCATTCATGAGACGAAAAGACGCCGAAGCTGCATTAAAAGAATTCGATGGATTCGATTGGGGAGGGTGTGTCCTTCGCGTCGGATGGAGTAAAGCTGTTCCAATCGCCGCCAAGCCGATGTATGGTCAGTGTATGCCGGTTGTTCTTTTCGCCAAGTACTGACCTTTGTCCCCACGATACACTAGTTGCCCAGAGATCCCGCTCTCCCAGCCCTCTGCCAGAAAGGCGTAGGTCTCGCTCCCGCTCCCGCTCCCGGGATCATGATCACCGTGACCGTGATTGGGACCGTGACCGTAGGCGCAATAAGCGTTCGCGCAGTCGTTCCTATTCCCCTCGACGTGGGTCCAGGTATTCACGTTCTCCAAGGCGATCGTACAATCGCTATAACAAGCGTAGCCCTTCACCTCGTGGTCGTCATTCGCCACGTGGGTATGCGACGGACGACGAGGAAGTCACCGACACATTTATAAAGACCGTCGTAGCCGAGGTGAAGGGCCACGGCGAAAAATACGAAGAAAGTTTGAAGGAGATGGAGAAAGATAATCCGAAGTATTCCTTCCTCACAGATCGACATGTAAGCACACCATACACACACCTGTGGGTACAGCTGACTGTCGGGCTGGCAGCATCGGAAGTACAGATATTATCAATCATTGATAAAGAAGGATGGGATTATAGAGCCGGAGTTCGAAGACGAGGTACGAAACCTCTCTTCTGGTCTTCACGTATGGATTAATGATATGAGCAACAAGGGTTACAATAGCGTCTTCTCTACAGATTCCGCTGAGGAGTCTGAGAAGGAACGCACGCGCAAGACGAAACTCGGTAGATTGGCTCGAAAACGCTTCGAAGCCATGCTTCGGTCGTTGAGTGGCGTGCGCGGTGAACTCGCACGATGTATGGCTTTCAGTTTGGAGCACGCGGAAGCATCGAATGAGGTATCTATTTGTCGCTACCAGGCTATGTTTCGTCCTTTTCTCATGTGAGACCGCCTGCAGGTTGCCGATATCATCGTTGCTTCTCTCGTCGTTGATGGCACGCCGGTGCCCCGCAAGCTCGCCCGTTTGCATCTCATTTGTGACATCTTACACAACTCGGCCGCACCACTGCCCATGGCTTGGAAGTTCCGACAAGAGTTTCAAAGCAGACTTGGTCTCGTTTTCGATCACTTTTCGACGATCTATCATTCCTTCCCGGGCCGTATCACCGCCGAGACATTCAAGAGCCAGATCACTGGCGTCCTTGATATCTGGGAGGACTGGATCATGTTTCCGCCAGACTTCACTCTGCAACTGAGGCGAAGGATCGAAGGGCAGGTGCAGGAGGAAGCGCCTGTAGTCGAGGAGGCCCCAGTAGTTGTCGAGGAACCTACGCCTGCGCCTGTCTCGCGTTTCAAAACATCGTCCTTCAAGCCAGCCGATGAAGTTGCCGAGCTCCCAAAGGCAATAATAGTTGTCGAAGATGAGGGGGGTGAAACCCCTATGGACACGGAAAGCGACGTGGATGGCGAGCCCTTAGCTGATATCGAAGGGAATCCATTCGAGAATATCGATGGCGAGCCGCTGGACGACGTTGATGGCGTCCCTCTAGAGGATGACATTGACGGTGCTCCTTTGGAAGATGACATTGATGGTGCCCCTTTAGATGATGAAGATATTGATGGTGCTCCAATGGAGGATGTGGACGGGGAACCGATGGTCTAGTCTCATATTTACTTATTTTGCATTCTTTGTGGTCATGCATTTCGTATGAATGGGGTTGTTTTCCTCAATGTCAAACAACGGTAACGTAACTATGTTGGGCCCTAAATTATCATCCCTCCACCATATGTTTGCTCCTGTGAGATACCCCTAGTACACACTGTCATGTACGGCAAGTCTATCAGTGGCCCCACTTCTGGCGACTGGGACTGCGGATAGTTTTCAGGATGGCTTCCTTCGCGGCTTCTAGCGAGGATACTGAACCTATACCAATGTCATAAATTTTGGGTTCGCCACGAGAGAGACGGAAGAAACGAACCTGTAATGATGATCGTGCTGTTCTCACGCCCGACATGAATGTTGGCGTTGGTCATTTCATGCAGACGAGCGATGTTGGAGCCTTTCGCTCCCACGATGCGCGCGAAGCTGGAGCGATCAGGAAGCGTAAGGAATCCGACGTGGGTCGCCGTCTTTGCTTTCTCGATCGCTTCCGTTATGGCGTCTTTGGCCTTGTCGATGCTCGACTGGTCACGAGCCTTGAGGTTCCACGTCGATTCGCCCTCCTCCGCGTCAGTGTAATTTTCGACAGTCTCCCAATAAGCCTCAGTGACGGTATCTTCGACATCATCAACGCGCGCCGCCAGTGCCGTAGAGCTCGAGGGACGAGACGGCAGTGAAGACCTGGTGGGCTGGGCAGAAAGCTCGGCTTCGACGCCGAAACGGCGAAGAGTGCGGAAAATCGTCCCTTGAGACGTTATAGCGTCGTGATACTTCAACGGGACCGTAATGGTGTCCGTTATACTCTCCGGAGGGGTGGCATCGGTGACCTGGGACTGCAGCGTCGTGAGCACAGCGGCCCTTGGCCAAAACCCGAGACAACAAACCTTCAGTTGTTCAATCGCTTCTACGACCGATGCTCGTGGCCCTGCTACCTTGACTAATTCCTCAGGAGGAACAACGTCGCCCAGCTCCTCGGCGTTGTCTGGTTCACAGACGTACTTGTACGAGTTCGACCCGGGGTACTGCACCTGAACTTTATACTTATCCTGGAAGCTGATCAAGTTACGACCACCACGACCAATGAGGGAGCTATGAGCTGTAGTGGGGATCTGAACACCAAATATAACGCGGTCGCGTAGATCTGCTGTCGCTTTCTCGAGCTCAGCCTCCAGCTTCTTGACAAGAGTGGCTTCACCACGCAGGCGGACTTCGTCCTTCGGCTCCTCACCTGGTCTTGGGCTACACGCTCATAATCAGCACGGATGGAATACTGGGAAATGGGGGTGCGCACAATCGAACAAGTCCAGCCTGAGCTTTCGGGTCTGCGGGGCCACCACAACGAATGATGAGGTTACGTAGGCCTTGGCCACCACCACCGATAAGCGTCTTGTGGAATTTGTTTTCAATTGTCAAAACCTCCGTGGCCTCCTCGCCAACTTGATCCACAATCGACTGAATGGCAGCCTTAGCAGCTGCGATAGCTTTCTTGCTCCCCCGGCAGGTGATGGTTGCTCCACTTCCATCCTCAGCTTTGTCCAAGTCAATGGTTGCATCCGAATCATCCTTGATTTGCCTAATTGTGGCTCCACCTCTACCAAGGATGCGCGGAATTGCACGTGCCGGAACCGTGAATTGGACAACATTGTTGGACTCCTTTTCGAACTCGACTGCTTCGAGCAGCTCGGACTTCGCGCCAGCTACACCCCTTTTCCCACCTTTGACAAGTACCTCATCAGGTTTGAGATGCTCGCGCGACCGGCCCTCCGCATTTTCGCTTAGCCCGCGCGAGAACGTGATCTTGACGCCGTACTTCTCCTCGAGGCGGATAACATATTTCCCGCTCTGGCCGATCAACCCAGGGTGATATTGAGCGGGTATGTTCAAAATTTCTGAGGTTTCATCCGCCTGCAAGGACAGGTAATAAGCAAGAATCTCGATTGAGAGAAACATACGTACCAGGCGCTCAACCTGAGAGGTAATACGACGCTTGGCCTCCTCAACGTTTTCCTTACGACCGATAATCTAACTCAACAAGCTCAGTTCTTATCCTTGGTGGCTAGCGAGCTCTTGCGCACCGTAACCTTCGACTTCTGAATTGTCCCCTTCTTCTTCTTGCCTGCGTCCTTGGTATCGTCATCATCATCGGAGAAGTCGATTTTGACGCCAAGTGAATCCCGAAGCCTGTTGACACCTGAGCCTTGCGAGCCAACGACGCGTCCCACGTATTCACGATCAATCTCAAATTCAACCGACTTGATACAGTGCCTGTCAGTTTAAAGCAACCGGAGGGTGATGGATGAACGTACGTAGTTAGAAAGAATAAGATCATTCTTGGCATCTTCAACAATTTTCAAAATCTCTTTGACAGCGCGGTCAACTTCGGCGCTGGCACCGCGAACAAGGATGACATCTTCTGTGGACGGATCGTTTGCCTCAGCGCCAACCTTGACACTTAGCGCTTTCTCCTCGCCGATAACCCTACAAACGTCATCAGGACCCATAATCTAGGCAACAAGCGAAGGTACTCACGCATTGAGAGTAGTACCACCTTTCCCGATGACTGCGCTGTGCCATTTCCTTTCGACTGCAATGACCTGGCTTTTGACATCCGCTGCATCTTTGGCCCACTTGATTAGTTCTTTCTCAGCGTCGTCAATATTCTTGGCCTTCTCCACTGGAGACGGAGAGGCGGACGGAGAGGTCGGATCGTACACCAGTAAAACCGAGGACTGCTCCTCTGATTCCGGAGGGAAAAAAAGCAAGACATTATGTGACTCGTGCAGCTGCCTGATCCTGCAACGCGAGAAATGGATCAGGTCAGGACGATGTGGGGAGAGATGGCAACTACCTCTTGGCGTGCTTCCCCTGGATGACTTTGTGCACGAGCCAGTCAACTGGGACATCTTTCGTAGCGCCAATGAGCTTGCCCATCAACTCCGAAACCTGGCGTACGGCTGCATCCACAAGAGCTTTTTCGCCAACTAGGTCCACATTCAATACGGATGCCTTGGACCTCGCCGCCGTCTCTGGGGTAAAGATCGAAACACCGGGATGTGCGGCCGCAAGCATGCGTGCATAGCTAGTGTGGTTGATGTAGGTCAGCATTTGACGCGAAAGCGCAATCGGACCAGGGAGTGGAAATTCGTGAATGTACTGAGAATTGGCCTTAGTCATAACTGCCGTGACACCATTGCCCAAATCCGCTGCGTTACCCCAGATGGCGATCTCCTCGCTTGCATCCTCAGCCGGAGGGACAATGACCACGCATTTAGAGGATGATAAGATCTCTCCAATGGCATCACCAACAAGAAGCCTGTGTTGGCGCTTTGGAAGCTGGATCTTGAGCGAAGTAAGAGATGCGGAGACAGTGGCGATGGTGTTCTTGATGGCATCAATTACCCGGAGGACGACTTCACGGTCACCAGAGACGGTCACTTCGCGCTGGGCACTTTGAAGCGAAAGCTCGACATCTCCCCCATCCGCTGCCCCCACGAAGGCAGAATAGCGTGCTTTTACAAACGGAACAATATGTGGAGGTATGTCGCGCACACGTTGCGTAGTTCGGGCCCGCTTCGACGTAATAATCTGCTGGATGAGATCCTGAGCTTCGTGGGCGAGTGGCTGAGGACCAGTAACCGTAATTGGCACCGTTGGCTCATCGTCGTCATCATCAACAGGGACAGGTGAGGTCGCTCCCGAAGCCTGGGGTGAGCCGTGATTCGCGACACCATTACCGCTGGGAACAGCCAAACTCTCTCGGCGCGGGATGTCGATTTTAACCGATGTCTGATCGCGGATTTGTTTGAGCGTTGCACCTGGATATACATGATCAGAAGACTGTCAATAGGAGAAGCGTGCTCTTGTCCTTACCTTTCGAACCAATGATAGAAGCAATCGTGGAGGCCGGGGCATTGACAACAATCGAAACCTGTGTTCGAATGGTCACACGGGAGACACTAACGAATAATAGACGCCCTACCACCGGGCTAAGCGATGCCAACAGGCTACGTTTGCCCTTCTCGAGTTCCTTCCTAGAGTCTGCCTTGAGATGGAACGTAGTCTGGCGATTCTTCTGGTTGGTGGAGGCCTCGATCCTGAGCTTGTGATTTGCCATAACCTGCTTCATGATCTCACCGAGAGTAGTGGGCTTGCCATCTCTGCCTGCAGAAGAAAGATCGATCGCAGACAAGGTAAAAGACTCGGTCGCCTGAGAGACGTGCGCTGCGAGACGAGGACCAGTGGGTGCTCCCCAAGCGGAGGTGACGGGTTTGGGAGCGGTAACCGGCGAAGGGGCAAGTGATGGGAATGCCTCTTGAGAGTCGGTATCAACGGCGGCAAGGTTCTGTGGCCTGGAGACTGGGGCAGAGATGGCCTCAGACGGGAAAGGATCTGGGGCACCTTCGAGATGGTGCAGTCTCTACAACGCGACGTGAGCGCAAAGTGAGTTGACAGAAGAGAGGAAAACAGTTACCGTGAGCGCGGCAGCGTCCATGATGAGCAGTACGAGTGTCCGATGACGGGAAAACCTTTGACGGGGGGGTAAAAACCGGTAGGACCAGAGGCTGCACGCAGACCCGGTCCAGAATATTAATTCGTGGGAGGAGGAAAAGTAAAAGAAAGAGCTGTCCGTTCGGTTCGCTTAAACGTCTGTGTCGTGGCCTCAGTAGCCAGACGGTCCGTGGGTGTATATTTCTATTTCTGGGATACAGTACAAGTTGTGTCTGGTATGGTATTCGGATAAGCAGTAACAACCGAAGCCGTTGGAAAACAGGGAACATTAAATGATGACCTCGGGGTCCCAAGACAAACACGCCAGGCTTTTGAGAGAGTTACTGCAGTGCAGTAGCAATAGAGCACACAGCAGATTCAGCGTGTGTGATCACGTGTGGTCGCGACACGACAGATCTGACGTGGAAGTTAGCGGTGAGCGATGAAGTCACTATGGGGAGAACACGTTCACACACTGACATCCTATTCAATCCATCACTCGTCACGTTCCCTTCTGTACTAAATTTGGCTCCTAATGCGTCGTCTACTGCATCTTCACGCACTGTTTCTCCTCCTCAGTCAATGCCGGGCCACCTACGCACGCGCGTCAGACACTTCGTTCCTATCGGACACCCTAGTTCGAAAGGATCAACTTCAGCATGTGCTAGAGCACGAGCCTGCACAGAGCGCATCTTGCGAGAAGACAGTGCGTGCCTGCCTCTTTTGTATTCATAGCGGCAGCCGTTCTGAGCATTATTCGGCAGCTCACTGGTCCCATCGAGACTACACTGTGCGACTATGAGACCATCGAGAGCGTAAACAATGTGCTTTACAATCAACTCCATGAGCTTGTGCAAACACCGTTCTTCAAATATTTTCGGGTACGTTAGTCAACTCTTTTGTGCGAGCTAACTTGATTAGCTCAACCGACTAGGTGGATCTGTATAGAGAATGCCCGTTTTGGGAAGAAAATGTGTTTTGTATGAATAAAGATTGCTCAATCATCACCGTCGACGAGGTATGCACGTCTTCTGATGCTACCGCACACTGTCCGACGTGTTGGCAGAGTGAAATACCCGAGCAATGGAGAGCTGGTACGCTAAGTAAATTGGAACCCACGGAGGACGATGTGAGTCCACACGAGTTGTAAGGCCATACTTGCTGTTGACGCGGCACAGAGAGTAGAACTCCCTGGCTGTTATTACCGTGACTCGGACTTCTGTTTCCTGGATGACATGACGGGTACGTTTACCTTGCCATTATATGAACCTCAATTACATAGCCATTTAGAGGGTGACTATGTCGACCTCTCGTTAAATCCTGAACGCTTCACCGGCTACGCGGGAATTTCCGCCCACCGTGTCTGGAAAGCAATATACGAGGAGAATTGTTTCGAGCAATCTGAGAGCTCGTTGAGCAAGATGTCAAAGCCCCGGGTAGTTCTTCCGGATACCATGGCGGAGGTCTTGTACATGGACGGCGACATACCCCAGGAACAGTGTTTGGAGAAGAGGGTGTACTACAAAGTCATCTCGGGTATGTTAGTTTATTGTATCCAGATGAACGATCCTTATGTACTTAATTTCAAGGGCTTCATGCATCAATCTCGACTCATATTTGTCATGAACATCTGAATCAGACGACTGGCCAATGGGTATTCGTTACAACTTTATTGTACTCTGATTTAGTGCTCACTCCCCAACAGGGACCTGATCTACAGTGCTACGTAACTAGAATAGCATCGCATCCTGAACGACTTCAGTATGTCTATTTCAACACTGTGCTTCTTCTACGAGCGGTAGCGCGATTGGGTCCATATTTGTCTGCGTACGACTACTGCGCTTCGGGGACCCATGAAGACGATGCGATCACATACAATCGTTTGGGAATGGTTATCGATATTGCCAGGGTGGCAGGCAAGTTTGACGAGACTTCTCTTTTCAAGGGCGAGAACGCCAACGTAGGTCGACACATAGACAGATCATCTCCTGGTCACGCTTGACACGCTTCACGCAGATTTTGAGAGAGGAGATTAAACAGCACTTCAGAAATGTTACTCGGATTATGGACTGTGTAGGATGTGACAAGTGCAGACTTTGGGGGAAAATCCAGACGACGGGCCTGGCAACCGCCTTGAAAGTCCTTTTTGAACTGGACGAGAAAAATCTGGAGTAGGGCTTTCCCCTTTCATGCGCTCGCTTATATTTGCTCATCCGGAATCCCAGCCCACGGTTAAATGCCAATCTTTTGCAGCGTTCAGAAGTGGTTGCTTTAATCAACACGCTGCATAGATTCTCCGAAAGTTTGCATGCCGTAGAAGTCTTCCGAAGGTTGTGGCGTGAGACGAGCGGGGAGGAATCAGCAAACCTCATTCGAGAAGCCGAGAAGTCGGTCAATACGCCTGTGAGTTACTTTAGAGAAATGACTCGTCCCTGATTCTGACATCATCTCAGCTAACCCGGCCACCCTCACCGGTTGGCGAAACCGCCACACTAGTCACCAGCTTGGTCAAAGGAGTGCAACGAGCAGCGCATTGGATTCGTACCTGCAAGGAGGGTACGATCGAGTGTGTGGGCGCCGTGAAAGAAGTTCTACGACGTATCGCTGCATTTTTTGTCTCGTTAATTAGTTTGTCGGGGAAAGAGGGAGGACCGAGGACGGAATTATAATCCAGAATCAGCTGCGGGACCGAAATTGGTTAGCCGAGCCTCGTCGTCGAATCTGCCGAGTGCTGCGGCATCACGTAGTTACCATTCAATTCCTAACTATGTAGATGTGCACCGCCACAGTACTATCCCCTCCTTTGACTCCTTTTACCCCCATCTTCGCGACTGGCTAAACAACATGGTCATCCTTGAGGAAAATCCAAAACTCCCAACGGACCCTTCTGCCGGGCCCACAAATAGGGAAGATCTCCAGCCCGACCCCGCTGCGTCTGGTTCATCTTCGCGTCCTCCAAGTCCCAATCCCACGTTGCCAGACTATGAAACGTCGCAAGCGCAGCTATCACCGAATCGAAAACCGTGGAGAAGCTGGAAATTCTGGCACTCCCGCATAGGCAAGCTGGTTTCGTACGCCCTGGTGGTCTATTCTTCCGTCGTCTTCATCATCGCCGTACCCGCGTTTGTGCTGGTGCGTTTTCTCATCTCGACATCATCCTTCCCCTGTGTCGTATGGGACACGCAGGACTGAAGTGCGCCTCAGAGGTCAAAGTCATCTCACAGGTCCAAATTCAAATGGGAAGCAGATGATGCATTTGCAGAACATAGTCCCCGGCCCCCACCACCTCCACGGCCACCAGGCAGTCAAGCGGATCTGTCCCCTCAAGGCCCCGGAAACACTTCGTCCTCGTGCAACAATTGGATGGTGCCTATGTCTCGTCCGGGGGAACCCCCGACAACAACGGCTGGCGAGGCTGAGTACGCTTCCAATACAGCGTCGTATGATCAGTGAATGCCCAAACATTTGCTGATGCATCTGTCCGCTTCTCCAGGTTGATGCTACCTTTCCCCCTGCTTGAGGGGATTGCTCTACGGTTAAATTCCAGCGCACACGGGTCAAATGGTTACATCTCTGGCGGCCTTACGGTTGACATGAACCCCGAAAAAAACGTGTCTAACGTCGTCTTGCTGGCCACTGCACGATATTCAAACTTCCAGCTCATCAAGGCGAGTTCTGTATGCTTCACGCAATTTAGTAATACCACGGAGATAATGATACATGTGTGTATTGCCCTTCTCGTCGACGCCATCACGAAGGGTGATTAATTGTCATGTCGATAGATACCCGAGAGGGCGGAGAAGCCGTCGGATACCATAGAAATGGACCTGCGCCTCCTCTTACCCCCAACACACACATCAATCAACTTTGGAATGTTCGTCACCCGGTTACCCGCATTTCAACAAGTATTGGGCAATCTCTCCTTCGAGAAAATCACACTTGAGGGCTCCAGTTCATCGATCAAAGTTGGAGTAAGTATGCCCGTGTCACGGTATGGGCCACATCAATCTCACACGCATCTTTCTAGTCGATCTCCGCGGCATCAATTATAGTTCGGACATCCGATGCTGAAATCTCAGGGAATTTTAGCGCCTCGGATAAAATTTACTTAGAAACTGTTAATGGGTATGCAAAATTCGTCTCCAACAACCTTCCAGATGACTCAACTCTTGCAGCCCTGTGTTTGCTAACGTGTCGCTACAT
>Ga0137390_10003166_pt1 | contig 13359 bp, 9 predicted proteins | sample 15con2h24AmetaG_FD_104937 | JGI IMG/M metagenome (GOLD analysis project Ga0137390, IMG submission 104937) | Vadose zone soil microbial communities from Angelo Coast Range Reserve, California, USA - 15con2h2.4A metaG | ecosystem: Environmental > Terrestrial > Soil > Vadose zone > Saprolite... | reverse complement strand
GTCGTTCGTCGTTGGTCGTTGGTCCTTGGTCAAACCAAAAAGCCCTTTGGTTGGTCGTCCGCCGAGGAACGAAACTTTAGGGTTTCACCAATGACCAACGACGAACGACCAACGACGCTCCTAAAGTTCTTCAATTGTTACCTTGTCATTGGTATAGATGCACATCTTTCCGGCAATCTTCATGGCTTCCTCGGCGATCTGGCGGGCCGAAAGCTGGCTGTGCTCCGCCAGAGCTTGGGCTGCGGCCTGGGCATAGGGGGCGCCACTGCCGATGGCAGCGATGCCGCCATCCGGTTCGATCACGTCGCCTTGACCGCTGAGCAAAAAAGTCTGTTCTTTATCAGTAACCAACAACAAGGCTTCCAGATGACGCAGAAATTTGTCGGTGCGCCAGTCCTTGGCCAGCTCTACTGCGCCGCGTCCTAAATTGCCATGATACTGCTCGAGTTTCGACTCGAAACGGCTAAACAGGGTAAATGCATCGGCAGTGGAACCGGCAAAACCGGCGAGTATCTTGTCCTGGTACAAGCGGCGAATCTTTTTCGCGGAATGCTTGATCACCGACTCGCCCAACGTAACCTGGCCATCTCCTGCCATGACTACGTTACCGTTCCGGCGGACACAAAGAACTGTGGTGGAGCGAATCAATCGCTTCTTGTTCATTTGAATAATCCTTCATTATACCTTGCGAGGAAGGTTGAGACAGGGATCAAGCGGGGGCGCTTTTCCAGGTATGTGTCTTTTGTCGAGAGCTCCAGCAGGCTTTCCAGCCCACCGTACCGGATTAAAAAATAGCGGATTCAGCTCTGGTTCGTGTCGTATGATATCAGTTCAAGGTCGATATCGCGAAGTATCTGGCTGGGCTGCGTCACACATCCATGCGCACCCTGGCTGACCTTATCAAATTCAACCTCGCCCATTGCCCGCAGGAGATGAAGTACTTCGGCCAAGAGGTGTTCGATCTTGCCGAGCAGACGACTGGATTAGGCGATCCGGTTTATCTCGACGCTCGCGCGCTTTGTCTGGAGAAGACACGGTCGCAGGGCATCGACAAGGTAATCGCTGACCAGCGCCTGGATGCGATTGTCGCCCCCATTTATAGCTTTGGCTCGTCCGCCCCGGCTGTGGCTGGCTACCCGAACATCTCCGTACCTACTGGCGTCACCGCGGACGGGCGTCCTGGCGGCATCTGGATGTATGGCGGATTTCTTCAGGAGCCGAAGTTGTTGGCCTTCGCCTATGATTTGGAGCAGGAGATCGGGGGGCGCCCGAAGCCGAAGTTCCTGGGAAGTCTCCCACCGCTTCCTCCCGACGCTGGTATCTGCGGGTCTTCTCAGCAATCAGCGATCAGAACTCAAGCTGCGGTCGGACATGGGGTGCCGCGCCATCTCGGCACCGGCAAACCACTAGTCCGGCCATGATGGAGGTAGATTGGCGATACCCCGGCGGCGATACGTCATCCATCGCCGGGGGATCGACGACCACGAAATCTGGAAACTGCTGCGGCGGGCCTCGCTTTACGCGTGCACACTTTGGGGCTTGGTTTTTCCGGTCAGCAGTTGGCGAAGCACGAACTGCAAAATGCCGCCATTGGCGTAGTATCGCGCTTCCTGGGGAGTATCGATACGCACCAGACAGTTGAACTCAGCGGTCTTGCCATTTGTGGTGGCTCGAACCGTTACCTGGCGGCCCGGGGAGAACTTCTCGACGAGCCCCCGAATACCCGCGATTTTGAATACCTCATCGCCGGTCAAGCAATGGGATTGCGCATTTTCTCCGGCCAGGAATTGCAGAGGAAGAATTCCCATGCCAACGAGATTGGAGCGATGGATGCGCTCGTAGCTCTCCGCAATCACGGCGCGGACACCCAGCAGGAGCGGGCCTTTCGCGGCCCAGTCACGTGAGGAGCCGGATCCGTACTCTTTGCCCGCGATGATGACGAGCGGGACGCCTTCGGAAATGTATTTCTCCGAAGCCTCGAAGATTGACATTTCAGCTCCGTCCGGCAGATGACGGGTGAAGCCACCTTCTAAATTGGGCACCATTTTGTTGCGCAGGCGAACATTGGCGAAGGTGCCGCGAACCATCACTTCGTGATTGCCGCGCCGCGAGCCATAAGAATTGAACTCCGCGGGCTTGACGCCGTGCTCGATCAGATACATTCCAGCAGGACTATCTTTCTTGATCGAACCAGCAGGAGAGATGTGATCCGTCGTCACGCTGTCGCCAAGGACGGCTAGAGCCCGCGCTCCTTTAATATCCTCAATTGGCGTGGGCTTGAGTTTCATGTCATCGAAATAGGGAGCGCGGCGGATGTAGGTCGAGTCCTTCTCCCAAGCGTATGTCTCACTTTTGGGTACGGGAAGTGAGCGCCAGCGTTCGTCGCCGTGATAGACCTCGCCATAGCTCATGCGGAACATGTCCGAGGAAATGGATTTCTGAATCGTTTCCTCGACTTCGCGCCGCGACGGCCATAAATCCGAGAGATATACGGGCTGTCCCTGCCTGTCTTTGCCAATCGGATCCTTGCGCATATTGACATCGATGCGTCCGGCTAGAGCGAAAGCTAGTACCAACGGCGGCGACATCAGGTAGTTGGCGCGGACTTCAGAATTAATACGGCCTTCGAAGTTGCGATTCCCCGAGAGCACCGACGCGACCACGAGATCATTTTCGTCGATGGCCTGAGAAATTTCGGGAGGCAGCGGGCCGGAGTTTCCTATGCAGGTGGTGCAACCATAGCCAACAATGTGAAATTTCAGTTTTTCCAAGTACGGAGTGAGGCCGGCGCGCTCAAGATAATCGCGGACAACCTTCGAGCCCGGGGCAAGCGAAGTTTTCACGTAGGAAGGAACTTGCAGGCCGCGTTCCACGGCACGTTTGGCGAGCAGTCCAGCGGCAATCATCACGGACGGATTCGACGTATTGGTGCAGCTCGTAATAGCGGCAATCACCACGCTGCCGTGGTGAAGATGGCCGTTACCGCCAGCCGCCGCCGGAGTTGAGGATCCTTTCCCAGGCTTAAGCATCGAAGGCAACGCTTCTTCGAATGACTCGCGTGCTTTCGAGAGCGGCACCCGATCCTGCGGCCGTTTCGGGCCCGCCAGGCTTGACTCAACCGAATCGAGGTCGAGGCTCAACAACTCGGAGTATTGCACTTCGGGCGTTTTCTCATCGTGAAAAAGGCCTTGAGCCCGGCAGTAGGCCTCCACTAGCGCGACCTGCTCATCGGAGCGCCCTGTAAGACGCAGGTAGGTGAGGGTTTCTTTGTCGATGGGAAAAATTCCGCAAGTCGCACCATACTCCGGCGACATGTTGCCGATAGTGGCGCGATCCGCCAACGGCAATTCCTGAAGTCCAGGGCCAAAGTATTCGACGAACTTTCCCACTACTCCGTGTTTGCGCAACATCTCCGTGATGGTCAGCACAAGGTCGGTAGCAGTCGCACCCTCGCGTAATTTGCCGATGAGTTTCACGCCGACGACTTGCGGGATCAGCATCGATACCGGCTGTCCTAACATGGCGGCTTCGGCTTCGATACCACCCACACCCCAGCCCAGCACGCCGAGACCATTGATCATTGTGGTGTGGGAATCGGTTCCGACCAGCGTGTCCGGATATGCGACCCGCTTCCCATTCGATTCCTGCACGAAGACCACGCGGGCGAGATATTCAAGGTTCACCTGGTGCACGATACCGGTGTCCGGCGGCACGATGGCGAGATTGCGGAAAGCAGTTTGTCCCCAACGCAGGAAAGCGTAGCGCTCTTTATTGCGGATAAACTCCATTTCTGCGTTGAGTTGGAAGGCTTGCGGAGTGCCGAATTCGTCGACCTGCACGGAATGATCGATCACCAATTCGGCGGGCTGCAAAGGATTGATCAAAGTTGGATCGCCGGAAAGACGCTTCATGGCATCGCGCATCGCAGCCAGGTCGACGACCGCGGGCACACCCGTGAAGTCCTGCAACAAGACGCGGCTAGGAGTGAATGCGATTTCTTTCTCGGGCTTGGATTTGCTATTCCACGAGGCCAATGAGCGACTGTCTGCCTTGGATACATTGCTGCCATCCTCGGTGCGCAGCAGGTTCTCCAGAAGAATCCGCAATGAAAAAGGCAGATGCTGAGTGGAAATTCCCTTTTTATCGAGCGCATCTAGACGATAAATTTCGTAATCGTGGTTACCAACGCGCAAAGTGGAGCGGCTGCCAAAACTGTCCATAGAAGATTGCCTCTTCGTAAAAAACCGGCGTCAGGCGCTGCGCAGCGCACTCATGCGCTACAGGCTGAACAGTTTAGTTTAGTCCACTCGAAGTGGAAATGCGTAGTGGACTGAGCCGGGGGTGTTGGCCTTCTTGAATTTGACACGGAGCTTATCCTGAAGGCGGTGGGATGGGTGAATGTTTGGAATAGTCTTGCTGACTCTGGTGTTGATATCGCTGGCGAGTATTTACAGCGATCTGATGATGAGGATTCGCCTGACGAAAAGACTGCCGCCAGAAAATGGACTTTCATGGTGGATGCGCAGCTCAGATGAGGTCGGACGAACCTATCAAGAACTCTTGCCAGGGAGCTACTTGCCCTCCATCATCCCGTATGTGTTCTGGCTATTTCTGGCCACAGCCGCTGCTGCTGCGGTACTCATTGCCCTGCGGAAATCAATCTGACGGAACAGCGACCGGGACGCATTTGAATTCATTACTATGTGCGGAACGTTTGCACCAGTAGCCAGGCGTTCAGAATGGCGATGAAGGCAGCCGTCACCCAGGATAACGTTTTCAGCCATCTCGGGTTCACGAACTCGCCCATTTTTTGCTTATCGCTGGTAAACATCACCAGCGGGAATACGGCAAAACTCAATTGCATGCTCAAGATGACCTGGCTCAGAACCAGGAGCTTCGCCGTGCCAGCTTCACCCGAAAGCGCGGTCACGATCACTGCGGGGATGATGGCGAGCGAGCGTGTAAGCAGACGGCGCAACCAGGGGCGCAGGCGAATGTTCAGAAAACCTTCCATCACGATTTGTCCGGCCAGAGTGCCGGTCAGAGTGGAATTCTGGCCGGAGGCGAGCAGAGCCAGCGCGAATACCGTGCTTGCGCCAGTGACTCCAAGCAAGGGTGTGAGCAGTTTGTAGGCGTCCTGGATCTCGGCGACCTGGTGATATCCGTTGCGGTAAAACGAGGCGGCGGAGACGATCAGGATTGCCGCGTTCACGAAGAGCGCGATCGTCAGGGCGATTGTAGAGTCGATGGTGGAAAAACGGATGGCTTCGCGCTTTCCCTCCCCGGTGCGCGCGAAAGCGCGAGTTTGAACGATGGCCGAGTGAAGATACAAATTATGCGGCATCACAGTGGCCCCGAGAATGCCGATAGCGATATACAGCATTCCTGGATCGCGAAGGATCTGTGGAGAAGGCACGAAAAACGAGTGAGCTAAGCCGGCGAGGCTGGGTCTTGAGAACAGGATTTCTAATCCGAAGCAGACGCTGACCGTCGCTATCAGGCTCACCACCAGCGCTTCGAGAAATCGAAACCCCTTCTGTTGCAGAAAAAGAATGATCAGGACATCCAGCGCCGTGAGGCATACGCCCAGGAGAAGCGGGATGTGAAAGATCAGGTTGAGAGCGATGGCAGAGCCGATAACTTCTGCCAGGTCGCAGGCGGCAATCGCAATCTCAGCAGCACCCCACAGCACAAAATTTATAGGACGGCTGAAGTGATCCCGACAAGCCGCTGCCAAGTCACGCCCTGTGACCACACCCAGCTTGATGGCCAGGCTTTGTAGCAGAATCGCCATCAAGTTGGAAATCATGATTACCGAAAGCAACGTGTAGTTGTATCGGGAGCCCGCAGCCAAATCGGTCGCCCAGTTCCCCGGGTCCATGTAGCCCACCGCGACCAGGAAACCAGGGCCGGCGAAAGCTAAGAGCTTACGAAGGAAAGTCGCAGAGGAAGGAACAGGCAGGCTGCTGAAAACCTCGGGCAGGCTGGGACGGGTTGCCGCACGTCGCCAGCCCTGCTCAGCGGTTTCGATTACCTTGGTCGCCATTCGATGGAGAAGTCCGCGCGCCCAGCACCGCTGGGCAAAACGTTAGTATACACAATTCAGTAAACTATGGTTAAGTTACGGAAGCAGCGTGGGAGCTCTTGGCAGTTCGAATCCATATTCTTTCAGCTGCGGATACGCCCAAGGCAACCTTGCCGGCGCCGGTAACCAGGGTCAAGGTCTGGTCGTAATTTCGTCCCGTAACCTCCAGACGAGCGCCGGGGCGAATGCCACGATCCTCGAGGAATTCCAACAAGCGGCGGTCGCGCTCATAAATACCACTGACGAGATAGTTCTTTCCCGGCTCGGCATGCGCCAGAAGCAGCAACCCACGCCGGCGCCGGCTTACTGGACTTTCCAACTCACTCAGGTTGCCGTGTGGACAAGCGCCTCCGCGGCCCAGTCTCGACAGCAGCTTCGACTCAAAGTCAGGAGAGCCGGCATGCTCCAGACGTTCCGCCTCGTCGTGCACCTTGTACCACTCCATGCCAAAGATTTCGAAGAGCATGCGTTCGATCAAGTGATGCCGCAGAGTTAGCTTGTGGGCGATACGGCGTCCGGCAGCAGTCAATCGGACTTGGCCGTCCTTATGCACGCGCACCAGTCCGTCTTTTTTCAGACGGCGGAGAGCCATGGAAACGGCAGGCGCGGACACCGATAACCAATGAGCCAGCGTCGCAGAAATGACAGTTTCGCCTTCGCTTTCCGCCTCCAGAATCGCTTTGAGATAGTCTTCTTTGGAAACCGTGATCATCTGCGGAGATTATAAACCGGATTAAGCGTAGTTAACCCAGGGAAGGCATTGACGAAGTACGATTTACGATTGTCGATATGCGACGTTGGACGGTGTGGGACCTGTCGGCAGTTGGTCGTTTGGATTTCAAATCGTCAATCGTAAGTCGTAAATCGACGATCCCTTGTATCCCCGTTTGACATCGCCGTTAGCTATCCCTAACCTTGTTTATCCAAAACTATGAAAGTGCTTGTCATTGGCAGCGGCGGAAGGGAGCACGCGCTGGTATGGAGACTGCGACAGTCGCCGCGCGTATCGAAGATTTATTGCGCTCCGGGAAACGGCGGCATTGCCGACGAAGCGGAATGTCTGCCGGCGGACGTGAAGAATTTGGATTCATTGCTGGCGCTGGCTCACCAGGTGCGTCCCGATCTGACCGTGATCGGACCCGAATTGCCGCTTCAGTTGGGGGTTGTGGATGAGCTTACGCGGCGAGGATTCCGCGTTTTTGGTCCAACCAAAGCAGCCGCGAGGCTGGAGTCCAGCAAAAGTTTTGCTAAGGAGTTTCTGCAGCGCCATCGCATTCCGACCGCACATTACGCAATTTGCGACTCGGTGGACGACATCCACAAAGCCTTGCCACATTTCCACACTCCGTTAGTCGTCAAGGCGGATGGATTGGCTGCCGGCAAAGGTGTAGTCATCTGCAAGAGTAAAGAAGAGACAACCACAGTTGCGTCAGAAATGCTCAGCGGCAAGATGCTGGGTGAGGCGGGTACGCGCGTGGTGGTGGAAGAGTGCTTGCAAGGCGAGGAACTTTCATTCCTGGTCGTGAGCGATGGGGAGCGTGTCGCGCCGTTGGTCGCTGCCCAGGATCACAAGCGCGTCGGGGATGGCGATACTGGGCCCAACACCGGCGGCATGGGAGCATATTCCACGAAGAACATCGTCGACGAACAGATGCGCAACTGGCTGGTGCAGCATATCGCGCGCCCCGTGGTGGCAGGCATGAAAGCAGAAGGCGCGGAGTACAAAGGCGTCCTTTACTGCGGCCTGATGATGACGGCTCGGGGACCGATGGTGCTGGAATTTAATTGCCGTTTTGGCGATCCCGAAACTCAGCCTATCGTGATGCGTATGGAAAGCGATCTGGCAGAGGCGCTGGAAGCCTCGATCGAAGGACGAGTGAGCGATGGTGATTTTCGTTGGTCGAACGATGCTTCCGTTTGCGTCGTCATGGCCTCGGGCGGATATCCGGGAACGTACGACGTTGGTAAGAAAATTACGGGACTCGAAGAAGCGGGCAAGGTAGACGGAGTAAAAGTCTTCCATGCCGGAACCACCAAGCACGACGGCGGTTATTTCACGGCGGGAGGACGCGTGCTAGGCGTAACAGCACGAGCGGCGGACCTGAAAACTGCAGTTGAGCGCGCTTATGACGGTGTATCCAGGATCAAGTTTGAAGGGGCGCAGTATCGCAAGGACATTGCCGCAAGAGCGCTAAAGAAATAGTTTCTGGTTTCTAGTTTCCGTTCAGTTCGCGAGAGAGGAATTCATGAGCAAGGCACTGGTTTCGATCGTCATGGGGAGCGACTCCGATCTGGATGTCATGCGGGAGGCGGCGACCGCATTGGAGGGATTCGGGATCGGTTATGAAATCGATGTGACTTCGGCTCATCGTTCTCCTGAACGCACGGCGGCGTATGCGCAGAAGGCGGCCTCGCGCGGAATTCGTGTGATCATTGCGGGCGCGGGCGGTGCGGCGCACCTTGCGGGAGTGATTGCGGCACACACCAGTCTTCCGGTTATTGGCGTACCTATTTCGTCCACTGCGTTGAACGGACTCGATTCGTTGCTCGCGACCGTGCAAATGCCGGCGGGGATTCCCGTCGCCACTGTTGCTATCGGTAAGCCGGGCGCTACCAACGCTGGGATTTTGGCAGCACAAATTCTGGCACTGTCGAATGCCTCGCTGGCTAAGAAGCTGAGCGGTCACAAAGAGAAACTGGCGAATAGCGTGGAGGAGAAGTCGAGGAAGCTGAAAATCACGCTGGGCACGTAAGCAAAGATCAGATTGTTGATTTTAGATTGTTGATTTTTGATTTAAACAAACCAGGAAATCTGGCTTCACAACTTCAAACCCTTCAGATACTCCCGGAGCGGTTCTCCTAAATCCTCGCGTTTTAGGGCAAATTCCACGGTGGCTTTCAGGAAACCTAGTTTGTCTCCGGTATCGTGGCGCTTGCCTTCGTAAACGTAGGCGTACATTTTTTCCTTTCTTAACAGCAACCGGAGTCCATCGGTGAGCTGCAGTTCGCCTCCGACGCCAACCTGAGTTTCAGACAAACAATCAAATACCGTCGGCGTCAGAATATAGCGGCCGATCACCGCCAGATTAGAAGGAGCTTTCTCGGGACTTGGCTTTTCCACCAGGTCGACGATTTCGTAGAGTCTGCCTTTGAATCGCCCATCCGCCGGCTTCACTTTGAGCACCCCATAGGACGAAATAGCCGGGCCATCGATCATCGATGTAGCGATCACCGAGCATTGAGTTTCTTCAAAGACTTGCATCATTTGTTTCAAGCAGGGAACTTTGGCGTCGATCACATCATCGGCCAGCAGTACGGCAAAGGCCTCATTACCTACCAGTTCGCGCGCGGTCAGCACCGCGTGACCGAGGCCGAGCGCCTCCTTCTGGCGTACGTAAGCGATGTGGATCATGTCAGAGATCTGGCGCACAATCTGAAGCAGATCGAACTTTTTGCGCTCTTCGAGCATCTTTTCGAGTTCGTAACTGACGTCGAAGTGATCTTCGATAGCCTGCTTGCCGCGGCCGGTGATCATGATGATCTGATCGCAGCCGGCAGCGAGCGCTTCCTCGACGCCATATTGAATGATGGGTTTGTCCACCAGCGGCAGCATTTCTTTGGGTTGAGCTTTGGTTACGGGCAGGAACCGCGTGCCTAAACCGGCCGCGGGGAAAACCGCTTTACGAACTCGCATGGTCATGGGGAAATTAGCTGTCCGTCGTTATTGCAAACCGCGGAAGAACCGACCGATGATTGTAACCTCAGGCCCTAAAAGCTAGCCACTTAGGAAAGGTTGCGACAGAATGGCATAGTTATGAATGCGTCGTGTTTGGCGGAAACATCCATCTCCAAGCGTCCAGCACTACTTTGGATAGAATCCACGCCAATTTCCGAACGCTGCGAATTACGAAGAATTCGAAAGCGCGATCCATGCTCAAAATATACGCTGAGTTTCTGGTTTCCGGCTTCAAGTTTCTAATGCAGTTCACTGGAAACGGGAAACTAGAAACCGGAAACTCATCCCGTCTGTGCGGGCGCTTCCTGTGGAACTTCCCCCGCCAACTGTTCGAGAACGGTGCGGAGACGGCGCAGAACCTCCTGTGCCGCGCTGGCATTCAAAGAAAACTTCAACATTCCATCGGGGCTGAATTGAGTGCCCCGCTGTGAAGATACGAACTGCGCCAGTTTTGCGGGATCAATAACGGCATTCTGACGGAACTTGATGGTAACCACATCACGCTTGCGCTCAATCCCGGTCGCTCCCACCCGCACTGCCAGTAATTTTAGCGTCGCGTATTCCAGCAAGTTACGGACTGCGGGAGGCGGCTCACCGTAACGGTCCTGAAGCTCAGCCCGCACGTCGCTCAATTGCGATTCGGTTTCCACACCGGCAATACGTTTGTACATGCGGAGCCGCTGATTCTCCTCGGGAATGTAGTCTACGGGGATGCGAATATTCAGGCCGAGATTGAGCTGGGTCTCAGCTTGGTCGGATGTGGCTTCACCTTTCATCTCGCGGACGGCGCGATCCAGCATTTGAGTGTAGAGCTCGAAGCCGATAGCTTCGATATGCCCGCTCTGTTCACCGCCCAGCAAATTCCCTGCGCCGCGCAGTTCGAGATCCAGAGCAGCGATCTTGAAGCCGGCGCCTAGGTCAGAGAATTCTTTCAGCGCTGCAAGGCGGCGGCGCGCTACCGGAGTCAATTCGATCTCCGCGGGCAGCATCAGATAAGCGTAAGCGCGGCGGTCGGAGCGTCCCACTCGTCCGCGCAGTTGGTAAAGCTCGGAGAGGCCAAGCCGATCAGCACGATTAATGAGGATGGTATTGCATAGCGGGATATCGAGGCCGTTCTCGATGATGGTAGTGGACACCAGAATGTCGGACTCGTGATGCATGAAATTGAGCATCACTTTTTCCAGTTCGCCTTCCGACATCTGCCCGTGGCCGACGATGACACGCGCTCGCGGCACAAGTTCCTGAAGCTTGGCGGCGATTTCCCAAATACTGTCCACGCGGTTGTGGACGAAGTATACCTGGCCGCCACGATCGAGTTCCTGCTCGATGGCCGACTGGATGAGTTTTTCGTCCCAGCTCGCCACCACGGTTTGAATGGCGATGCGATCCTTGGGCGGAGTTTCAATTACGCTCATGTCGCGCAGGCCGACCAAAGACATGTGCAGCGTGCGCGGGATAGGTGTGGCCGACATGGTCAGCACATCGACTTGCTTGCGCATTTGCTTCAAACGTTCTTTGTGGCGCACTCCGAAACGTTGTTCTTCATCCACCACCAGCAGGCCGAGATCGGCAAACTTCACATCTTTCGATAGCAAGCGGTGCGTGCCAATCAGGACGTCTACTTTTCCGGCTTCAACTTTTTGTAAAATTTCTTTCTGCTGTTTCGGAGTGCGGAAGCGGCTGATCATCTCGATGGTGACTGGAAACGCCGCGAAGCGCTGCTTAAAAGTCTCGGAATGCTGGAAGGCGAGGACCGTCGTGGGCGCGAGCACCGCGACTTGCTTGTTGTCGGTGACAGCTTTGAAAGCGGCGCGCATGGCGATTTCTGTCTTTCCGTAGCCGACGTCGCCGCAGAGCAGGCGATCCATGGGCTGAGTCGATTCCATGTCGCGTTTCACGTCGGTGATGGCGAGGTCCTGGTCGTCAGTTTCGCTGTACTCGAAAGCGTCTTCGAATTCGCGCATCCATTCGTTGTCGGAAGGGAAGGCGTGACCTTCCGCAGTTTTTCTTTCGGCGTAAAGCTTGAGCAGTTCGTCCGCCATGTCTTTCATGGCTTTGCGGACGCGGGCTTTGGTTTTCGCCCAGGTCGCCGTGCCCAGATGACTTAACGGAGGCTTGGCGCCTTCCGAAGAACGATATTTCTGCACCAGGTCAAGCCTGGTGAGCGGCACGTAGAGTCGCGCACCCTCGGCGTATTCGAGCAGCATGAACTCGGCGTTGCCATCTCCCTGATTGATTTCCTTCAAGCCCTGATACTGTCCGATTCCATGTTCGACGTGGACTACATAGTCGCCAACTTGCAGGTCGCGGAAGTCGGAAAGAAACGCGGAGACCTTCGACTTATGCCTTTGCGGACGCGAAACAACCGATTCGGATTCGTCAAACAGATCGCGAGCGCCGAGGATCGCCAGGTTAGCTTCCGGGAGCACCACACCTTCGGGGACGTACGCCTTCGCCAGTGTGGTGGTCAGCACTTCGCCCGCGAAGTAGGAAGTTTCGTCGGCATAGCTCTCGCCCCCACGAGTGCGGCTGCCCAGCCGAAAGGAAACGCTGTACTCACTGAAAATGTCAGCCAGGCGTTCGACCTCACCCGTGTTGGGGACGGCAATCAACACCCGCTTACGTTCCGCAATTTGTTTCTGGACTTCTTCCAGCATCGCAGGAACTGAGCCGTGGAAGCGGGGCGTAGGCTGTGACAGGAACGAGACGGTGGTCTCAACGTCGCGGGAGCGAGCGATGTCGAGATATTCGACGTCAGCGCCCGGCAATGTGGCGATTTTCTTCCACCAATCGTCAGGTGAAAGATACAAATCTCCGGGTCGAACCAGGTTGCCGATACCACTACGTTCGTGCGCCTCTTCGATCCGTGACCAGACACGGTCAAACTCCTGCTTCAAATTGTCCGACTCATCAGCGAGGACCAGGGCATGTGGCAGCATGTCGAAGAGCGTGCGATCGGCGCCAGCGACGGGAGCATAAAACTCCCAGCCGGGGAAAACTGAAACTCCGCCTGAGCGCACAGCCTCTTCCACAATTTCCTCGGCTCCGGTAATGCGCTTGCCTGACAGTCGGGCATGAATGGCCCCGAGCAATTCTTCGCTGACGGGAGTTTCGGTCAGCGGCAACAGCACCGCCTCGTCTACGGGATGAGATGATCGTTGTGTCGCTGGATCAAATTTGCGAATGGACTCGATCTCATCGCCAAAGAACTCGATGCGAAGCGGGCGATCAGCTTCCGGCGGGTAAACATCGAGGATGCCGCCGCGCAGAGCGTATTCTCCGGGCATTTCCACCACATCGGTCGAGGTGTAGCCCACGGTATTAAGGTGACGCAGCAGGGGTTCGGGATCAAGTGTCTCCCCGCGCCGCAGAACCCGCGCCAGATCGGCGTAGTATTCCGCGGAACGCAGCCGCAGCGCAGTGGCAGCGATCGGGGAAATTACGATGGACACTGCGCCCGTGGCAATTTTCCAAAGAGCTACGGCTCGTTCTTCCTGAATTTCAGGATGCGGGGAAAGATTCTGGAAGGGCAAGACGT
>Ga0137390_10003160_pt1 | contig 13361 bp, 17 predicted proteins | sample 15con2h24AmetaG_FD_104937 | JGI IMG/M metagenome (GOLD analysis project Ga0137390, IMG submission 104937) | Vadose zone soil microbial communities from Angelo Coast Range Reserve, California, USA - 15con2h2.4A metaG | ecosystem: Environmental > Terrestrial > Soil > Vadose zone > Saprolite... | reverse complement strand
GGCGGACGCAAAACACCGCGTAGAGGGGGAAGTTGCGGCACTACTGGTAATTTAATGAATATCAATGGCCTACCGTGGACGGAGGGAGCACTCAGTCTCCATAACTCAGGGATTTCTTGAGCCAGTTGGTGACCTCGCCGCAGAATTCGAGCCCCAGAGCGAACCGGCCGTCCACCAGGCGTTCGCAGTAGACCACTCGGGCGTCCGTTTGCAATTCTCCATCGGCGGACTTGATCAACAGCCGCTCATTCAGCTTTCTGGCGTGCCGCACAAGCACACGTATTCCCAACGAGCAGATGTTCTCCGTGGTTGACCGTTCACCTGCCGACGGCTCCTTGAGACTGGAGATCCGTACGGGGATGGCCAGCGGAGTCCTTTTTTCAAGTCGTCCAGACGGCATCGGCATTTGGTGACTCACCTTCCAAACTGCCTTCGGAATTGTTGCACCGGGCTGGGCGGAGCTGAAAAACCGAATTATTCTGTACAAAGTTTACCGAGAATGATTCTTTGCAAGTCATCACACCTGATTCGTTTGAAGCATGGCTACCGGCTCGGGAAGACGGCTCAACCGGCGCCTCTTCTGTTCGTACATGGCCTGATCGGCGCGCACCATCCACTCTCCAATGGACGCGCTGCTGCAAATATTGATTCGAACCGCACCCAGGCTGAGATTGAGCGTATAGCGCGATTCTCCCGCGCTGACGGATCTCAGATCCTCGGCAAGCCTGGCGCGAATTGCCGCTTCGCTGTTGCCCGAAGCTTCGATCGCCAGTACGGCAAACTCGTCTCCACCCAGCCGGGCGATCATGTCGGAATCCCTGAAGGTCATTTTCAGGGCCTTGGCCACACGCTTCAGCGCCCGGTCGCCTTCGCCGTGCCCAAACGAATCGTTAATCTGCTTCATGCCGTCAATGTCCATGAAGAACAGAAGTATTCCTCGTCCGGTGCGGTGGCTGATCTTCAATTGGCGTTCCGCGATGGCCATGAACCCGCGGCGGTTGCACAAACCAGTGAGCTCGTCGGTGAGCGCCAGGTTGCCCAGCTCAGCCTGCAACATATACTGCTTCGCGGCGCAATGAACGGCGCGCATCAGCAGTTTCTTCATCCGCCCAACTTGTCCGTCGTCGAGCAGCGGGTCCTCTTCCACCTTGCGCACGTCTTGAAGCAAACTTGCCAGTTCCCGGTTGGCGTCGGAAAGCAAGGTCTGGAAGATAGTTTCGTTGGCGATTTCTTCCCCTTGTTCGATCAGGCGCGAGACATTGCGGCGCAACTGCTCGGAATCTTCCGTCACTTTCAGCAGCGCCGCGTCAAACGGATATTTCCTTGACCTGAAATGCTCGGCCTGCTTGCGCGAGGAGCTACGAACTTTGATTGGCCCCATGGTCATTTGGTCTCGTCCCTGGTCCTTGATCGCGACATCCATTTGCTGCTCCCCATATTTCGCCGAACCTGCCAGCTTTCTTGCAGCGCTCAGCCGGTTCCAGATAACCCGGCTTGCAGGTCAGTGCCTCGTCTGCACCGGATGAGCCGCGAACTGGCAAATCTGACGCAATTCTTCATAGGTGAAATAGATCTCTTCTTCTTGTCCCGCGCGTTCCAGATGGCCCAATCCCGATTCTTCCGAAATACGGCGCAATTCGGTTTCCGGTATGCCGAGCAGAAAGGAAGCTCTGGCCTGAGTCACGAATTTTGGGACCTCATTCGTCAAATCGTTCACGGCCTCCCCACAATCTGCTCGGCTGCGCTGACGTCCTTCTCGACAGCCGGCCCCGCGTTCTGCTGAATCCCGGCGCTGCGCAAACCGTTCTTCCACCAGCTTTAAGAACTCGAGTTGGTCCGCCTCCGTGTCCTGAGCAGTTCTATTCTCGGGGTGAATGAGGTGGGAGCCCAGTCCACGGAGGCGGCCCGCTCTCGTAATGGCAAGATAGCGTTTCGCCAAATAACTACAATTCGGAGAATCCTCCATTTCGAAACCCGGTAATCACCCCAGACGGCTCAGGTGAATACCTGACGGGTGGGGAAGGCGCCGGATGGGTGAATGCGGCTGGAGAGCCTGATCGTGCGCGCTGTTATTTGGCTAGTTGGTCCTCCATGCGGTGAGAAACTATCAGGAGGAATTCTCGCCGTGCAGCAGGCCAAATTTTGAAGAAACAAATAGCTCTCGTGGAATGCCACTAAAGTATTGACAATACATTGGTTAAAGAGACTCACCGGATTTGCTGGATGGCCCCCTCACGGCCCGCCAAGTGCACTCTTTCCCCATGTTCATGTGGTTGGAGGGTGATGAACAAATACCGTTTCACCTGTCTGGTGGGTGTCGTCCTGCTCGGGTTAGTTCTGAGCGGCTCGGCGCGCGCCGACAGTTTTACCTACGACAGCATTGTGTTCACGGATTCGGTTACCGGCACCACCGCAACGTTGACGATCCAGTGTACGGACGCCAAGGCCTGCGGTAATTTCTATCTCGGCGATGTGGCCTCGAGGGGGTGCAAATATTCGGGCACGCCGACGCTGGTTTCCGCACCCGCGGGCTACTCTGAATGCAACTGCGCGAGGATGATCAGGCGAGGAGGGCACGTTGTGGCGGGCCGGAGCGTTCGGGAGTCGTACGCAGATCGGATGCGGAATCTGGCGTTGAGAAGTGCGGAAGCGATTTCCTCCGGACTGTAAGGGCGTTCGCGATGCATTTCCACCGAGGGTGGGAGAATGCCCGAATGGCGACGGACGATGCGCACGAAAATGCTTCGACTGCGCGGTTCCCACCGGAGATGCTGTTCGACCACACCGCGACGCACTGGATGTCGAACAACGACGGTGCAGGAACGCGGGAGAGGGCTGCACGGCGTAAGGGCATCGAAGAAAAAATAGCCGCCGGGATTCAGATTGCGCGCGACGCTGCTGAAAGCTTCGCGGAGATCAGACCTGCAAAGAAGGTGATTCACCGTGTCAAAATTTGCCGTGATCAAATCCACGGAACACGGCAACCGGAGACGCCGCATGTCCTGCTGCAACAAGCAAACCGGGGCACCACGACAAATCCTCTGAGCGATGCGGAGCATGTCTGGCGAGCGGTCAACGGCAAACACTGGAACTCGCCAGTGTTGGCTCAAATAGCGCGCAAACAATCCCGTGCCACAGCCGACGTCCGCGGCTGAGGAGAAGTGAACGTCCAGTTTGCGCACAATCCGTTCAAACGCGCGTCGGGTCCGGCAAAAGTTGTCCCTGCCCAACGCTTCGTCATAGTGACGAGCCAGAAGCGCGTAGGGCCGCCAGATTCTTCTCAGCCGGAGCAGCATTCGCACGCGGGTCTCCAGGAGCCGGAGATTCGCCCAGCTGGGGCGCCGTCTCCAGCATCGCTTTCTTTTTCTGAACAGCCAACACGCGTCGGCCCAAAAGGCTGCCTATGTTTATGGCCTCGCGCCCCGGACTGCGCAGCGACGGGCTCTATCGGACTGGAACTTGGGAAAGCCCGCCCACTACGCTCAAGAAAGCGTTCTTTTCAGCGGCGCTGAATCCAGCGGAAGTCAGCAAACTCCCGACAACGCTGAAGTCCTTTCCGATAACGGCGTCCCAGATCTTGTTCCAAAGGAGTTTCGGAACATGGTGATCCCTCAACCAATCGAAAACCCACTCCTTGAGTGTCTTCCCCGCCGGAAGCTTCGGTAGCCGCCGGTTGTATTTTCGTTCTTCGTCTGCTTGTAGAATTTTCTCCTTCACGGTGTCCGGAATTGTTCGCAAGTCTGGCGGCCCATCCGGAAACCTGAGGTAAGGCGGCCGCAAGCCCAACCGCTCGCGCCAAGGGATGTAGTGCGGAACAATTCCGAATCCTGGATATGCCGGAGCGCCAGCAAGAAGGGCAGTGGGCCGGTAGTCGGCTTGATGCAGGAGGTCGGCCAGCTTCAAAGCGAAAGTTCCTGCCTGAGGAGGCACCAGCACGCACAACGTCACTTCAACCCGCCGATTCTTCCGCCTGCCCGCCTCGGTCGTATTGGGTGGGTGGTTTGAAACTCCCGCACCTACCGCTGCGTGTACTGGAACACCTTCACGGAGCAGGAAGTTTTGCACTTCAAAGGCCCGGCTGTCAGAGAGCCCCTTGTTCATGATTTCCTTCCCCGTGTTGTCGGTGAAGCCGCTTAGAGACACCGACATCTGCCTGCCGGCATTTCTTAGGTGTCTGGCCAGTTCTCGAATGGCCATCAACTTTTCATAATGGACAGGTCGGATGCGGTAATCTCCTATCAGGAAATCGTCCAGAATAATCGGGTCCACGATGCACCGGTAAACTCGAGCAGCCTGGCCAAGCGTCGCTTCTGGATAAGATTGAAGGTACATTCCCCACCTCTTTTTGACCGGAAGGGGTGTCCGCTGCCCATCCGGCGATTTGAGATTCGTAGAGAGGCATAATTCGTCGCCTACGCATAACTAGCTGGTGCATTTCTTTGCTCTCTCCCGCGCGCGTGCACAGCCGGCGCGCGCCATTTCACACTGTGGCTTCAACCGAACATCGTTTTCTTCCTTCCAAAGCTTGCAAACCTCGTCCGCGAAGCCGCACTTGTATTTCGCTGTGATGTCCGCGAGCCGGCAAACAGCGGAACGCTTCTTTCCAGCTTGCGGATGCTCCCCGAGCTGAGGATTGGGAGTCTGTCGGTCGACGATGTACATGACCTCTCCTTTGCCAGCGCACGAACATGGAAGAAATCGTTACGCCACCATCGTGAAATCGCCTGCTTTCGGAACCCAGAGATCGGAAAAAGGTCCCTGTGGAATCGTGATCACGATGGCGCCGTCCAGATAGGCGCGATGGGATGGAAAGTGGCTGCCGGTAAGTCTGGTTGTGACTCTGACGCCCGGACCGCTGCATTCGAGGGTGCCCGAAATGGAATGCCAGATGAACCAGGACGTGCGCGGACAAATCAGTTGGAATCCCGGTTCGGCCAGGCTCGCCGGCCTGCCCTTCGCTGCCCAGGAAAAACTGAAGGTACCTGGACCGGTGCGTGTGACAGAGGAGGAGAGCACGGTCATCGGCGGAGGATGCAAGCAAAGCGTGCTACTTGGGATGCACTCCAGTCCGGTGTCCGTGTCGAGAGGTGTAGGAGTGACACTCAGGATTCTTCCTCCGCCGCAAACGACGCGAAACATGCGCGAAGTGAACAGGCGATATTTTTTATTTTTGGCATCGGTCAGAGGATTCTCGCTGAACGCTTTATCAGTGGCTACGGCCAGTGCGGCGAGTTTCAGGCCGGCGCTCGGATCAACACTGGAGCAGAGTGTCGCTCCGGCACGGCCAACAATCGGAGCGATGTAACTCTTGACCACGATCTTGACGTCGCGAGTGGTTGTGGATGGCGGAGGAGGTGGCGGCACGACGGAACGCGGGATGAAAATCTCCACACGGCGGCTGCGGGCCGGACTGCCCGGGCGTGGTTCGGTTTCTCCTCTAGTGTCTGTGGCGAGCTTTATGCGGGAGCTCAGACCAGGTTTCAGATCATCAATTCTTTTTCTGAGTTGCGCCTGTACAGCGTGGGCGCGGCGCAGCCCCAAGGCGCGGTTGTAATTTCCCGGACCGACAGTATCCGTGTGGCCAATCAGAGAGATTGACGCGATCGGGTCGGCAGAAGCCTGGCTGGAGACGACAAGTCTTGCGATCCGATCAATTTCGGGCAAGTGCGAAGGTTTCAGAGCCGATCGATCGAAATCAAATTGATCGAGAATGGCAGCCGGAGAAAACGAAAGTGGAGTCGGTATTTGACCGAGCGGTTCTCCCGTACGTAGGTACATCTATTTTCTCCTGCCTGCGCAATCACCAAACCAACGTCAGACGGCGTCAATGGCCTCTTACTTCGAACTGTGCGGGCTCAAGTTGAGCGCAACGTTTCCCGTGCACTGGAAGTCGTAATCTCGTTTCGGATGGTCTTTGGCGACCACGGTGATGAATTTGGGATAGTCATAAAACAGCACGTGTACTTCGAGCTTCCCGGGAAAGTACACATAGCAAACCGGATCCACCTCGCTGCACCAGACGCTCGTCGGCTTCAGGGATTTCTTGAGTTCCGCGGCGACGTAGTGTTGCGCTACGGAAGAGGCAAGGCTTTTCCGGTCCTTGTCCCATGCGCAACAATTCGCAGGAATCGTGAAGGCGCCCAAACCGCCGTCATGCCATCCGTAACCACCGAGCCGAGGACCGGGTGGACGCCGATTCATCGAAGGTTGCGCGGTGCATCCGCACCCAAACCCATGCAAACCCCAACCACCGTTAAGGTTCGGCGGAGGTGGCGTACCACCACGACCTCTCCGCCGACCCTGTCTGCCTGGACGTTGCTTGGCTGGCGTGGGCTCGGGAGTTGGCGGAGGCGGAGGCGCTGCCGGCGCGGCGGCAGGAGGCGGAGGAATGCGTTCCGGCTCTTCCTCCTCGTCATCATCGCGGATGTACCATTCCCCAAGCCCCGAATGCTGCTTGCGGCAAGGCCCGCATCCGCAGGAAGGTCCACAATCACATCCGGACCCTGCCAGACTATTGCTTGCCTCTGGAATTCTCAGGTACGCCATTTCGGACTCTCAATCGTCCCCGTTAAAATTTCAAATCTCCCGCATAAAGCGCCTTAAGGTTTTTGTTTCGGCTTCTTTGCATTTTTTCGCGCAGCTTTTTTCCCGGCGAGGGATGACTCTGCCGCCCTTCTGAGTTTGTGCATGAATTCTTCGGCATGGACCAGAGGGTGGCCCCCTGAGCCGTCATCCGCCTTAGCGGCACGTAAGAGTTCGAAAAGCTCCTCGATAGCCTTGAGCAGCGTGGGGGCATCTCTTTGCGCGAACTCTTTCGCAAGTGCCGACAATTCCTCCTCGGCCAAGTTAAACGCGCGGAGCAGGTCAGCCCGTTTCGCTTCGGCAGCTAACACCGATTGCTTCCAGGCGAGCAGTGCGTCCAGATCGATCCCTGTCTGCGATTGCGACGCAAAACTGAGCACCAGCTTTTCAAGATCGGATTCTTTTGCGAGCTTGAAATCCGCTTCAGCTTTTTTGAGATTACCCAATGCCGTGATTACGAGTTTGAAATTTTCAGAGGGAGCGTTCTGCCCCAAGACGCCCAATGAAACGGCAAGGTCCTCCTCTGCTTTCAGTAGTCTTCTGCCGGTGCGCCGAATACGTCTCAGCCTGCTCATGGCTAAACTCCCTTCCTGCGCCAGAACACTTCCCATTCGAGGAGCATGCTCTGTGGCTCATAGCAGGCGAGTGCGAGAGCGGACCGCACCCACTCTTTTACGGCGGACATCTCAAATGCTTTCCGCGGTGGACGAACAGCCCAAAGCTGGTCATCCTGGCTTTTGCCGTTCAGCAGCGCCTGCCATTTCTGCAAGCCTTTTTCACTGGAAAATCTTCGTTTCAGCCAACGCCCGAATCGCCGCAGAACACCCTGCCCCAGCACTGCGCGATTCATGTCGTAGAGCGCTTCATCCCGCGTGAATCGAAATTCCCATGGGTTCGTATATGTTTCAGGAATGCTGGTGCGAAGAGTCTTTTGCGGAACAGGAGTGGCCTCATTCCTTGCGGGAGCTTCCGCCTGGATGGCTTCAGGATGGGGCTGCCTTTCAACTGTCGGATCCGCGGTCAGCAAGAGGCGGAAGAAACGTTCACCGGGCAAAACCATTCCCGGTTCGCGATACATCGGACGAGACGTCCGGCTTTGCGGTGGAAGGAGTTGGGCAAGTTCCAATTTCGCAAGAACTGCTTCACTGAGTGGCTGAAGCGGCGCAGGTGAAGGATCCTGATTCTGGATGGAATTGAAGAACGCCGCGATCGACTGCTTGAGCGTGGATTCATAGACGCGAACCAAAGCTTTCGCGCGATGTGAATCGCGAAGGCGATCCGCATGGGCACACTGAGGAGCGAGGACTGAGCGAAACTCTCCGAAGGTCACAACGCGTGTAACGCCAGGCTCTACAAAAAGCCGGCGAAATCCGCGGAGCGTTGGCCGCGAGTCCTGCCTCGGTTCGCCATTTTGTTGCGGGGCCGCCGCTTGCGCCTGGCGGGCAGCGACCTTTTCCCGCGTTTCGATTTCCTGGGCTTCTTCCGCCGCCCGGAGTTGCTTTTGTTCGTCGAACGCGTAAGTTTCGCGATTCGTTGGGAGCAGTTCCATCAATTCACCCTTGGGGCCGCGCGCGATGCGCTGGAGCGGACGTAGTCTCTGGCCGATGGCTTCGTAAAACTGTCCGTTTGCGTCGCGTACCACAAGTCCGCGCAGCGGCCGGACGTGAAATGTGTCAGCGGCGTATTCATTCTCCAATTCGTTTGATTGCTCCTCAAAGGGCGCATCTTCATAAACACGCGCGGCTTGCCTTCGCCCATATTCAATTCGTCCAAGGCCTGCCAACTCCGACTCTTCCGGTTCGAAATATTCCTGCGGCGAAGTCCCGCCGTCCAACGCGCTTCCCTGTATCGTCATGACGAAGACGCGCCGCGCGCCGCCCATAGGATTGATTTGAAAAGCCGTCATTCTTTGGTAAGCGGGATGCATTGCATCGGTGTGGTGAAATGCGCGTATCATGATGTCCTCCCCAACTTCACACTATTTCGCTACGTGAACGTGATCCCGATGAGCGCGGAGCAATCCGCTGCTGATGAGCGTCCAGGGGCCCTCGCTCCGCGTCCATGGGCCAAAAAGTTGCACCGGATAGCCACCGGGCTGTGACCAGCGACCATGGATTTGCAGCGCCTTATACAGGCGCCAGCCGAAATTCGTTTTTCTCTCGCGATCCATGATCGCTTTTCCTTCCTCACGGCTCTGCCGCCTCAGCGCTTCCTCCAACACCGCATCCCATCGCTCGTGCCATCGCTCCAACCCGCGGCCGGCAACCCCGTAGATATCGGCGGCGCGCCCGACTTTGTGATGGCCTACGACACCGGGACGGAACTCCAGGTCCACTGGCCGTTGCTCGCTAAATCCAGCCTCGCTGGCGAATCGCTCGAGCACTTTCTCCAATTCCCGCGCCAACTCCGGCGTCACCATTCCATTGCACGGCGGCGACGAAATTACATACGCCTTGCCGTGAGGCACCGCCACGAGCCGGCCGGTCACCTTAGACCTTCCGCCGCACCACATCGCCATAGGCGGAGTTGTACCAGTAGCGCCCCACCAGCCTTCCGGCAACTTTTTTCACCCGATCAGTTCCCGCTGGGACGGACAGCCCGCGCGCAATAAATTCCAAAGTCACGCTCTCATCCAGGCGCAGGCAAACTTGAAAGCTTCCGTAGCCCCAGGGATTGATGATCTGTTTCAAGCTCAGGTAGGGATCGAACGGACGGCGATTCGCTGAAATCCTCCACTCAATATCCGGGGTTTCGATACGGGAAAAATCTTTGGCCCATGTGTCGGTCCACTGCGAAAAGTATTCCAGAACTCCGCAATATTCCGGTGCGAGCTCAAATCGGGCGAGGACCACTTCCGCTCCGGGATCTGGCGCAACAGAGACGCTTGACTGGTCGAAATACTTCGCGTCGAGCGGAGTTCCACAACTCGCGCAAAGGTCCGAGCTAACACACTCGGCAATGGGTTGGACGTGTCTCATCGGCGGCCCAACCTCCTCCGGCCGGCACCTTCAGCGAGTCTGTGTCCAGTTGGTGTGCCTTCTCCGCCCAGAACTTTATAGCCGTGCAGAGTGACGTAGAGTTCCCCGCGAAATTCTGTTTTCGGCGTGATGTCGAGTTGAATTGTGCTGCGGGGAGAAAAGAGCACGGGCGTTGCGAAGTGCCGGAACGGCCGGTCACCGTCGCTGATGCCCAATCCTGCAATGTTCAGCAGAGGTTCACTCTGAAACGCGCGGCCGGTGCCATTGTCGTACAAGGCATACAAGAATTGAATCCGCTCTGGGGGAGGCACAAATGTTTGGAAGAGTTCGCCCAGTTCATTAGACTTCATTCCATCTCCATCCTGGAGCACCAGGAGAAAGCGCTGGGTCAGCGCAGGGTTGATGCGTATTCCTTGCAGCAGTGCAGCCGCGGTCTGCGGGCCAACAGGTTGCGGCCGAGCCACTGGCAGAGCTAGGCCCGCTGCCCGGGCAAGCGCGATCGGTGAAAAGAAAGCTGCTTTGCCCTCCCCCAAAGCGCCGGACAGGGAGGTGAGGATGTCGCCGATGGAAATGTCCGCGGGAGAGACAGGGCCGGCGAGCGGGGGGCCAAAAGTAATCTTTTGTACGCGGGGAACAAAGCCATACCCCACAGAAACGGCCACAAAGGCCGCCTCGATGCTTATGGTCAATGTTGCGGATATCACCTGATCCACGAAGCTTCTTTTCTCGTCCTTTAGGTCGAAGATGGGAACGTAAAACTGATAGTCAAACGGAATCGTGCGACGTTGCGGAGCGGCCGCGGAAGCGGGGAGCGGTTGCGCGAGCGACTGGAGGCTCATGACTTACCTCCGACGCCGTATGCCCCCACACGCTTGTAACCGTGAAAGGCAATAAAAAGGACGCCGCGCCCGAACCGCTCTTCCACGGTGATTCGCAGAGTGGAGCGGGGCAAAAGAACAGCGGGCCGGCCAAGCTGTTTGAAGGGCCGCAGACCATTTGCAATTCCCAGGCCTGCGATGTTGAAAAGCGGATAGTTCTGCCACGCCTGGCCTGTGCCCGCGTCGTAGATTGTGTAGCGGAAATCTACATCATCGGGACGATTCAATCGGTGGAAGATAAGGTCCGCGACATCGGGCTGAACCGTGGCGAGGCTGCCTCCCGATTGAAGCGCGACACGCAGAAACTCAGGACGGATTCGGATGCCGTCGAGCAAACTGCTTGGCGGTAAAGCCGCCAGCGGGATCCCACTGAGGTCCACTACCGTGTTACCGTTTGCGTCAACAGTCGTCGCATACCGCTGACGATTAAAGACGACGGATTCATCTTCGACCGCCAATCCGTAGCCGATGGCCGTGGCTACAAAAGCTCCTTCCGTCGTAATCGTGATTTCATCTTCCAGGGAATTACCGCTGCGGCCGGTCAGCGAAACTTTGGCAACGTAGTCGAATGGAATGGCGCGCTCACCAGACGGATTCACAAGCGACCCTTGGGCGGCGGCGTCCGATGTCCATTGAGCGGAGGGCTCCGGGCAAGCGGACCCAACGAGAATTTTGTATCCGTACAAAACGATGAAAAGCGTGCCGGCGACTCCGGATGTCTGTTCGATGACCTGCATACGAACTGTTGAGCGGGGAAGAAACCGGAGCGGATTGGCGAGGGGACGAAACGGGCGCTCACCGTCGCTTTTGCCAAGCCCGGCAAGGCTGTGCACCGGCTCGTCCATCAGCTCGCGGCCAGAGCTGCTATCCAGCATGCTGAACAAGAAAGTAATGTCCTTCAATATCTGGACAGACTGAAACGTGCGGTTCAATAGATCTTCTGAAACCGGTTGTGTTGAAAAATCCCCGGACGTGCTGGCCGGTCCGGTTGCCGGCAGTGGCTGAAACACTACGTTCTCGAAATCGGGATGAACGCGAAATCCTTCGATTAGCGCCTGCACAGGAATGCTGCCGAGAGTTATGTCCGTGCCGGGAATCTTGGTTACGGGAGGCTTCGGAAGCGGGTCAAAGAGTATCAGCGGCCCCGTTCTGTCTTGTTCAAACCCATAGCCGATCGCGACTGCCACAAACACAGCGTCGGGACTGATATTAATTACATCCTGGACGATTCGTCCTGGCTGTCCGGTCAACTCGAACCGGGCAGTGGCGTCATAAGGTGCGAGAGCGCCCGGCTGAAGCTGCGAGAGAGCAGCTTCAGCCGGGGTAGCGGAATGCGTTCTGCGATGAATTCGCCGCCGGGTTGCCAGCATGGATTCCCATCCCCTTGCATCGGTGTAAGGCGCTCAACTACTGAACGTCGCGCGTCATGTAACCGTCGAGCACGACCCAGATGAACATCGGGCCGTACGCTTTTTGCAGTTCTTTCAACGTGTCGGCATCAGGGATTTCGATTTCCACGCGAAAATTCTGCTGCTTGTCGATGAAGATCGGTTCGGCGAATCGAAAAGTTGCGGTGGGATTTGGTTCGCCGTGGGAGATGAACGTCACGCCCTCGGAGTACGCGCCCGCGCCGGACGGGAAGAACCACGTCGGCATTTGGATCATGGTCTTCTCGCCGACGAACAACGAGGTGACCGTGTTGTAAATCAGCTTGCTGATCAGCGTTCCCGAACCGTTATTCGGATTGATCTGCTCTACTGGCGGTTGTTTTTTTTCATCCAGACTATTGATTAGGCGCTCGAGGTCCGAAATTGTGAAGGGAACCACACCGCCAGCCTCAGTAATTTTGTCGAGCCCGGCATCCGTCGCATCTTTAGCTGGTGCTTCTGTGTCATGCAGGGTGAAGGTTATGCCGTCATCATCATCCACGGAAACGTCCACGGTTCCGTCCTGGCTGGCCCGAGCCTCCTTCAAGAGCTTCATCAGACGTGCTAGGTCGATTTCCGCATCCGCAACGACTTGCAAGTTGGCGGCATCAGCCGCCGCCATTTTGCTGCCGTCAAACTTGAAATGGTCCCCGTTCGCGTCCGTCACTTCAAGCGGCTCATCGGTTGCTTTCGGGTCGTCGGGAAACTTGGGAGGCAGATCGCTGAAGACAACGCGAAGAGCGCGCGCTTCGAAAGTGTTGTAGTGCGGCAAAAGACCAGCCGACTGCAGATTCGTTTCGAGCTTGGTCTTGCCCTGCACGTCGATGAAGAACTTCAGCGTGCTTGAGCGTTCGGCATCCCGGAGCTGCTCTTCCGGTTTGACTTTGACGGAATCATAGATGGGGAGATGTACTTTCTCCTTGATACCCCTCACAACGGCCATGGCTTCTCCTCCTGCTACTTAATCAAGTGCGAAATTTCCTGCAAAGCTTTTCGCCCGGGACCTTTACCACAGGGGCCGAAACGTTTCCGGAACGGAAGGTGTCGGGCCCGGCTGCGGCACAAACTGATCACAGGCAGGACTCACCGGGCCAGGTTTCACATAGCCTTCCACTTCCCCGAGACCGGACACATTCGTTGGCATTGGACAGCCCGCATTGAAACCCGGAGCTACATCGCGGACGTAGCCCGCTACGTCGTGACCTGGCTCAGCGTATTCGGCATAGTCAGCATATTCACCGTAGTCGGCATATTCACCGACGTCTCCGTACTCGCCGTAGTCTGCGTAGTCACCGTAGGCGCCTTCGCCGGCGTAGTATCCCACCGGTTCAACCATGCCGTATCCCATGTGCGGGTCATGCTCACCCCATCCGACTAATTCCGGGCGATCCCCGTAATAGCCAAACTCGGGATGCATGGCGTACCCAGCGAAATCCGGGTGCATGCCGTAGCCGGCAAATTCCGGATGCATGGCGTACTCAGCGAAATCCGGGTGC
>Ga0137390_10003154_pt1 | contig 13367 bp, 9 predicted proteins | sample 15con2h24AmetaG_FD_104937 | JGI IMG/M metagenome (GOLD analysis project Ga0137390, IMG submission 104937) | Vadose zone soil microbial communities from Angelo Coast Range Reserve, California, USA - 15con2h2.4A metaG | ecosystem: Environmental > Terrestrial > Soil > Vadose zone > Saprolite... | reverse complement strand
TTGGCTACTTACTAGCCAAGGCGAAGCCGAAGAGCGAGGACCCGGAGGAGGCGGCGGAGGACGAGGCGGCCGTGGAGGCTAGGCGGGAGGAGTTGGCCAAAGTGAAGAAGGTTATCGTCATACTCGAGCCCTTCTACAACGACGCCAAAAACCAGTAGAGCGATATTGCGCGCCGCAACATCGACCACGTCGATTGGGCTCCCAAGATCTCTGTCAATGTCCAGGGTTGCAGCTACTCCAAAGACATTAGGACGTTGGAGGTTGATGCGGTGAAGTTCAAGGCCCAGTTCAAGGGCAATGTTGTCGACTTGGGTGCGTTTTGACTCATCTTTCTCATATTTACCTCGTCTAACAAAAAGGACCTTATTCAGGATCCAAGTTTACTCCCTGGCAACTCACCAAAATGTTCTACCCCCAGAGTGGTGGTACGACGACGTTCAAGTGGCCCATGAATTGCCAGCTCATGATCAGGATCAACAGTTGTCACGTGTGAGCTCCTGGCTATTCCTGACTGTTTTGACCTGCCTTATCGTCACATGAAGGATGGCAACACCACCAACCTCACGGTTGGACGCTACACTGTTATAGATAGCGAGTTCGATGGACTCGACATCTATAACTACTAGTTGTAGATGGCGAGTTCAATGGACTCAACATCTATAACTAGTAGTGTTATAGATGGTGAGTTTGATGGACTCGATGCCAAGGTCATCGCAACGGTACGATCGCGACAAGCAGTCCAGCCCGTTCTCTGCCCCAGGTGACTCAGAACCTGCTCATCTTTGATAGCAAGGGTCATATGTTTGGTATTCTCCACTCTGGGATGCTGAAAGGTGAGGGGAACCAAAGCATACGGAGGGCAGAAAGCTGATGATGTTGCTTGTGTTTAGAAGGCGATGCAGTTGAAGTCAGTGTATGGATACTTGACCATGAGTTGCTCAAGTATCTGCACACTGACTTCAACCACATTGCCTTCTAAATGTGAGCAACATTGTCAGCTTTCTGCCCTCCATATGCTTTGATCGTTGGGCAGCTGTAAAGGTTTGTCACTTTCTTCTGCATCATCCTTTCGTACTTCTAGCTGACGACGTCACAGCCTGTGCCTCGGCGAGCCGTTCCACAGCATCTTCTTCTGTGACCTCTTCCCCTCCATTATGCATTTCCTCCTTTTTCGTCTGCGAATCGTCCTCCATCCCCCAATCCCCATCCCTAACTGCGTCGTCTTCCCCCCGTAACTGCCTTTACTCTCCTTTCTTGACTCCCAGTTTTGTGCTCGCTGTCGTTAATGCACACGCGTGTCTTGCTCGTTGGATCGTCGCTCGAGTTCGTCTATTTCTTTCGTCTCATGTCTTCGGAACAATCACTGACAACCTCAATCCCCCGGCCTTGGCGGACCCTCACGCTTCGTTTGCTCCCTCGACTTCGTCTCGGTTCTCTCTGCTCGCTATCTACCGGTTGGTTGTCAGTAACGACGGATGCTTTGATCGGCGAATCGCTGCCTTGGTACCTTTCTTCTCCCTGCATCGTTATTTCGTGCATATGACTGACAACGTTGACGTCTAGGTCCTGGATGCGTGGACTCGTCGCATAGGTATGTCCTATCCTCTCCCCGTCTTCCGTGTCGTATAACTAAGAGCTTTCGTCCACGATTTAGGCCTTGGACTCGTGAAATCATCGTTTGTTACCGTAGCTTTCTTTGCCGGACACTCACATCCTCCGTATACTGCATATCTCTTTCTTGACTCGCTCGTATGTTTGCTCCCCAATCCCTGCTCACCTGCCCTCGTAAAATCACACATAAAACCTGCTGGATCAAGGGGGTTGTGTGTGGATCAAGCATGACCATTCCCACGTATTGTCTTGTGATTTTGTTCGTGACTCACTTGACTCCTAACTGTACTCCGACGCAAAAGTGCAGTTTTATCCTATCGTCCTCTCACGCACGGCTTAGGCGTCGTCCCCACGGTCTCTCTTTCATGCCCGAGATCACACCCTGTGCCCTGTTTAGCAACGCGCGCTTTGCTGCATCCACAACATCTCACCAAAACCCATCCTTGTTACCCCTTATGCTAATGGACGCTACTTGTTAACTCGCGCGTGATCAGTAAGCTGAAGTTCGATGCCGCCTAGGTAACGGTTGAGTTGAGCATTTTGTACTTTCGACGCCACGCAGCACTTCTCCCCTTCTCGTTGAAGTCCTTGAGTCTCCACGAGTCGACTTCTTGACGACTTGGTCTTACGACTTATCCTTACGCTTTTCTCCTAGGACTTTGCTCTCACGACTTGAGATGTTCGACCTAGGGCATTCGACTTGGGACGTTCGACGTTCGACTTAGGATGTTCAACTTCACTCAGATGTACGTACCATCGTCTACCTATGTTCGATTGACGGTGTTGACTACGTTCCCTGTGCAGGACCTAGTCATTTCGTCTCGTGCCACGATACACGCCATCCAGCATTGCTGAGACGATGTCCGTAGGAGAGCACGCTCCCTGTGGTACAATGACGGGTTCGTCAGCTTCTCCGCTGAGCACAACGCTCTCACTAGAACCATGAACGACCTGGTAATGTAGAACGTATTGAGTGTCTTCTTACTGATGGAGTTGACGTTACAGGCACCTTCGACGTTGCAAGTTGACTAAGTGTGAGTTGGTTTGAACGGTGACGTCCTCCGTTCTTGGAAGCAGAGTCACTGACACTATCTGACGCAGGGAGGAATACGTGTCCTACGACGACACTCTGCGGGATGCGCAGACTGATGAGCTTATACGTTGTCGAGATCCACGATACTCTTCTTCTCCTTTTCGAACAGCGTCTGACCTTAACAGTGTTTTCCCCTCTAACGTTTCTCGTAGGACCTCGTCACTTACCTTACCTCGATCGCTTAGGGTAGCATGCCCGGCCCTATTTCGCCTTCAGTTTTTCGATGACGTTCAGTTAGAAGTCGTTCTAATCGCTAACTCCACCGGACTGCTGGAGGACTGACGCTCAATACAGAGGTCGGTAGGGGAGCTTCACACGTTATCACTGCACGTCGAGTACCCGCAACAAGCCTACCAAGACGACTTGAAAAGACTCCGATTGTTTCATTGGGGTATGCTAAGAACTTTGTAAATACCAGTTGGCGGTGGTGATCAAATTGAAATGGTAACTTCGACTGTCCCAACTATCACATGTCATTCGAGCGACCTAAGACTACATTGGACCAATACAAGCAGGCGAGAAATGAAGATTCAGTATGAGTTCTACCCCCCAAAAAACAGAACGATCGGCGACAGAAAGGTAACCCCAGCCAGACAGCCTTGATTCAGCAAGTTAGCTGACTGATGAGCTGCTGTGTATACGTCGAAGAGACGAATACACCACGCACCATGTCCACAAGGTTCAATCCTCCGTTTTGACCGTGACCCTCTTCTTTCCACGTGCAGATGCCGATGGCCTCTTTTGCGGCCGCGCGCGCGTCGGGGATTGGCTTCGTTGACTACCTTGGACCTCCCCCAGAAGTATCCATCCCACCCAAACTACGATTTGACGCGCTCCATAGCCGATGATTGCCCCAGAGAGGCACGCTACGCCGAGGAATGCGTATATTGGGTGGAGGGCGAGCGAAATATACAAGCCGACGTGATACGGCAAGACGACGAACAGATCGAGGAAGACTCTCGAAGCGAGTATGAATGGGGAGAAGAGATAGATGGCGATGGAGATGATGGCCAGGAATGGAGAGAGAAAAGAAAGGAAAAAGGTTTTGAAGAGCCAGATTGCATATGAAAGGGCCGCTAATCCAGCAGAGAAGGCGGACGTCGCCAATGGCAATATCGATGTTATTGGCGGAGAGGGTCGCCCTCGAGGATGTGCGACCGACGCCATGGTGGGCGAGACCAGAGTACCAGGTCGCTTCGGTGACGGTTAACTTATGGGCGACTTTGCCCCCCTTGCTGATACAATATCACATGACACACGTGGACGGACCCTAATACTCGGTGATTCCCTTAACTAACGCTCAGTTTGCATGTAGCCGCGTCTCGGTCTCGCGCTACACTGCCGAGTCTCAACCGAAGTACTGACCACAGTCCCCAAGCTGCCGATGGGTTCGCCACACTCCGCCAGTGCTTCGCATATACGCATTCAGTTGGACGTCTTTTTGGGCAACAGATCCTTGACACATTCGTGAATCCGAGTCATACCCTTGTCAAGGATCTCTTGTTTAGGAAAATGTCTGATGTGCCATTTCTGATGAACCTAAGTGACTCAGTACTACTACGTGTCAGTGTATCGAGAGCGCCGAGCTTCTTTGCGCAATCGCACAAAGCATTTTTCAGGACAGGTTACCGGGGACAGGTGCCACTGGTTCAAGACGGAAATACGAGTGAAAGAGGAAGGACTGAGGGGACCCAGATTGCAACTGCCAGTGATGACTCATGCGACTCCCATCCAAGTGCGCTCACTGGCAGGCTCAGGCTAGGTTCGCCTGGGTTGCCTCCGAGTGGAGATATGTTGTAGGTGAGTCGTAGTCGAGTGAGGCCATCAGCAATACGTCCAAATTGTTTCCAGAAACCTGGAAACCTGGAAACCTATGTAGGCCTTTTTTTCTTAATATACATGTACGATCACTTAGGTTTCTGAGGTTTCCGGGTTCCGCTGGTCGCTCAAGTTTAGAAACTTCTGGAAACTAAGTTGCTTGATTCCTGATGGCCGCAAGGTGGTGAAGGCGCTGATGGTAGGCATTTATGTTTTCCCCCGATGCTCGCCAGCGGCTTGCGTAAAAGCTAATCCGCTGGTAGCCATCACACCACCGGAAGGGGATAGATGAGGGTGGAGGACCATAACTATCGTGACACGCCACGCCAACCACATCAGCCCCAGTACTACAAGTTAAGACTGAACCGGATTTCGAACGACTCAGAGACATCCAGTAATGATCAGCGAAATCCCATCCTACAGTTTCTCATGAGCTCACTGGCAGAGCGTTCTATAGAAGTAACGAGGGACCAGAAAACGATACACGAAGCGAAGAGAACCGGCTGCCGAAGAGATTCGGCAAGTCGGGCGGACGAAATAAAAATCCGAATCATGATGTGTCACCGTGCCAAGTCCTCTCGTCCCTGGCTGCCGTGAGAACGGAACGACGTCGGACGCTGTCGGAGTATGTAGGTCTAGGGGGGATGAGAAAGCACCATACACGAGCGGTGATCGATGAGACCCCCAGGGTGTGGGACTAGGACTCGGACGCTAGAACAATCTCCCGTTCAATTGGTATACTCGATAACGAGTGGACGCTGCGACGGGTGCGCCAGTTACGGCCCGTAGTAGGCGGCGCCGAGCCGCCAGCAATACGATGCACTGGCAACACAGTGGACGTTCATGTCATTAAAATATCGGTATACTTGGAGCGCCAGTTTTGAGTATTGAGTTCTGAAGATTGAGCCCAACCTTGGAGGAATTCATCAACACCAACGAGCTGGGATCGGGGATCCGAGTCACAAATATTTGATTGTATTAATATTGAGGTTTTGGCCCGGAACACTATTGGCACCTCCAAGTCTCAATATGTTGCTGTGCTCAAGTAGTAAGGGTACGTGGTGTTTTTAGAAAGGGTATTGAAGATAAATACATTTATGAAATAATTATGTATAATAATGTATCGCAGTTGATCCCGTAAACCAATATGTAAAGAACGATGTACAAGACTACGCATCCCCCAAGGTATAACTTGGCGGGGGTTCAAATCTCTCCGTACGAAGTTGCCGCATCTCGCGCCGTAGAGACTCGACTTCCGACTGTAGTCTCCGAGTGTCCGATGACGAGATCGCTCCGGTCCGCTCGCTGACAACAGTCGGAGAGGATGAGGGCTGAGAAGGATCCGATGGGGGCTGGGTAAGAGCCTCTGTGCGTAAACGCGCAAGGTCCTTACTCGACAAGCTAGTTGGAACCGGTGTAACTGATCGCGAATGTGGGAGGACTGGAGCTGGCATAGAAGATAGGGTGTGTGGGTCGGAAGGCGTCGATCCGTCCGGGTGTTCAGATAGTAATTCATGCTGTTCCATCAAAGAATCTGAGGCCTGGTGAGCTATCTCGAGAACGGTTGGGTTGAAAGGTGTAACTATCGCTGGTGGGCCAGCTTCTATGAAAGAACTTGAAAACGAAAGCCTGACAGATTTGCGCCTGGACAATCCCCGTCGACGCCGTACTACGAGGACAACGGCTCCAATCACAACGAGTACTGCAGCAACACCGCCTGTGACGGCCCCTGCAATTTGAGCCGTGTGCGATGGTGCTGTTGATGACGTCGTCACATTGGCTTCTATTGTGAAAACAGGGGCTCTGCAGGTAGGGTTTGTCAACCAAGAAGCAACGAGAGAATGCTTTCCACGAACTTCAGAGCTAATGGCGCGAACATAGCACCTTGTGCGGGACTAATCACCGTTATCGTAACTTCAGTTACCACTCTAGATAGCAATTTCTCAGTAGCTCACCTAGCGACACCGAGGATCGTCGATCCATCAACACTATCATAAACCAAAGGGAAAACTCCCACGCTAGTGTTAAACGACGTCCGATTGTGAACTCCCGAGATGAGGTGCGAACGCAGATCTCCATCTGGCGTCATAGCTGCCACAAATAGGTTCCAACCTAGAACAACGTCAACCAAATAAATTTAAAACATGATAGAAACACCAACTAGATACTGCAGTAGTTGTGTCCGAAAGAAGGTTATCAACAGGCATGCCAAATTTGCTGAACCCTGAAGTCAATGTCATGTTGTCAATGAATCTGCTGTGCGCGTCGTATACCTGAAATTTATCAGCGAATACATCCACCAGCAGACACCGCCACCCACCGAAGAGTCCACCAAGTTCGTGCCTAACCATACATCCGCAAAAAGATTGTATCCTAACGTCCACGAATTCGTTTGTTCATACACTGCAAGTACGTGTTGGTCGTTGCCTAATGCAATGCTCTTCCATTGGTTATAGAACTTCGTAGCTGCGCTCTATATACGAATCAATGTCATTGCATAGTGTTGAACGAACGAGTACAGACCGAGTATTTGTTGGCATCTGCAGACTGCTTGGCGGCTGAGCTCATTTTTGACATGGCTTCAATCGCGATGATGCCCTTGATCGCAAGGTTCGTTTGGTTATTGATAGACAATCCATCCGCAGAAGTTCTCCATAATCGACCATTGTTAGTGATACCAAGTCCATCGACTTGTAAAAACAACTCACTGATTATTAATGAATAGCGTCGAACTTGTCAAATAGTCGGCCCACGAAGTCAGCAACGGATACTATCAAAGTCCATCAGGACCTGTCACGGAGTATTGGAGTCACCACATACATATCTACTTATCAGGCTTCCGTCTCCAGTAGCGCGTGCATGGGCGTATGTCATAATCAGCATATTCCCAGATTCTATGGATGGGTCCGATTAGAAATGCACAAAACCAACGTGAGACGTACGTACGTTCGACTCCTTGATTATGACTGGAGTTCGTGACTGTGACATTGGGATAGCTCGATCCTACAGAATACTGTCTAAATCTCCGAGAATTGGAGTTTATGCGGGACGTACCAAGGTCAGCAGCAGCATATGGAATGGGATGTTGAGACGATGCCTGAACTCGAAATAGAGGTTCAAGAAGAGGTGCTCCGAGACCAGGATCAATGTACATGAATGCAGGAAAAGCAGAATACAGTGTCTCAACAGCATTTACTCGGCTAAACATGTAGATACTCAATCTCCCGTACGACGAAGGAAGTAGCTCGTATTGACTCACTTCGTGATTGCTCCTCCAATATTCTTCATAAACATCATCACATCCGACGTGTCGAAGCTACCATGGTCGTCGATCCCAATGGTGAGTTGTGTGCTGCCATATACTTGGGCAATTGCGAGAGAAACCAAGTCCCCAAGTAGATTGGAGACAGAAGCAGCATCCTGGAGTATTTTATTATCCAGCTGTTGAGCTCTTGAGGATGCATTCGTATAATCGTTTAGGAAGTCAAGAATCTATACACGAATGTTAGAAACATCATTTCCCGAAGAGAAGAGACCACTAACCAAGGCTTCATCATCAGTGTATCTTGACTTGTAGTACGGACTACGTTGTGTTGTAGGGGCACCAGATAGATCGGTGTAACTGATGGCGGGGTCTGTGGTGTAGCCGACGGTCCAGACAAGAGGTGCTTGTGTTGCTTGAATGGTTCCAAAGTCCCTCGATATTGCAAAGACAGGGAACGATGAGGAAATAGCACGGAAATTTGTGTCATGTTGGTTGTCCAACACACCGCTATGCGTGAACATTCCGCGGGCGACATCAGCCGCCTCAATCTTGTAAGTAATATTGTTTCCCTGAATCATAGGCTACTATGAGCGACAAAAACGGTCCACTGGCAAACAAACTGTCGCTCACTGTCTTGATGGCATAGTATAGATTACCCCAATCCGCTTGGTTGCTGATCTCGTTAAACACTGCAGGTCTCTCGAGTCTCACGTTGTGGTAGATCACATCGGCGTTGGATGTCGCACTCCAGCTGATCACCTGGCTTCGGTCACCCGAGTTCCATTCTACAACGAAGCTGGAGAGACACGAAGGGTTCCGGAGAAAGATTTCACGCACCTCCGCTGACATCTGTATACACTTGCAGAGCATGAGCTAAGCCATCCACGGATTTTGCAGTGAAAGCAATGTATGAGAACGGAATCGATTGCTTGACCCAATCCGCAGGCTTTGAATGACGTGTATTTAGATGTTTTGAAGCAAATACTAAAGGAGTAGAGACAAACCTCGATGGGATTTAGGAAGGTAAGATTGACTTGCATAGCCCCAGCTTGCGAAGTGACTACGGTCTGCGTAGGCGTGACTGCTATATTCCCCAGGTTCACGGTACCATTGATGACGGTTGAATCCCCAGCTCCCAAGAATGAATATGTCACGCCATCGACACGTACGAAAACAACCCATCCGAGGATCTGAAACAGATGAAGATGAGACTTTCATGGCCAACAGAACATAAGTGACGAGCGACCTGATGAGAATTAGGCGTTTTAGGCCATAATTGACCAAATGTCGTCCCGTTCGTGATGTCGTCCCAGCTTGAGAGATATGGAGAGCGAACAGCAAGAGGAATTGCTGGCGGAAAAAGAGTTTGCTGGGCTCTTGCGATAGGGGAGAGAAGAGCAAGGAATAGTAAGAGCATCACTTTTAATTGGGCTATGATAAAAGATACAGTGATTGCCATGGGCAACAACTCTAGGGAAGGAGGGAAAGCAGGAAGGGAGATATAACTCACAGAGTGGTGTAGGAAAATCAACGCAATTACTCAGCCCAGCGGGATGCCAGTCGCCCTACGTGATCCAAGTGTGTGAAGTCATTCCATCGTCATGGTTAACATTAACAAGCGCCCTGCGATTGAATTGCCATTGGGTTCAAGTTGACGCCACGCAACATACAAAGACACCGGGAGGGCCATGACCCGCTTGTGCGTCTGCGCTTGTTCTACACTGCAAGCGGGTTCAAGCTCCGCTGTGTACACTGCCAGTGGAAGTATTTTATATCATGGCATCTCCGAGTCGTCACGGTCAGTGATAGCCTTCAGGAATTGACCTTGGCGCGTGATAGAACTGTTGTGACTAGTCCAGTGTTGAATGCTGCCAGGTTGCAAGCCAAAGCCAGACTCGTCGACACGTGGAACTGCCACTTCCATCTGCTTCGCTGGCATGTCACACGAAGTCACACAGTGGTCACACGTACTACGCGCTCCTGCTCCCGCTCCCAACGCGCCCGTCGGCGCTCTCTCAACGTTCAAAGCCCGTAACTCCCACTTGACTCCGTGTGTCAAGCGCCTGTTAAATTAAGATCCCAGAAAGCGTGAGGATGACCCCTGACGCGCAATCGGCGAGATCATCACACCTTGAAACCCGGAGCGCAGCGGCACTGCCAGTCAAGGGCTCCAAGGGGTGATGGGATCACCTCATTCAGTGTACATCACTTGCGTCAATCCGACGTAATTTTACAATTCCGTTCCAGGCAATTAAGAGTGTACCTCTTTTTATGTGTTGCACCAGCCCCCAAAATATATCTCTGTTGGAAGTTGCTCGGGCTGTGTGTTGCAGATTTGCTGTTCGTAAAAGTGACTGAACTCGAAGGCTATGAGCGCTATGAGCAAGGAAGAAAGGAGTGAAATGTTGGACCAACTCTCATCGGAGCCTGAGGACCTGGATTTTTAGCAAGCTCAACCTTGTTGACCTGGGCGCGAGCACTTCAACTGGATGCTGCATATATCAGTGACAACAACTCAATGCCTTGTTGCGCCGAGTAACTGCGTCTCGCACTGCAGAGACTCAACTGATTTACTGACTACAATCCCTGAGTTTCCGATGGTCGAGTCGCTACATTCCGCCAGTCCTCTGACTCGGCGTAGTAGACATTCCATTGGCGCGATAGCGGAGACAACCTGGACAAGCTCAGGCTGATGTTTATTTAATTTTTGCACGAGACTATACGTGTTAAGAGCGCAAGGCATCTAGACATAATCGCACAAGCCTCCTGTCGGACAGCGTAGTCAGGACGAACGAAAATGATGACAAGGGCGAAAGTAAGCCCGAGCTTCAAGTTGGCGATGCAGAGGAGTCGGAACTGTTACCGGTGGGCATCAGCAATACTTCAAAGGGCCCAGATTGCGGTCGCCATCATTCCTCCTAGGACTAGGACCCTACTGGGTTTAGTTGCTTAGAGCAGTGTGGGAGAGAAGGTAAGTCACTATCACTTGCGAACTTGAATATGCTGCCATGACAATATGCGAAGAAGATCCGACAGAGATGGCAAAAATGAAGTCAACGGTATGACTTTGGGGCGAATGGTTTGACGTATCATTGTAACGGAGGAAGATACGACATAGGTGGGGTTGGCACGGAACCCATTTTCCACCTCGGTACTATCGTGCGTCGGAAAGGTAGAGCAATCAGTATATGTGGCTACGCAAAAAAGATGGGTTGTCAATCACAGGGAAAAGGGGTTATTTCAACCCGTTAAGCATGATTCAGATGGGTTTAGAATCTCTCCGCCCAAAGGTGCTGCGCTTGGCTCCGTAGAGACAACTTTCCACCATAGTCTCCCACTTCCAGGTAGCAACGACGCTCAATCTCAATTCTGCAAGAGGAAAAGAGGCGGATTAAGACCAGATCGATTGTGAGTACCTGTCTGTGTGTTCAGAGCACAGAGCTTCTGCACGCAAGCGCGCAAAGCTTTTTGCAGGGCAAGTCGCCAGGACAGGTGCCATGCCATGGCAAATCATGGAACGAACATCCGACAGGCGCTCGCGCCTGTCCCCCTGGTGCTCATGGGCGCTCATGAGTGCCCATGAGCACCAGGGGGACACGCGTGAGCGCTTAATGAGCGGTGCGAGATTTTCCATGACTTGCTGATATTGCATGCCACTGGTTGTGCAGATTGAAGTGAAGATACAGAGGAAGGTCCGAGGACATTGGAAATGACTACCACTTTCTTCAAGGGTCCCAGATTGCAACCGATGCCACTCCTGCTCAAGGCGCAGGGTTCCCCTGGGTTGCCTCGAGACATATTGGAGAGTCGCACGAGGTGGTTACAGTTCTGAAGGCGCTGATGGTCGGTAAATATATGTTTCCCCGGACACTCTCCAGGAACTTTCACGTGCGTCGGCGAGTCGACCGCGACAGTACGTTTGCTCATCTGGGACTCCGAAGTGGATTTCGAATTTCGAACGACTCAGCGACATCGGTACTAATGATCAGCAAAAACCTGTCCTAGAAATGACGAGGGGCCAGAAAAGATAAAGGGAGCGTAGAAACTAGGCATTACGGCTGTCAAGGAGATCCGGGACTCAGAGTCGCACTCGGCAGTAGGCAGCCGACCGAAAGAAAATCATGATAGGCCACCGCAAGCCTTCTTCAGTTGTCCTTGGTCAGGAGAACGGGATGATGCTACCAAATTGGGCTAGGCGGAGAGAGCACCATACTAACGGGGAGATCGAGGAGACCCGCGAGGTGTAGGATGATAGTACCTTCATGTTGTGTACTCTTTCTGGTACGATCCAACGAACCACTGTCACCATGTCACGGTTGGTCACGGTTGGTCACTGACTCACGCGCGTTCCGTGACCGCGTACCACCGCGCTGCGAGAGACCACCCACGACACCCTTAACAACAGATTCGTGATTCGGACGCAGTACGTAGAAGCAAGAGCGCTCTGCCGTAAACACACAATACCACGACAGAGTGACAGCAAGCGCGAATATTCGAGTTTTGAGCCCTGCAGAACAAAGTGCAAACTTGTGGATGATGCACGACTACGAGTGTTGGTGGGACGCGTCCGTCCCCACGTCGTGTCACGCCGTCAGAATCTCGCGCAGGAAGATCTGCACTCGTGCATACAACTAGGTATAAAGTGCGATACCTTTACCTTCTGTACAATGCGGCACCCAGTCGCTCCTTTTCCCAAATAGACTTAAAGCGCGCGCTCGCCGCGCCCATCTTCGCCCATCTCTCACCCATTTATTCTCGCCCTTTTCTTTCAATAACCAGTAGACGGTAGGGGGTAGTGGGACAAGTTGAATTCCCTGTTGGTAGATCCGTAGGATGGCCGAAAGGGGAGAGGGCGCCGCGACCGGGTGCAACATAATGATTGTGGGGTTGTGGTGTGAATCGGCGACGCGACCACGGCGGCCGAAGCTGATATCATCAAAATCTCCGAATTTTATCTCTGAAATTTCTGAAACCTTGATACGTTCCAGTCTGTTGTGGGACCTTATGTAGATTTTCGGGTACTAGTAGGTGACGAGCGCGAGAACACGTTTTATTGGGTACAAACGCCGCGCGCGTTGCCCCGTTGTGTCTACATTGTTTTTATATACAAAAAGTCCATGGATTTAACAAAGAATAAATGAAAGAGTGGAGAGAAAAACAAGAAAAATTTCAAATTCATATTTTGTGCTCCACGCACGCATGCGCCGTGCGAGCTCGAGTCTCAACACCTTATTGAGGCCTTATTAAGTCTTATTGCCAGGGTGTGCTTGCCTTCAAGTTTGTCATTCAGTTTCTTGACGTATGCATGGCATCATACAGTACCGAAAGCGCGGGGTTTGGGGCTCAACGCTCAGCCCTGGAGTTCGTCAACGAATAGGGAATTAGGGATTGCAGATATAATTATAATTAGATTGGTACAGTATGAAGGCGATGGTATTTGAACTGGCACCTCAAAGTCTCGACGTCACTGTAAGCCTGCGGGTAGTGGTACACAAGGTATTGTGCGAGTGTAAAGTATATACATATTAACTTAGAAAACAAACTATCGATCCCAGTGATTCCGTAAACCCATATGTAAAG
>Ga0137390_10003142_pt1 | contig 13385 bp, 7 predicted proteins | sample 15con2h24AmetaG_FD_104937 | JGI IMG/M metagenome (GOLD analysis project Ga0137390, IMG submission 104937) | Vadose zone soil microbial communities from Angelo Coast Range Reserve, California, USA - 15con2h2.4A metaG | ecosystem: Environmental > Terrestrial > Soil > Vadose zone > Saprolite... | reverse complement strand
TTACACGGCATTCTGCCAGAGCGTTGTACGTTGCCAGTTGAACACCCGCTGCTACGCTGTCGATACGTGGCAAGGCGACCAGCACACAGGCCATTATGGTGAACAAGTCTACCAAGAATTTCGCACTTTTCACGAGGAGCGCTATCGCGCCTTTTCGACGTTGCTGCGCTGCACGTTTGACGACGCGCTGCAGCGGATTGCCGATGGGTCAGTCGATCTGCTGCACATCGACGGCTTGCATACCTATGAAGCGGTGCACCACGATTTCGAAAGCTGGCGGCCGAAGCTGTCGCCGCGCGCGGTCGTATTGTTCCATGACATCAATGTCCATTGGGACGATTTCGGCGTTTGGCGGGTGTGGCAGCAGTTGACGGCGGAATATCCCCATTTCCACTTCAACCATTGTTACGGACTGGGCGTGCTTGCCGTCGGCGGCGATGTCCCGCCGGCAGTGGCCGCGCTGTGCGCGTTGAATGCAACCGATGAAGGCGCCGCCTTTCGCGACCGAGTGGCGCTGATCGGTGAGCGGTGGATGGCGGATGCGCGAGAGCACGATCTGAACCGTCGGCTCGCGACGGAATCCGGGGCCCGCGGCGCCGCGGAGGCGGCGACCGCAACGGCGCAAGCCGAACTCGCCGCCGCGCAGGCGCAAACCGCGCAGCGCGACGCGATCATCGGACAGCTGCGCGCTGATGCCGCCGAGCGCACCTCACAGCAGGATGCGCGTGCCGGGCAACTTCGCGCTGAAGCCGCGGAACGCAGCAGAACCATCCACCAGCTGCAGAGCCGGGCGGCTGCGGCTGACGCCACGATCGCGGATCTGCGGCAACGGCTCGATGCGATTGAGCAGAGCACGACCTGGCGCGCGACAGCGGGCGTGCGCGCCATGGCGGAACACCTGCCGAAACCGGTTCGGCGCAATCTGCGGCGCGCCGCCAGGGCCGCCTACTGGGTGCTGATCCGCCATCGCATACCGTCGCGTCTGCGCTTCCTGCGCGACCAGCATCACCCCTGGGCGGCCGGCGCCGCACTTGACCTGATCAGCCGGCGCTACGCGGATATTCGCGCCGACATCAAGGCCCGCCTCGCCGCTGCGAAGCCGCTTGGGCCGCAACGCGAGGCCACAAGCGATGGCCCCTTGATCTCAATAATGCTGCCGGTTTTTCGACCGCCCCTGCCCCTGATCGAGAAGACGATCAGCTCAGTCCTGAGGCAGAGCTATCCGCACTGGGAATTGTGCATTGTCGACGACGGCTCGCAGCAACCGCAGCTGGCGCAACGCTTACAGCACTATGCGGCCAATGACCGTCGGATCAAGTTGCGCATCTCCGAGGCGAATGCTGGGATCGCGGCCGCCAGCAATCTGGCGCTGTCGTTGGCAACCGGCAGTCATGTGGCCTTTCTCGACCATGACGACTTGCTCACCTGCGACGCGCTCGAGTGCATCGCGCGCGTCATCGCCGACGAACCGAACGTAGACGTGATCTACTCCGACGAGTGCAAGATCGACGAGCAGGACGAGCCTCAGGATATCTTCTCGAAGCCGGATTGGAGCCCGGCCTTGATGTTGAACTGCATGTACATCGGCCATCTGGTAGCATATCGGCGGTCGCTGATCACGACGCTCGGGGGGCTGCGGTCCGATTATGATTTTGCTCAGGATTACGATCTGGCATTGCGAGCCAGCGACAAGGCCGTGAATGTCCGGCATGTCGACCGCGTCCTCTACTGCTGGCGCATGACCGAGCAATCCGGAGCCGCCGGCGGCAAGCCATACGCCAGGCAGTCCAATATCGCCGCCCTGCAGGATGCTCTTGCGCGACGATCCTACGATGCCCGGGCGGTGGCGCTGCCAACCGTAAATCACGCCTGTTGGACGCGCGAAGCGCTGCGTGGGCGAGTGTCCATCATCATCCCGTCCGATAATTTCGGTCACGTCACCCAGTGCGTCCAGTCGATCCGAAAGGGCACCACATACGCCGACTACGAATTGGTTGTCGTGACCGGCAGCGCGATCTCGCGCGATTTGGCAGAACTCGGAAAGGGTGCCGGCGTCCGCTTCGTGGATTATGACAAGCCGTTCAATTTTTCTGACAAGTGCAACGCCGGTGCTGCCGCGGCAAGTGGTGAATATCTTGTCTTCCTCAACGATGACGTTCGCGTGATAACCGGCGAGTGGATCGAAGCTCTGCTGGAATGCTTGCGGATCGACGGAGTTGGCGCGTCCTCCCCGAAGCTTCTCTACGAGGATGACACGATCCAGCACGCCGGATTGGTCACTGGCGTGCGCGGTTTGGTTGGTACCGCTTTTCACTGTCTGCCGGCTGATACTCGGGCGCACTTCAATTTCGCCCAGTCACTGCGTGAGACGTCGGCGATTTCCGCGGCATGCCTGGCGATGCGGCGCGATCTATTCTTCAAGCTCGGCGCATTCGACGCCGCCCATGTGCCGATCAACCACTCCGACATCGACCTGTGTTTCCGGCTGCGCGAAGAGGGCTATCGGTGTTTGTACACGCCACACGCCACGCTTCGGCATATCGGGCACCAGTCGCTGGCAGCACACGATGCCGGCAACGGCGGCGCGACACGTCGGGCGAAAGACAAGGCGGATATTTATCTGCTGCGGCGGTGGCCCGAGATGGTCGCCTACGACCCCTACTTTCCGCCGGCCATGAGGGATTTGCTTTATGCCGATTCGCCGGAGGATTACAAAATATACCCGGCCGGGTCCAAGCGCGGGAGTGGCGGGCTGGATATCCTTATCCTGTCACACGACCTCACCAACAGCGGAGCCCCCCGCCTGGTATTCGATATGGCGAAGGTACTGGCGGAGTTGGGACATTTCGTGGTGGTCATGTCACCGACCGACGGGCCCTACCGTGTCACCCTGGTTTCGCTCGGCATCACGGTGATCATCGATTCGCTGCTGTTGAAGGGGCATAACCGGTTCCCGATATTCGCCCGCAATTTCGATCGCGTCATCGTCAATACCGCTGTCATGCTGCCGGCGGTACGGCAGCTGTCGCGGCAGACCGACGTCTACTGGTATATCCACGAATCGCGGTTCGTCGCCGATCAGTTCTCTCACCAGCCGGATTTCGTACAGGCCCTGCACGAAGCGAGGGCTGTCTGGGCGGCCAGCAAGCGGGCGCATCGCTTTCTTCGCGGGATGCGCGAGGATGTCGATCTGCTCGAATACGGGGTCGATCCGCCACCCGGGGCGAGTCGCATTGAGGCCGGTGGCGATCGACCGGTGATGTTCGCGGTGATCGGCTCCTATGAGCCGCGCAAAGGCCAGGATCTTGCAATCAAGGGGATTCGCCTGCTGCCAAAGGCGATCCGTCGAGAGTGCCGGTTCGATTTTTTCGGGCGGGTTCTCGATAGCCCGCATCACGCTGCTTTGCGCGCCATGGCTGCGGACATACCCGAGGTTCACCTGGGCCCAGAGCTGTCCCACGACGAATGCCTGGGGGCGATCCGGGAGGCCGACATCATCCTCAGCCCCTCGCGGGACGACACTCTGCCGCTCGTGTCATTGGATACATTGGCGGCCGGTAAGATCCTGATGTGCACTGCCGAGACCGGAACCTCGGAATACCTGAAGCACATGCAATCCTTCATCAGGATCGACGACCCCAGCCCGGAGGCCGTGTGTGCCGCGATCACCGCCGCCTTCGAGGCTCGGGCGCAGTGGTCCGAGATCGCTGAGCGCGGCCATCAGGTCTTTGTCCAGGAGTTCAGCACGGACGCCTTCGTCAAACGGCTGACTCGCTGCCTTGAATTGACCCAGCCTGATGTCGATCCCGGGTTCGGCCTGGCCGAAAACAGGACCCGCGTCAGAGTCTCGTAGAAACCGACCTCATAGATGACGGCTTTACGCTGGACAAGGTCGCCGACGCGTCGCAGGATTTCATTATCGCCAATCACGCGCTCGAGCATTCGCCGGATCTATGCGGAACGGTAGAGTGCTGGCTATCCAAACTGCGCCGCAGTGGCATCCTCTATTTCGCGCTACCGATCGCAGAGCGCTGCTACGACCGCGGCCGTCCGCTTACCACCCTGGAACACCTTCGCCGCGATCACGATGACTTCACGCTCCGCAATATCGAGCGGGTGATTGCGACCACCGCCGCACATATAGATGAATTTATCCCGGATCGTCCCGGCCGACGCTCGACGATGCAGTAGCCCAGCCCGCTGCCTCAAATATCGGCACGTCGCCAATATGGGCAGCGGTTTGACCGCTGCCCATATGCGCGGTGCTGCCTCAGGAGCGAAGCCCGGACAGCAGACGGGCGAGCGGGTTTTCCCTGAACTGGGGCAGTCCGATGCTCCACCGTTTCGTCCGCGGCGCGTTCGGATCGCGGGCGAGGATCGCCGCGTCTTGACCGAATTCGGCGGCATCGCCGTGTACGCCTGACCACCAGCCTTTCAGATAAGGCCGGACAAGGCGCAGGCCGGCGTTGCCGATCATGCGGCGCATGGCCTCGTCGGTGTAGGCGACCGCGCCGCGCTTCCACTCGCCGCAGCCATATACCCCGTTTCCGTAATGATTCTCGAATGTCAGGAAACTCAGATGCGGCGGAAGGTTTATCGGCTGTTCCGGATAGAGGAAGAAAGAGGCGTGAGCGAGCCCATCCGGCTTCAGGACTCTGCGGAATTCGCGGAGGTAATGCATCACCTCGTCTTCCAGCAGATGGGTAAACACGGAAGACAGGAAGATCCGGTCCACCGACCGATCCGCTGCCGGCATCCGGAAATCTTTCGTCCGGTAACATCCATACGGGTTATAGAGCTCGTTAAACGCATCGAAATGATGGAACGTGAAGTTCGGATGTTGTGGCGTAATATTCTTCTGACACCACGCCATCGAGTCCCGCACGACGTCGATGCCGATATATCTCCCTCGCGCATTAAGGAAATTAAATAATTGAAAGGCCAAGCGAGCCATGCCGCAGCCCAGATCGACGATGGTCATATCGGGATCGAACGGCGAATATTTTTGATAATTGTCGATCAGGGCTTTCGCGAGCTCCTCGAACCTCGCCGGCCCTTCGCCCGTCAACGAGATCAGATGCGCCGGCATGCGAAAGCCGTTGATCTCGGCGATCTTGTAGACCGAAGGCACCCGGATTGCTCGACCCGGGACAATTTCGACGTGCCGATCTCCCCAGGTGACCGGCAACTCATCGCCGAGTTCGCGCGGGATGATGGTAATCCGGTCGTCATCCTCGAACGGAAAATCGTCGAATTCTGCCGGCTTTATTGTCCAGGATTGCTCGCCGCGGGCAATCACCAGTTCGACGGATCTGCTCCGTTCGGCCGCGGCCTCGTTCTTCGCATCGATACTCATATCACCCTTACTTACTGAGAGTGCTTTGCCGGCGTCGCCAAAATGCGGCATTCCGACGATTCGGGCAATACGGAACGTGAACTGCGAGCGGCCTGCGGCCGCCAGAGAGATCTTTCCGGATTCAGCCGACATTCCCCGGATTCCGGGTCGTTGCGAGGCCAGGATCGTCCCTCTGGGCGTCTTGGGCAACGGCAAATCGCGCTCCGTGCGGGGCAAGAGGCGGTCGAAACCGCCAGTTGATTGCGCCGAGATGTTCTCGCCCAGTTCGCTCTATGGCATCATTAACGCCTTATCGGGCGAATTGGGTTTCACCATTGCCGAATATTGCAAGAGCGGCGGTGGCGAGGTCATTGCGGTTCTCCGCAGGGCATGCAATCCTGCCGCAGCGCGCGGGGGCTCGATCGCCGTGCCGCCCCACCGGCCAGCACGGCGCCCGGCCGCCGATATACCAATCTGTCACCTGGCTTTTTCAAAAATGGCGATATTCGACAGCACCGTCATCCGCTCGATAGCATAGCGGGTGTAGCCGCCGGCCGCAGTCGGCGCCATAGCGTGGTCAAAGAGCTGCTTTACAAGTCCTACTATGCCGTGCTGATGGCTGGGGAAAATACGTGGGATTCCCGGCAGACCAATTTCAGCCGGAACGTATTCTGCGGCATCAAAATCCCCGCCCGAGGTAAATGCCGTACAGATGTCCTCGATCACGTAGACTCCACCCGGCTTGAGACAGGTCGGGAACAGGTATGCAAACGAGCGCGCGGTCAAATAACCCAGATGCGAGGCGTCATCGATGATGATGTCGAAGGGACCGCCGGCCCGAACGACCGCTTCGTCCAATAGTGCGGGATCATCCTGACCGCCGTGAATGAAATGGAACCTCGGTTCCTCCGGAAAACCTTCCGGCTTGGGCGAACTGTCCAGCCCAACGATGGTCGCGTGGGAGAAATAGTCGCGCCAGATCAGCATCGAGATGCCCCGCTGGACTCCCAGTTCCAGAAATCGAATCGGACCGTCACGCATCGGGCGGAATAGCCGATCGTACTCAGCGAGGTAGCTTTGCGGTTTTCTCGATAGGTCCGCGCCGTAATAGCGCACGGCCAACGCATCCAGTTCCTGGTCAAAATCCATTGCTCATTGCTCGCGTAGTGGCGAACCGACTTGGTGCCATAATTTCCGTGTCGAGCAACGATACAAGCCCGTGGGCGCGGAGTCGAATCGCGATTGATCCGAGCGCAGTGCGCCGGGCCCGCCCGTCTTATGCGGCCGATCTCCGCTTTGCGCGGCGCATGGGACGATGCCTGCTGCCGGAAGAACACGAACGCGGTGTCGCGCTGCTGCGCCGCCGTTGCCAATCCGACCACAGGCAGGCGCGCGGAGAGGAGGATGCCGGAACGGCGATCGCGACTCGGCAGCGGGTCGACTTGGGTCCGTTACCAACATCATGTGAGTCATCGAGGAATCGGAAGCGCGCCAAGCGCTCAAAGCTGGCGGATCCGCTCGTCGGATGATGTTACAATCAAACCAATCCACTTTGCCTTGTCATCGCCCGCGGGTTTCATTAATATCCTGTGGGTCGCTTCGGCGCTGCGTCGGAGGTACGTTCTTATGGTCGATAAAATGGGGAAAGGAGCCGGAAGATGAGGTTAAAAACTATCGCGGCCGCGGCGGGTCTGGCAGTCGTCCTCTCGTTGGGGATGGGCGCGACCCCAGGCTCGGCTGATGGTGTACTCGACTCGTTTGCGAACCGCGCGAAGCCGGCCACGCCCGGCGGCTCGGCTAGTGGATCCTCGGCCAATTTAGATAACCCGGCCGCGCCGATCACCTTGGGCTGGCATTATGGGCACGCCGCCTTTTGCGGCTGGTTCCTGGATTCAGGCGGTAACCAGTGGTTTTACATCTTCCTTACTGATACCGACGCCGCCTTCAGTTATCCGACCATCAACGGTCTAATCTTCGGGATCAATAATCTCTTCATCGGGCAAGGTATGGCGCCACCGTGCGCCATGGGCCATTGGATCGCATGGCACGTCGTCAACTCGAGCTCCGGTGCATTCGACCAGACCTACAGCTATCCGTACTACGATCCTCAGTACGGTAACTTCTAAAGACAAGCATAGGACGGGCGGAGGGGAGGCTCGAGCCTCCCCTCTTCTTTTCAGTGGACCTTGAAGGTAAGCCTCAAAAAAAGAAGCAGATCTATTCCCGGCGGTTGATCGACGACGCTCGATACCAGACCGCACGATTCGCTCGTGAAAAACACCGCATCGCCATCGGTCGGACCGCGTGCGCTGACCGGCGCGGCGGGCGATGCAATCGGCACCCTCGGGAGAGGCGCGCGTCCACATAAGCAGCGCATCTGCTACCGGTTTCCGCTGTCGCCCTCTTGCCCTTCGCAATTCGCCGATCGAGCCCACGGTAGCGGGCATTTGCCGGCCGCCGTCCTGGCGGATAATGTCCCCAGCATGAGGCCTCGCGCAGCCGTGGCGCGCCGCTTAGCAGGACATCGCCGATGAGCCAGTACGATCTCGTCATCCGCAACGGCACGGTGGCGACCGCGGCCGACACGACGCGTTGCGACGTCGGCGTCAAGGACGGCATCGTCGTCGCGCTCGGCCAGAACCTCGCGGCCGGCGCCCGCGACATCGATGCGAGCGGGCGGCTCGTCCTGCCCGGCGCGATCGACAGCCATTGCCATATCGAGCAGAAATCTTCGGCCGGGGTCATGTGCGCCGACGATTTCTACAGCGCCACCGTTTCGGCCGCGTTCGGCGGCACCACGACGGTCATCCCGTTCGCGGCGCAGCATCGCGGCCAGTCGTTGCGCCAGGTCGTCAGCGAATATCACGCCGCCGCCGAGCCGAAGGCGGTCATCGATTACGCCTTCCACCTGATCATCTCCGACCCGTCGGAGCAGGTGCTGGGGCAGGAATTGCCGGCGCTGATCCGCGACGGCTACACCTCCTTCAAGGTCTACATGACCTACGATCTGTTGCGGCTCGATGACCGCCAGATGCTCGACATCCTGGCCTTGGCGCGGCGCGAGGGCGCGCTGGTCATGGTGCATGCCGAGAACCACGACATGATCGCGTGGCTCGCCAACCGGCTGTTGGAAAGAGGCCTGTCGCAGCCGCGCTACCACGCCGTATCGCATCCCCGCATCGCCGAGGGCGAGGCGACCAACCGCGCGGTGGCCTTGGCCGAACTGCTCGACGTGCCGTTATTGATTGTGCATGTCTCGGCCGCCGAGGCGATCGAGGTGATCCGCGATGCCCAGACCAAGGGGCTCAAGATCTACGGCGAGACTTGCCCGCAATACCTGTTCCTGACCGCCGACGACATCGGCATGGATCTCGAAGGGACGAAATTCTGCTGCAGCCCGCCGCCGCGCGACAAGGCGGCGCAGGAGGCGGTGTGGCGCGGCCTCCAGAACGGCACCTTTCAGGTGTTCTCCTCCGACCACGCGCCCTATCGCTACGACGAAACCGGCAAATTGCTGAAAGGCGACAAGACGACGTTCAAGGACACCGCCAACGGCGTGCCCGGCATCGAGTTGCGCGTGCCCTTGCTGTTTTCCGAGGGGGTGCAGAAGGGCCGGCTCGATCTGAACCGCTTTGTCGCGCTGACCGCGACCAACCACGCCAAGCTTTATGGGCTGTATCCGAAAAAGGGGACGATCGCGGTCGGCAGCGATGCCGATATCGCGATCTGGGACCCGTCGCGGCAGGTGACGGTCAGCGCCGCCAACATTCACGACAATGTCGGCTACACGCCGTATGAAGGGATGCGCCTCACCGGCTGGCCGATGACGGTGATCTCGCGCGGCCGCATCGTCGTCGATGACGGCAAGCTCTTGGCCGGGCGCGGCAGCGGCGCGTTCCTGCCCTGCGCATTATCCGAGGCGGCCAAGCCGCTCGGCCGCACCACCCCCGAACTCGCCTTCGCCGCGGAAGAGGGCGGTCGTCCGCTGGTATGATTCCCTATTTGTTCCTTTCGTGGGCGTGCTACACTGCACGAAGGAACTTGGAGCGCAGAACATGAGTGTGTGGCTTAACTACACCGAAGGCGCAGTCCGACGAAGCGGCGATTTTCGACAGCCGCTCGCTCGCCTTCACGCCGAGGAGTTTCCGGATGAGGATGCCGCCCTCGCGAGGGCGAGAGAGGTCCTCGCCGACCATCGATTCCACACCGTGTTTGTTAAGGATGGAGAGAAGACATTGAATGAGCCACGGCTACGGATGCGGCTCGGCTTATCGTAAGAGGGAAAATACCCACGGCGGCGTGTACGTTTTCGGATAGTCAAATGGCAACGCTTGCCGCTATTTGGCTGCTCGCTGCGGCTGGTGCGTTGTTGCTGCCTTTGAGGTTAGCGACCGCAGATCCCTTATCGGAAGGAAAATGCCGGGAGGATCCCGCCGCAACAAAGTCTCTCTGGCAGGCGATCGACTGCCGGCTAACGGGATGGGATGACTACGTGAGTTGCGCCGATTCGGAGGCAGCCCCGGACCGCTGCGACCATGACGATCGGGTGAGCCGCGATCTCAGGAAGACTTTTGGAAATCCGTTCTTTCGCACCCGCGCCGCGGGCGTGGTGCCTATCGAAGGCCGCAGAACTCAGCGTGTACAACATCATCGATTCGGATTTGCAGTCTTTTGGTAATGGGATAGGGATGCCTACGGTCTACCGCTGCCCAGACAATAAGCCCCATGCTATCGCGGTCACATCGCCCGGTGGAGGCGTTTTCTTTTGTCGCTCATGCGGAACTTATATGCGGCTCCCTCAACACACGTTCTTCCGCGTTTCGGTTTGGGGAGCCACCGAGATTTCTCGAGATGAGGCGCTACGTTAGAGCGTAGGGCAGAGATCAGCCGGCAGTGCCCGTTTCCTGCTGGAAGCCGCTATCCTCCGGTGGTTCATACGGCTCGACGTAATAATAAAATTTCTCGGGTTCCGGTCTAAAGCCCAGCGCCTTCGCGACCCGTCGCGTCTGCTGGTCATCCAGCGGGTACTCGCCCAATCCGTCGTCTTGCGGCTGGAACCCGGCGATTTTCTTTACTTTTGCCAGGACGCTTGGCGGAACGACGAGGCCCCCCTTCATCCGCTCGGTGGTCCGGTCGTAGGTGACAACGCGATACATCATCTTCAGGGCTCCACCGAACGCGTCGGATCAGGCGGGCTCACTTGCCTGCCATCCCAGGGATCGAACTCGCCGAGGTGTCTGCGGCCCGACGGATCATACACCTCGACGGTGTCGTGCAAACGATCACGCTCGATGATCCGGCCGTCCGCCGTCTTCCACCGGCTCCGGCGACCGCCGCCGGGGCGCGGCGTCTTGGCCTTTACCTTTTGCGCGTCGGGGAAACCGGGAAGCGTGTCGCCTTGCGGAAACGGGCGCCTGACACGGCCCGTTCGGGGCTGGGCCGCGGAAGCGTCCGTTACTGGTTTCTCGTCCATACGGATTATTGCGGCTTGGATTATGCACCGCGTCAACGGACACTATGACCTCTAAGCCGTCTCATTTGCCCGAAAGCCGGAGGAGAACCCCGTGCCCCGTAAGCTTCGCGTCGCCGTTGCCCAGCTCGGGCCCATCCATCTCGCCGACAGTCGCGCGGCGGTCGTCAAGCGGCTCGCTGCGCTGTTGCGCGAGGCGCACGGCACCGGCGCGCGGTTTGTCGTCTTTCCCGAGCTGGCGCTGACCACCTTCTTCCCGCGCTGGTGGATGACCGAACAGGCCGAGATCGACCGTTATTTCGAGCGCGAGGTGCCGAGCCCGGAAACCCAGCCGCTGTTCGATCTGGCCAAGGAACTTGGCATCGGCTTCTGCCTGGGCTATGCCGAATTGACCCAGGAAAAGGGCGAGCCGCGCCATTACAACACCGCGATCCTGGTTGATCCCCAGGGGCATATCGTCGGCCGCTACCGCAAGATCCACCTGCCGGGCCATTCCGAGCATCTGCGGCAGGCGCCGTTCCAGCATCTCGAAAAGCGCTATTTCGACGTCGGCAACGAGGGGTTCCGCGTGTGGCGCATGCAGGGTGCGGTGATGGGCATGTGCATCTGCAACGACCGCCGCTGGCCGGAAACCTACCGGGTCATGGGGTTGCAGGGGGTCGAGATCGTCGCGCTCGGCTACAACACGCCGACCCTGAACATCCACCACCGCGAACCCGAGCATCTGCGGATGTTCCACCACCTGTTGTCGTTGCAGGCCGGCGCCTATCAGAACGCCGCCTGGGTGCTGGCGGCCGCCAAATGCGGCGCCGAGGACGGGCATGCGATGATCGGCGGCTCGGCGATCGTCGCGCCGACCGGCGAGATCGCGGCGCAGGCCTTGACCGAAGACGATGAGTTGATCGCGACGACCCTCGACCTCGAACTCGGCGACTACCTGCGGCGCACCGTGTTCGCGTTTGAGAAGCACCGCCGCATCGAGCATTACGGCCTGATCACCAGCCGTACCGGCGCCAAGACCGAGGTGTGAGTCTTGGCCCTCTGCCGCGGCGCGGTGCGGCAGAGCGTTTTCACTGCCGCTTACGGCGGGCGGGCGAACGCCCGCAGAAAGGTGGCGACGGCACCGGAGGCTGCGGCGCCGAGCGCCGCCGGATCCCCGGGATCTGCCGGCTGCAGCAGGCTGCGGTAATGGATCTCGCCGCGCGCCAGGGCGGCGAACTGCTCGGCGGCGAGGCTAGGGTCGGGAATGGCGAGTGAGCCGGCTTTGGCGGCGCGGCGCAGGAAGGCCTCGAGCTGCGCCTTCGTCCGCTCTGGCCCGGCGGTCCAGAAGACCTGCGCCAGCGCCGGGAAGCGGGTGACCGCAGCGATGATGATGCGATTGAGGGCGATCGCTTCCGGCGACAGGATCAGGTCGAGGAAGCGGGTCGCGATCGTGGTCAGCGACGCTGCGATATCGCCGGGATCGAGCGCCTCCAGCGAGAAGCCGTCGAACCGTCGCCTGCTGACCCTCGCGACGACCGCGCCGAACAACTCCTCCTTGCTGGTGAAATGGGCGTAGACCGTCGCCTTCGAGGCGCCGGCCTCGCGCGCGACCCGGTCCATCGTCACGGCGCCAAACCCGCTGGCGAGAAAGGCGCGCTCGGCGGCGGCCAGAATCGTTTCGGCCTTGCCGGCTGGTTCCAGGCGTCGCGCATTACGCTGCGGCACGCTCATCGATCGCACCTGATTTTCACAGCCTCCCGGTCGATAACATCTGGCGCCAAATTTTCAGGTAGACTAAACTGAACTGAACGGTTCAGTCTAGCTCGGTATTTTCTCCCCGACCATGCGCAACACCGCGGTGATTTTCCTCGTCGTGATCGCGCTGGCGCTCGGCGCCGGCGCCGGCTGGCATTGGTGGACGTCGTGGCGCTTTCAGCAATCGACCGACGACGCCTACGTGCAGAGCGACATCACGGTGATCAGCCCGAAGGTCGAGGGCTATCTCAAGGAAGTCCGGGTCGAGGAAAACCAGCCCGTCGCCGCGGGACAAGTTCTGTTCGTTGTTGATGAGCGGGATTTCGCCGCCAAGGTGGCGCAGGCCGAGGCTGCGGTCGCGACCGAGGAGGCCTCGGTCCTGACCTATGACAGCCGCATGCAACTGCAGCGGTCGATGATCGAGCAGGCGCAGGCGGAGGTCGTGTCGGCCGAGGCCGACAAGGTGCGCAGCGAACGCGATCACCAGCGGTACACGCAACTGGCGGCAACCGATTTCACCAGCCGGCAGCGACTGGAAACAGCCGAGGCCGACGACCGCAAGGCGGCGGCGGCGCTGCTGCAAAAACGCGCCGCGCTGGCGGCCGCGCACGATCAGCTCAACGTGCTGCGGGCGCAGCGCGACGAGGAAAAAACCAGACGGCAGCAGGCGCGCGCCAACCTGCAACTGGCGAAGAACGACCTCGACAACACGACGATCCGCGCGCCGATCGCCGGGGTCGCCGGCAACCGCGCCGGCAAGATCGGGCAGTATGTCAAACCCGGCACGCCGCTGCTGTCGCTGGTGCCGCTGCCCTTTGTTTATGTCACCGCCAATTTCAAGGA
>Ga0137390_10003139_pt1 | contig 13391 bp, 9 predicted proteins | sample 15con2h24AmetaG_FD_104937 | JGI IMG/M metagenome (GOLD analysis project Ga0137390, IMG submission 104937) | Vadose zone soil microbial communities from Angelo Coast Range Reserve, California, USA - 15con2h2.4A metaG | ecosystem: Environmental > Terrestrial > Soil > Vadose zone > Saprolite... | reverse complement strand
TGGGAGTGCTCACGTAGCGCAGCTTCTCCAGCTCTTCATTGGTGAGGATGGGGCTGGCGAGCTTGATCTGGTGGGCGGACAGCGGCGTCGGCTCCAGGAGGTTGCTCTCGGGGCCGATGGTGGTGTCGCCGGCCATGATGATCTCTTCGCGGATGGCGTCGATGGGCGGGTTCGTGACCTGGGCGAAGAGCTGCTTGAAGTAGTTGTAGAGGAGCTGCGGGCGCTCGGAGAGGACGGCCAGCGGCGTGTCGTCGCCCATGGAGCCCACGGGCTCGACGCCGTCCTTGCCCATGGGCAGCATCAGCTGCTCCACGTCCTCGCGGGTGTAGCCGAAGGCGAGCTGGCGCTTGAGCACCGTCTCGTGGTCGGGCTCCGCCGGTGAGGGCGCCTCCGGGACTTCTTCGAGCGTGACCAGGTTGTCGCGCACCCACTGTCCGTACGGCTTCTCGTTGGCGGTGCGGAGCTTGATCTCCTCGTCGGCCACGATGCGACCTTCCTCGGTGTCGACCAGGAACATGCGGCCGGGCTGCAGGCGTCCCTTCTGCAGCACGCGGTCGGCCGGGATCTCGGGCAGCACGCCGACCTCGGAGGCCAGGACCACCAGGCCGTCCTTGGTCACGTAGTAGCGCGACGGACGCAGGCCGTTGCGGTCGAGGGTGGCCCCGATGCGGATGCCGTCGGTGAAGGCGATGGAAGCGGGGCCGTCCCAGGGCTCCATGAGCGCGGCGTGGTACTCGTAGAACGCCTTCTTCTTCGCGCTCATCGACTCGTGGCCGCTCCACGGCTCCGGGATCATCATCATCACCGCATGGGGGAGCGCGCGGCCGGTGAGGGTGAGCATCTCCAGCACGTTGTCGAACATCGCGGAGTCGCTGCCGCGCTGGTCGATGACGGGCAGGATCTTCTCGAGGTCGTCCCCGAAGAGGGGCGAGGAGAAGAGGCTCTCGCGCGCGTGCATCCAGTTGATGTTGCCGCGCAGGGTGTTGATCTCGCCGTTGTGGCAGACGTAGCGGTAGGGGTGCGCGCGCGCCCAGTTCGGGAAGGTGTTCGTGCTGAAGCGCGAGTGCACCATGGCCAGGGCGGACTCCACGCGGCTGTCCACGATGTCGGAGAAGTAGGCGGGGAGCTGGGGCGCGATCAGCATCCCTTTGTAGACGAGCGTGCGGTGCGAGAAGCTCGGCACGTAGAACATCGCCTTGTCCGCGATGTCGGCCGCGTCCACCGCCTTCTCCACCCGGCGCCGCAGCACGTAGAGGCGGCGCTCGTAGGCGTCGTCGTCCTCCACGGATTCCGGGCGCGCCACGAAGACCTGGCGCATGGCCGGCTCCGCCGCCACCGCGGTGGGCCCCAGCGTCTTGTTGTCGGTGGGCAAATCGCGCCAGCCGAGGACGGGCATGCCCTCTTCCGCGGCCAGGCGCGTCCAGATCGCTTCGCAATCCGCGCGCCCCTTCGCGTCGCGGGGCAGGAACACGAGGCCCGCGCCGTAACGCCCGGCCGCGGGCAGGGTGATCCCGATCTTGTCGCACTCCTCGGCCAGGAAGCGGTGCGGCATCTGCATGAGGATGCCGGCGCCGTCACCGGTGTTCTTCTCGCAGCCGCAGGCGCCGCGGTGCTCGAGGTTGAGCAGCACCTGCACGCCCTGCTCGACGATCGCATGCGACTTGCGTCCGTGCGCGTCCACCACGAAGCCGATTCCACAGCTGTCGTGCTCGTGCGCCGGATCGTAGAGCCCCTGCTTGGGGGGCGGACCGACTCGCGTCATGGCAGATCCCCGATTCAAGACGATCGGGGCAGCTTAGCGTGGATGCGAGCCGCTCTTGGGACTTTTTCGGCCGCCGGAGCCTTTTTGATTCGATTTTTCTTCCGCGGAGGGCTCGGAAGCCGACTTGTAGAAGAATTCTCGATGGAGGCTATGCACCGCGCGCTCGGCGTCGGCCTCCGCGACCAGAACGGAGATGTTCACGTCCGACGCCGCGAACGAGATCATCACCACGTTGACGTCGGACAAGGCCTCGAAGATCCGTCGCGACAGCCCCTGGTAGCGGAAGAACCCGCGTCCCACGAGGCTGACGATCGCGTTCTCGCGCAGGATCCTCACCTCGCCGAGGCGGGAGAGATCGGCCTTGATCTCGGCCAGGTGCTCGACGTCGTCGACGGTCACCGAGATCGAGACCTCCGAGGTCGCGATGAGGTCGATGGGCGTGTCGTGGCGCTCGAAGATCTCGAACATCTGACGCAGGAATCCGGTGGCCATGAGCATCCGGGGCGTCGAGAGCAGGATGACGGTGATGCCCTTGCGGCAGACGACCGCGCACGGACCGGACGGCCCCAGGTCGGCGCTGGTGGTGATGAGGGTGCCGGGCAGGCTGGGCTCGCGCGTGTCGCCGATGCGGACGGGAATGCCCTTGTCCACGGCGGGCCGGATCATCGCCGGGTGCAGGACCTTGGTGCCGAAGTAGGCCAGCTCCGCCGCCTCGTCGGGCGACACGCGGGGGATGGCCAGCGCGTCGGGGGCGAGCTTGGGGTCCACGGTCATGAAGGCGTCGACCTCGCCCCAGATCTGGATCTCCTCCGCATCCAGCAGCGTCCCGATGACGGCCGCGGTCGCGTCGGCGCCGCCGCGGCCCAGCGTCGTCGTCACTCCGTCCCGGGTCGCGCCCACGTAGCCGCCGATGACCGGCACCTGCCCGGTCCCGAGCATCGGCTTCATCTTGAGCTTCAGGCGGGGGGCGATCTCGTCCATGAGCGGTGAGGCGGCCCCGAAGGCGGCGTCGGTGAGGATGACGGTGCGCGCGTCGATCGTCTCTGCGCGCAGCCCCTGCTGGCTCAAGGCCTCGGCCACGAGCTCGCTCGACAGCCGCTCGCCGACGGCGGCGATGGCGTCGCGGGTGCGGGGCGTCAGCTCCGCGAGCGCGTAGACGGCCTTGTAGAGGATGCGCAGCTCCTCGAGCAGCTCCTCGAGGTGGTTCGCGAAGCGGCGGCGGCCCGGACCGTCGGGCAGGAGGTCGGAGGCCACCTGCTCGTGCAGCGCCTTCACCTCCTGCACGCGGTCTTCGTAGTCGCTCTGGCGCCCGGCGGCCAGATCGGCGGCCTCGAGCAGGAGGTCGGTGACCTTGGGCAGGGCCGAGGTCACGACCACGGGCTTCCGGGCCTTGTGCTGCTGGACGAGCTGGGCCACCGCTCGCAATCGGTCGTGCGACCCGATCGAGCCGGCGTCGAACTTCATCACGATCATGGGCGCGATTTTCTTTGGCGGAGAAGGGAAAGTCCAACCGAGGCCAGGCGCCGCGCCGATTTGCACCGCGCGGCGGCGCGGCACCACACTTGCGACATGGGAGCGCGGTGGCCGATCCTGGCCGCGATCGTGGTGCTGGCCGCCTCCGATCTCGGGGCGGCGGCCGATGAGATCGTCACCGTCCGTGGGCGCGTGAAGGACGCGACGTCCGGCGTCCCCGTGGCCGGCGCGCAGGTGGCGGCGGGCGAGACGCGCGGCGTCACCGATGCGGCGGGTTCATTCGCGGTCACGCTCGCGCGCGGGCGTTGGACGATTTCCGTCACCGCGCTCGGCTATCTCGACGAGACGCGCCGGGTGACGATCGCCGAGGAGCCGCTGCCGCCCCTCGACATCGCGCTCGCTCCGAAGGCGCGCTTCTTCGAGCGCGTGGAGGTGAAGGCGACACCGGCGCCGCCCGCGGAGCCGGGCGCCCTGCCCGTCACTCCCGACCGCGTCCTCACCGTGGCCGGGGGACTCGACAACATCTTCCACGTCATCCAGACCCTCCCCGGCGTGGTGGCCACGGACGAGCTGGGCAGCCGGATCTCCGTGCGCGGCGGATCGCCCGACGAGAACCTGACCGTCATGGACGGCGTCGAGATCCACAACCCGTACCGCTTGTTCGGGCTGACCAGCGCGTTCAATCCGGAGACGGTCGCCCGCTTCGACTTCTCTCCCGGCGGCTTCGGGGTCAGCCACGGCGATCGCCTCTCCTCGCTGCTGGTGGTGGAGAACCGGGACGGCGACGCGAAGAAGGGGCTGGCCGGATCCTCCGCCCTCAGCATCACGGACGCGAACGTCATCCTGGAAGGGAAGCTGCCGGTGAGGAAGGGGTCCTGGCTCCTGACCACGCGCCGGACGTACTACGACCTCGTGGCCGAGCGTTTCGTGGATGCGCAACTGCCCGCGTTCAACGACGTGCAGCTCCGGGTGGCCTGGGAGCCGAAGGACGGCCAGAAGCTCTCGCTCACGGGGGTGCGCAGCCGCGAGGACGGCAACGGGGACTTCACGGGGGACGTGCCCGACGAGAGCGGCAACTTCCTGCTCGGGGTACGCAACGATCTCGTCTCGGCCGCGTTCCAGGCCCGGGTCGGCGCGGGCGTCTCGCGGACGACGCTGGCCTGGTACGGGAACACGAGCGTGTTCGACGCGGCGGCCCGCTTCCGTCCGGACACCCGGCGCTCCAACACCGCCCAGCCCGTCGAGGTGCCGCTGGCGTCGATTTCGTTGCAGCTCCACCACGACATCCGCGACTTCTCCGGGCGGCAAGAGGTGTCGCTGCCGATCGGATCGAAGCACACCCTCGACACCGGCCTCGACGTCCATCGTCTGCGCACGGGCATCACGTACCTCTTCGAGGGGGATCGCAATCCGAGCGCCGCCAACGGCTCGAGTGTGCGCGGGGGAGCGGGCGTGCCGGACCTGCTCGACCGCGCCAACCGATACGTGCGGGGCGGGGCGTGGCTGGAGGACCGGTTCCGCGTGACCGACGCCCTGACGGTGGTCCCCGGCCTCCGTCTCGACGCCAGCGGCATGAACGACGGCGCCGTCGTCTCACCCCGGCTCAGCGCGACCGTCGGCCTCGGACGGAGCATGCGCCTGCGCGCGGCGGGCGGCCTCTACGCGCAGAGTCCCGGCTACGAGAAGCTCATCGTCTCCGACTACCTCGTCGATCAGGTGGACCTCGACTTCGAGCGCGCGCGGCATCTCACTCTCGGCCTCGAGCGCGACCTGCCGCACGGCCTCGTCGCGCGCGTGGAGGCGTATCACAAGCGCTTCGACCGCCTCGTCGTGGGACGGCTGGAGACGGAGACGGAACGGCAAGAGCGCCTCGCCCGCTACGACTTTCCGGCCTCGCTGCAGTCCGAGATCCCGACCGAGCCCGTGGTCACGAGCACGCCGACCAACGACGGCAGGGGGCAGTCGTACGGCGTCGACGTGTACGTGACGCGCGGAGGGCCGCGGCTGTCCGGCTGGCTCTCCTACACGCTGGGCTGGGCACGCCGGGAAGCGTACGGACGCGAGTACTCCTTCGACTACGACCGACGGCACTCGGGTACGCTCGTGGGCAGCTATCGCTTCTCGCCGCGGTTCGAGGTCTCGGCCACCGCGCGTGCCTCCTCCGGCTTTCCGCGTACGCCTTTCGTCGGCGTCCGGGTGGCGGCGACGGAAGTCGGCTCACGGCTGGTGCCGGAGCGGGACGGCGACGGCCGGCTCGTGTACACGGCGGCCACGGGCGGCCTCGACCTGCTCAACTCCGCACGCCTGCCCTTCTACGCGCGACTGGACCTGCGCGCGGCCTTCCACCCACACGGGGAGAAGGGACGCTGGCAGTTCTACGTCGAGGCCATCAACGCGCTGCGACGGAAGAACACGACGTCGGTCGACGCGGAGCTCGAGTACGACCCGGATTCCGATCGCCCCAAGCTGGTCGAGACCCGCGGCGGCTCGGTGCCGCTGCTGCCGACGTTCGGGGTCCGTTTCCGGTTCGACTAGTGCTGCATGACCGGGGGACCAGGAATGGGTCGTGCCGAGGGCGCGACCCGCGCGGCGCTGGGCGCGTCCACGATCGCTTGATAGACGAGCGCGCGGAGCTTGGCGTGATCGTTCAGGTTGTTCGCGGGGAGAAGCTGCGTGAAGTAGACGACCACGAGCTGCTCCTGCGGGTCCACCCAATATGCCGAATGGTAGGCTCCGCCCCAGCCGTACTCTCCGACCGATCCCGGCTGTCCGCGCAGGCCGAGGTCCTTCACGACCGAGAACCCCAGCCCGAAGCCCTGACCGTCCTGGAACTCGACGCGGGAACCGAGGTGATCGACGGTCATCAGCTCGACCGTCTTGCGGCTGAGGATGCGCGTACCCTCGAGCTCCCCTCCGCTCAGCATCATCTGCAGGAAGCGCGCGTAGTCGCCGGCCGTGGACAGGATCCCGGCCCCGCCGGAGAAGCTCTTGCGCGGGCCCTCCACGTACGCGCCCTGGCTGACCATCGTCCCCGGGGTCGGCGCGCGCTCGAGCTTGCCGTCGCTGTTGGCCGAATACACGGTGGCGAAGCGGTCGGTCTTCGACGTGGGCAGGTAGAAGTGGGTGTCGTTCATCTTGAGCGGCTCGAACAGGCGCGTGCGGAGGTACTCGTCGAGCGGCTGACCCGACGCGCGTTCGACCACCACCCCGAGGATGTCCGTCGAATACCCGTAGACGAACTTTTCGCCGGGCTGCGCGTCGAAGGGGAGGGCGGCCATCCGTGTGACGGTGGCGGCCACCGGCTCGTCGCGGTCGGCGAAGTACCAGCCCGTGATCCCGGCCTTCTGCCAGAGGTCCTTGGCCGGACCGTCGCCGTAGCTGACCCCGGAGGTGTGGGTCAGGAGATCGCGGATCGTGATCGGCCGCTTGGCGTCCACGACGTCGTACCCGCCCGGCCGCAGGACGGCCACCTTGGTCCTCTGGAACTCCGGGATGTACTTGCCGACGGGATCCGTGATGAGGAGCTTGCCTTCCTCCTGCAGGCGCAGCGCGGCCACGCTCACGAGCGCCTTCGTCTGCGAGGCGATCCGGAAGATCGCATCTTCCTTCATGGGCGCATGCGTCTCGATGTCGCGCTGCCCGAAGGCGCCCGAGTAGACGACCTTGCCGCGGCGCGCCACCAGCACCACCGCGCCCGCGAGCTTGCCGTCCTTGACGTATCCCTGGAAGGCGTCGGTCAGGCGCTGGAGTCGCTCGGACGAGAGCCCGACCTCTTCGGGCCGAGCGGCGCGCGGGAGGCCTTGCGCGAAGAGGGACGACGCGGCCAGCGCAAGGAGGAGCGCCAGCGCCATCCGCGCACGCCATGTCCGGCTATTCATCGATCTCTCCCAGGCGCGGCCTTCGCCGCGACCGCGCGCAGCTAGACGTCGCAAAGCGCCACCGCTTCCCTCAGCGAGGTCAGCGGATCGCGCGTGGGCACGAACTCGTGCGCCACGTATCCCGTGTAGCCCATGTCCGCGATGGCGGCGCACACCGACCGCCACTGCAGCTCCTGCGTCTCGTCCAGCTCGTGACGGCCGGGCACGCCGCCGGTATGGAAGTGCGCGATCCAATCCTTGTCCTGGCGGATGGTCCGGATGACGTCGCCCTCCATGATCTGCATGTGGTAGATGTCGTAGAGCAGCTTCACCCGCGGCGAGCCCACCGCCTTCACGATCTCCAGCCCGAACGCGGACCGGTCGCCCTGGTAGTCCTTGTGGTCGATCTTGCTGTTGAGCAGCTCGACGACGACGGTGACGCCGGCGTCCTCGGCCGGGCCCTTGATGCGGTTGAGGCCGGCCACGCAGTTCTTGATCGCGTCGGCGTCGGACATCCCCTTGCGGTTGCCGAAGAACGTGATCAGGTTCGGCACGCCGAGCTTGGCCGCGGTGGGGAGGGCCGTGGTCAGCCCTTTCACGATCGCGTCGTGGTTGGCGGGGTTGTTCAGGCCTTCGGGGATGGTGCCGCCCACCTGCCACCCGAGCGAGCAGATGAGGCCGAACTCGCGCACGGCCTCCCACTGGTCCGGACCGAGGAGGTCGACGGCGGGCAGTCCCATGTCGGCCACTGCCTTGTAGAACTCGCGGTCCGGGATGTTCTTGTAGCACCAGCGTGCGACCGACTGCTTGAGCCGTCCCTTCTTGACGACGCGCACCGCAGGCGGGGCCGCGGGCTGGGCGGCGGCGCCGAAGGGTGTGAGGGTCGAAACGGCCGCCGCGGCCGCGGCGGCGGCCCCCGCGGCGAGAGCTTCACGACGAGTGATGATCGCCATGGCGCAGAACCTATGCGCGCCGGCGCGCGGAGTCAACGCCTACGCGCGCGCCATCTGCAACCCGGCAACAGGAACCCGGAACCGAGCGCCGCGCACAACAGCATGGCGAACCAGATCATGATCTCGTTCACGATGAAGGGAACTTCGGCGCTCTCTGAAGGGGCGCCGCGGTGGTACCGGATCGTCACGTGGTCACCCGCGCCGAAGGGTGGCTTGCTCGTCCCACGCTGCTCGAAGGAACGCGTCGTCGATCCGTCCGTGCCCGTGAACCGGAGCCGTGACACGTAGACGGTCTCCATGAAGTTGTACTGCCCGCCGGCGTCGTCATGGCACGCGATTATCTTCCAAGTAGCACAATCAGAAGCATTTACATACGATGCTAAAAGCGTATTTATAGGTCATCGCAAAATGATCTCTCTGCGGGTATACTCGGGACGGTTCCGGCGCGGATCCCTCTTGAGCCGAGTCACATTCTTACTCTCACGGCTCCAGCGCGCCGTGTCGCGCCACGCCGGGACCGCTACTCCCTCTCTTTATTTTCCATAGAGCTTCTTCATGCAGTCGGGGCAGATGTCGTGGGAGAACTCGGCCTCCGAGCGGTCCCGGACGTAGACCTCGACCTGGCTCCAGTAGCCCTTGTCGTCGCGGACCTTCTTGCAGGAGGCGCAGATCGGGATCAGCCCGCGCAGGGTCTTGACGCTGGCGAGAGCCTCCTTCAGCTCCTCGATCATGCGCTCGCGTTCCGCCGCGGCGCGGCGGCGCTCGGAGATGTCCTCGATCATGGCCAGGACGAAGAGCATCTGCCCGGTCGAGTCTTCGATCCTCTCGACGGTCAGGTTCCCCCAGAGAGGCGCGCCCGTCTTCCGGAGGTATCGCGCCTCCACCTTGAAGGACGAGCGTTTGCCCTCGAAGAATTCCCCGGCTGCGACCAGGTGGGCCTCCAGGTCCGCAGGTTCCACGAAGCGATCGAAACCGAGCCCGCTCAGCTCTTCCTTCGAGTACCCGAGCATCGCGCAGAGGGCCCGGTTGACCCTCGTGAACTCGATACCGCCGGCGAGTATCGCCATCCCGATCGGCGCTTCGTCGAAGAGCTGCTGGAAGCTCTCGCGGCTCCGCCGGAGCGCCTCCTCGGACCGCCTCCGCTCCGTCACGTCCGTCATGACGGCAAGCAGGGCCTTCCATTCTCCGAAGGCAATATCGTGGGCGATGATCTCGACGTCGATGACGGTGTGGTCCTTCTTCCGGTGCCGTACCGTCAGGGAAGTGCCTTGCTCCGCAGGCTCGCCCGCGAGATAGGCGAGGAGCCCCGGCACGTCCTCGGGTGGGTTGACGTCCCGGAGCGTCATCTCGAGGAACTCGGCCCGCGAGTAATCGTAGTGGCGGACGGCCGCATCGTTGACGGCCAGGAACTGGAGTGTCTCCCGCTCGACGACCCACATCGGGAGCGGGCTCTTCTCGAAGAGCACCCGGTGCGATTCTTCGGACTGGCGCAGGCTCTCGGCCACGCGCCGGGCCTCGGCGACGTCCCCGGCGAGACGGGCCTCGTTCTGGGCCCGTAGCTCCTCGAGCCGGCGGAAGCTGCGTAGGCGCGCGCCGAGAATCATTGCCCCCAGCGCCCAGGAGGCCAGAAGGGCGATGCCGAGGCGGCGTGTCCCCGGGGGAAGCCCCAGCGACACCATGACCGCGAGCCAGCCGAGCAAGGCCGCTGCGGCCAGTACGGCCAGCCACCGGAAGGAAAGAAGGATGGAACCGGCGCCGACGAGGATCAGGGCCAGCATGAGGCTCTGCAGGGGATCGCCGAGCACGCGGAGGTGGAGCAGCACGATCAGGGCGGCGACGGCGCCGCAGCCGGCGACGAACGGATGGGCCCATCGCTCCGTGAGGGCTCCCTTGCGGAGGGCGAAATGGAGGCCGAGGGCCAGGATCGCGGACGCGGCGTCCACGAAGACGAACGGCCGTTCCGCGGGTGTGCCGAGGGTGGCGTGCACCACCGCGATCACCGCTTGGAGGACGGCGAGGCCCAGGGTGACCCCCGGCAGGGCGTCGCGCACGACGCGATCGCGGTCGGCCTGGAACTGCTCCGGATCCACGGCTGATGGTACTCGCCCGGAGCAGCCGCCGCCGCGACTCGGATTTGGGCGAAACGTCGATTGACGGTACGCCCCCGAAAGGACTAGCGTATCGCCCGCCTCAGCCATCCGATCGAAAAAGGGGAGCGACCATGCAGATCGCCAGCCGCGCGAAGGAATACGACGTCTGTATCGTGGGCTCTGGAGCCGGTGGCGGCATGGCGGCCAAGGTCCTCGCCGAAGGGGGCGCGGACGTCGTCCTCCTCGAAGCCGGGCAATGGTGGGACGCGGCCAAGGACGGGGCCATGATGGCCTGGGCCTACGACTCGCCGCGGCGCGGCGCCGGCTCGCGACGAAAGCCCTTCGGCGAGTTCGACGGCTGCATCGGCGGCTGGGACCTTGAGGGCGAGCCCTACACCACCGCGGACGGCCAGCGCTTCTTGTGGTGGCGCGCGCGCATGCTCGGCGGCCGCACGAACCACTGGGGCCGCATCTCCCTGCGCTTCGGGCCGCACGACTTCAAGGGCCGCAGCCGCGACGGCCTCGGCGACGACTGGCCGATCGGCTACGACGACATGAAGCCGTACTACGACAAGCTCGACGAGCTCGTCGGCCTCTTCGGCACGAACGAAGGGCTGGAGAACGAGCCGGACGGCATCTTCCTCCCGCCGCCGGCGCCACGCGCCTACGAGCGGCTGGTGAAGAACGCGAGCGACAAGCTCAAGATCACCTGCATCCCGTCGCGCCTCTCGATCTTGACCAAGGCCCACAACGGAAGGGCGGCCTGTCACTACTGCGGACAGTGCGGGCGCGGATGCAAGACGCGCTCGAACTTCTCGAGCCCGTCCGTCCTCCTGCCTCCCGCCCTCGCCACCAACCGCCTCAAGATCGTCACCGGCGCCATGGCGCGCGAAGTGCTCACGAACGACGAAGGCCGCGCCACCGCCGTGTCCTACGTGGACACGGGGACGGGCAAGACCCAGGAAGTCCGGGCCAAGATCGTCGTCCTCGCCGCCAGCGCCTGCGAGACGGCGCGCCTGCTCCTGAACTCGAAGTCGTCGAGACATCCCGAGGGCCTCGCCAACTCCAGCGGCGCCGTCGGCCGGTATCTCACCGACACCACCGGCACCAGCGTGCAGGGACACATCCCCGTCCTCGAAGGCCTGCCGCCGTACAACGACGACGGCGCCGGCGGCATGCACGTCTACATGCCGTGGTGGCTGGACAACAAGAAGCTCGACTTCCCGCGCGGGTACCACATCGAGCCGTGGGGCGGCCGGGACATGCCCGGCTACGGCTTCATGAGCGGCATCCACAAGCTCACCGGCGGCGGGTACGGCAAGAAGCTCAAAGACGATTACCGGCGGCTGTACGGCTCGATCGTGGGCTTCTCCGGCCGGGGCGAGATGCTGCCCAACAAGGACTGCTACTGCGAGATCGACCCCAGCGTGGTCGACCGCTACGGCATCCCCGTCCTGCGCTTCCACTGGAAGTGGTCGGACGGCGAGCTCAACCAGGCGCGCCACATGAACGAGACGGCCGCGCGCGTGATCGAGGCCATGGGCGGCAAGGTGGTGGGGAAGCTGCCCGGCAAGGACAAGGACTACGGCCTCAAGCTCGGGGGCGAGATCATCCATGAGGCCGGCACCACGCGCATGGGCACCAGCCCGCGCACCTCCGTCCTCAACGAATGGTGCCAGGCCCATGACTGCAAGAACCTCTTCGTCGCGGACAGCGGGCCGTTCGTGAGCAACGCGCACAAGAACATGACCTGGACGATCCTCGCCCTGTCCATGCGGACGAGCGAGCACATCGTCGAGGAGCGCAGGAAGGGGAACCTCTGATGGCCAACGAAATCGGACGGCGTTCCGCGCTCCGCCTCATCGGCACCGCGCCCATCGCCGTCGCGTTCACGCTGGGCGCGAACGAGGCCGCCGCCGCCGCGGAAAAGGCGGCCACGGCGGTGAAGGCCGCCGCCGCGGGCAAGGCCTACGTGCCGAAGTTCTTCAATCCCCAGGAATGGAAGACCGTGCGCATCCTGGTGGACATGATCATCCCCAAGGACGAGCGCTCGGGCAGCGCGACGGATGCGGGCGTGCCGGAGTTCATGGACTACCTCATGAACGACCCGACCGACACCGACCTCCAGCGCGAGCGGCGGCAGACCGCGATGCGCGGCGGCCTGGCCTGGATCAACTCCGTCTGCGAGCGCCGCTTCGGTCACGGGTTCGCGGAGGCCACGGAGACGGAGCACACCGCGATCCTCGACGAGATCGCCTACAGCAAGGACGAGCAGGAAGACGAAGCGGAGATGCGCGAGCCGCGCGACCTGCGCGTGATGGTCAAGCACGGGCCGTCGTTCTTCAACTCCTTCCGCGACCTCACCGCGTCCGGGTTCTGGTCGAGCAAGATGGGCGTGGACGACCTCGGGTACGTGGGCAACAAGTTCGTCGCGGAGTGGAAGGGAGCGCCGCCGGAGGTGCTGGCCAAGCTCGGCCTCTCGAACACCTAGGCGCACAGCCAGACAAGGAGAAGACATGAGGCCTCGAATCGTGATGACGGCGTTCCTCGCCGCGGCGCTGTCCGTTCCCGGCGTTGCCCATGCGAAGGACTGTACGGACGTCAGCGGACCTTTCTCGGCCGTCCCGCCCGCCAGCTGCGCGTCGCCGGTCGGGATCTGCACGCACGGCCAGCTCACCGGCGGTCTCACCGCGACCTACGACTTCGTGGCCGACACCCAGACCGTGGTCTTCCCGATCGCGACCCTGACCGGCCACAGCACCATCACCATCGACAAGGGTGGCGCCGTCCTCCTCGGCCAGGACACGAGCACCCTCTCCCTGCTGACGGGCGCGTTCACGACCACGGTCCACATCGTCGGCGGGACGCAGCAGTACAAGAACGGGAGCGGCACGATCGTGGCCGTGGGCGTCTTCGACCTCACGACCGGCGGGACGGCCGGCACCTATACCGGCACCATCTGCAAGCACACCGAAGGCGACGAGGACGAGTGAGACGACTGAACCTTTGAGGGCCCTGACCGTGCGCTCCGCCGCGGCGCTCCTGGCCGCGGTGGCCGCGATCGCGGCCAGCCCGCCGCCCTACCGTCCGCCCTTCGGTGCCTGGTCGCGAGCCAACGGCGGCGACCCCGTCCTCGAGCCGCAGCGCTCCGGCCTGGAAGTCGGGGGCGTGTTCAACCCCGCCGTGGTCAAGGACGGCGACCGCTACGTCATGCTCTATCGCGCCCAGGACGCCCAGAAGACCTCGCGCCTCCTGC
>Ga0137390_10003138_pt1 | contig 13391 bp, 3 predicted proteins | sample 15con2h24AmetaG_FD_104937 | JGI IMG/M metagenome (GOLD analysis project Ga0137390, IMG submission 104937) | Vadose zone soil microbial communities from Angelo Coast Range Reserve, California, USA - 15con2h2.4A metaG | ecosystem: Environmental > Terrestrial > Soil > Vadose zone > Saprolite... | reverse complement strand
CGGGGTAGCCCTCCGGCTCGAGCATGCGCCGGAGGAGCTGACGGACCTCGACATCGTCATCCACGATGAGGACGGGAAGGTCGCGCCGGTACTTTTCGAGCGTCGTCACCAGCCGCTCGCGGTCGATCGGCTTGGTGAGATAGTCGGAGGCGCCGAGCGCGTAGCCCAGGTTCTTGTCGTCGACGATCGTCAGCATGACCACAGGGATGTCGGCGACGTCGGGGTCGGCCTTGAGCGCCGACAGGACCGCCCAGCCGTCCATCCCGGGCATCATGACGTCGAGCGTGATCGCGTCTGGCCGCAGCTCCCGTGCCTGTCTCAGGCCTTCCTCACCACCGTGCGCGGTGACGACCCGGAACCCTTCCTTGGTGAGGAAGCGCTGCATCAGGTCCCGCACGGCCGGCTCGTCGTCGATCACCAACACCGTGCCGACGCCCGGTGGCAGGTGGTCGGCGGGGACGGCGGCGGCAACCGTCTCCTCGGCCTCCTCGGCAACCTGAGCCGGCAGCCGGATGGTGAAGGTGCTGCCCCGGCCGGCCTCACTCTCCACGGTGACGTCTCCCCCCATCATCCGGCAGAGCCGCCGGCTCAGGGCGAGGCCGAGGCCGGTCCCGCCGTACTTGCGCGTCGTGGCCGCGTCGGCCTGGGAGAAGACTTCGAACAGCCGCGTGAGCTGCTCGGGTGTCATGCCGATGCCGGTGTCGTTCACGCTGAACGCCATCCAATCCTGGCCGTCGGTGGACTCCCGGGCCACGGCCAGCGAGATCGTTCCCTGATCGGTGAACTTGCAGGCATTGCTCAGAAGGTTGAAGAGGGCCTGCCGCACCTTCGTCAGGTCCGCCCGCATCGTCCCGACCTCGTCCGGGCAGTTCACCGTCAGCCGGTTCGCGTTCTTCGCGGCCAGCGGCTGGATCACCGCGGCAATGTCCCGGACGAGGCCGGCCACGTCGAAGCTCTCGAGGTACAGCTCCATCTTGCCGGCCTCGATCTTGGAGAGGTCGAGCACGGCGTTGATCAGCTCCAGCAGATGCTTGCCGGCCGCGTTGATCTTCTTGAGGTCGTCCGTGAACTGCTCGGCGCCGAGGTCGGCGGCGTCCTCCTGGAGCATCTCGCTGTAGCCGATGATGGCGTTGAGCGGCGTGCGCAGCTCGTGGGACATGTTGGCCAGGAACTCGGACTTGTGCCGGTCGGCGGCCTCGAGCTGGCGGCTCTTGTCCCCGATCTCCCGGAAGAGCCGCGCGTTCTGGATGGCCAGGGCCGACTGGTTGGCGAAGGTCTTGAGCAGGTCGATGACCTGCGGGGAGAACTCCCCGGGCGTCTTCTTGTTGACGGTCAGCCCGCCGATGAGGTGGCCCTCGCGAAGCAGGGGAATGCCCAGGAGCGCCCGGGTTCCCGTCCGCAACAAGACGTCGCGGAGAGGGCCGCTGTACGCGCCCGCCTCGGCGATGTCAGGGATCTGGACCGGCTCGAGAGTCTCGGCCATACGTCCGCCGACGCCCTCGCCTCGTCGGGTCGGAGTGCGCCGGGCCACCGCGACCACCTCCTCGGCGAGATTGTGGGTTGTCCGAAAGACAAGCGCCTCGGCCTGCTCGTCATACTCGTAGACGGTGCACGCGTCGGTGCCGGCGAGCTGGTTGGCGTGGGAGACGATCGTGTTGAGGACGGTCTCGAGGTCGAGCGTGGAGCTGAGGGCCTGGCTGACCTCGCCCAGCGTCTGGAGCTCCTGGACAGAGCGGGTGAGCTCGGCGGTCCGCGCTTGCAGCTCGGTGAGGAGCCGAGCGTTCTCGATGGCGATGGCCGCCTGGTCTGCGAAGGTCTCCATCAGGGCGATCTGACTGTCGGTGAATGGCCGGACCTCGAGCCTGTAAATGGTAATCACACCAAGCAGCTCGTCCGCCCTCAGCATCGGGATCGCCAGCAGGGTCCGCATGGGGTCTACCCGTCGCGACCCGTACGTGTACTCAGGGTCGGCCTGAACGTCGTGAACGTGCGTGGTGCGCCGATCGAAGGCGGCGCGCGCCGTGGTGCTCCCGCGTCCGGGGGCGATAGGATTCCGCTCGATGAATGCTATGAGCTCGGGGGAGGTGTTGTGGCTGGCCACCCCTCGCAGAAGCTGACCGTCGAAGCGGAAGATGATCGCGCGTTCGGCCTCACACAGCCTGACGGCATTCTCGGCCAGCGTCTCGAAGACCGGCTGGAGGTCGAAGGTGGACCGCCCGATCACCTTGAGCAGCTCGCTGGTCGCCGTCTGCTGCTCGAGGGCGACCCGCAGCTCGCTGTTGCGCGCCTCCAGCTCCTTGAAGAGGCGGGCGTTCTCGATCGCGATCACGGCCTGATCCGCGAAAGTCTTCAGCAGCTCGATCTGTTTGTCTGCAAAGGGCCGTGGTGTCGCCCACGTGTGGACAGCAATGGCTCCGATAGCGGTCCCACCGCGCAGCATGGGCACGCTCAGGACGCTCCGAAGCCCCACGCCCTTCAAGCCGGCGAGCTTGTATTCGGGATCTTCGAGGGCATCGGGGATGTGGGCCGCACGTCCGGTCAGAATCGCTCGGCCACCGGCTGTGCCATGACTCACCGGGCTCGGATAGGCCCTACGCAGAGCCTCAGTGCCTTCAGCGGTCGCATTGTCCACCGCTTCCAGATGAATGAGCTGGCCGTCGAGCCTTTGAACCGACCCGGAATCAGCGTTGCAGAGCCTTCGGGCGTTCCGCGCGATCGTGTCGAAGACGGGCTGGACATCCGTGGGCGAGCGCGAGATCACCCGAAGAATTTCGGCCGTTGCCGTCTGCTGCTCCAGGGCCTCGGTGAGGTCGGCGTTCTTGGCCTGCAGCTCAGTGAGCAGCCGCGCGTTCTCGATGGCGATGGCGGCCTGGTCGGCGAAGGTCTGCATCAGGGCGATCTGACCGTCGGTGAACGGCCGGACCTCATGCCGATAGATAAGGATCACGCCGAGCAGCTCGTCTGCCCTGAGCATGGGGACCGTGAGCACGGTTCCGATCGGGTCCACTTGCCGCGACCCGTAGGTGTACTCGGGATCGGTCTGGGCATCGTGAATATGAATGGTGCGCCGTTCGAGAGCGGCGCGCGCCGCGCCGCTCCCGCGTCCGGGCGGGACGGGATGCTGCTCGACGAACGCGATCAGCTCGGGGGAAGCGTTGTAGGTCGCCACGGCGCGGAGAAGCTCACCGTCAAAACGGTAGATGAATGCGCGCTCGGCCCGGCACAGCCTGACCGCGTTCTCCGCCAGCGTCTCGAAGACCGGCTGGAGATCGAACGTGGACCGCCCGATCACCTTGAGGAGCTCGCTGGTCGCCGTCTGCTGATCGAGGGCGACCCGCAGCTCGCTGTTGCGCGCCTCTAGCTCGGTGAACAGGCGGACGTTCTCGATGGCGATGACGGCCTGGTCGGCGAAGGTCTTGAGGAGCTCGACCTGTGTCTCGGTGAAGTAGCCGGGGGCAGACCGTCCGACGAAAATCACTCCGATGACGTGCTCTTCGCGCATCATCGGCACCGCCAGGCCTCCGCACCAGCCGCCTCCACGCGCGGCGTCCTTCACTCCATAGAGCGGATCGGACAGGACGTCCTGCACATGAACGACCGCGCGAGTCCGGAGCGCTCTCGCCGAGAGGGATCCACCGTCTACCGGTGTCGGGTGCACGCGCCGCACGGCTTCCACGCCTTCGGAAGTGATGCCATGGAGGCCCGCCAGCTGCAGGAAGGTGCCGTCGAATCGCGTGATGACGCTGACCTCTGCATCGCAGAGCCTCACGGAGCGCTGAGCGATGATGTCAAACACGGGCTGCGCATCGGTCGGAGACTGGCTGATCACCCTGAGAATCTCGCTGGTGGCCGTCTGCTGCTCCAGGGCCTCGGTGAGGTCGGCGTTCTTGGTCTGCAGCTCGGTGAGGAGCCGAGCGTTCTCGATGGCGATGGCCGCCTGGTCGGCGAAGGTCTCCATCAGGGCGATCTGGCTGTCGGTGAACGGCTGGACCTCTAGTCTGTAAATAGCGATGACCCCCAGCAGCTCCTCCGCCCTGACCATGGGAATCGCGAGTACCGTCCGAATGGGGTCCAGCTGGCGCACCCCAAAGGTGTACTCGGGATCGGCCAAGGCATCCTTGATGTGGATGGTGCGCCGCTCGAGCGCGGCACGCCCCGCCCCGCTGCCCCGGCCCGGAGCAATGGGATTTTGCCTGGCGTATGCTCCGAGCTCCGAACTGGTGTTGTAGGTGACCACGGCCAGCAGGTTGGCACCATCGAAGCGCCAGATGAACGCGCGCTCGGCCTCGCACAGCCTGGCCGCGTTCTCGGCCAGCGTCTCGAAGACCGGCTGAAGATCGAACGTGGAGCGGCCGATCACCTTCAGCAGCTCGCTCGTTGCCGTCTGCTGCTCGAGGGCGACCCGCAGCTCGCTGTTCCGCGCCTCCAGCTCCTTGAACAGCCGCACGTTCTCGATCGCGATCACGGCCTGGTCGGCGAAGGTGCGGAGCAGGCCGATCTCCGACTCCGTGAATGGCCGGCGCTCCTGGCGAAAGACCACGATGGCTCCCACGGGCCCGCTGTCGCGAAGCATCGGGACAGCGAGCCCCGTGTGGTAGCCCATGATTCGTGCCAGCGCGTGGCTTGCCGGGAATCGCGCGTCGCTTTGCGCGTCCTCCAGATGCACGATCGACCGGTCCAACATCGCCGCGCCCCCGATCAGGTCTCGGTTCAGGGATTGTGGCACGATCCGGCCGGCCGCCTCCCGCCACTGAGCCGTCTGACCGTGATGCGCTACGAGGTGAAGCACATCACCCTCGAGCCGGATCGCACTTCCATAGTCGGCGCCGCACAGCCGCACCGAGCTCTCGGTGATCGCGTCGAAGACCGGCTGAACGTCGGTCGGCGAGCTCGAGATGACGCGCAGGATCTCGCTGGTCGCCGTCTGCTGCTCCAGAGCCTCGGTGAGGTTCACGTTCTTGTTCTGGAGCTCGGTGAGCAACCGCGCGTTCTCGATGGCGATGACGGCCTGGTCGGCGAAGGTGGCGACAAGGTCGATCTGCTTGTCCGTGAACGCGCGGACCTCCGTCCGCCACATGAAGAGCAGTCCGATGAGCTGGTCCTCCCTCAGCATGGGAACAGCGAGGACGGATCGATAGCCGGCGGCCTGCTGCGCCTCGTGCAGCTGAAACTCCGGATCGGTCAGGATGTCGACGATATGGATCGTCCGACGCTCGAGAGCGGCTCGCCCGATCGGCGAGCCTCGCCCCGGGCGGATCACGTTCCGCCGCCGGTACTCGCTGAATTCGGGACTGACCCCATACTCCGCGAGCGTCTGAAACACTTCACCGTCGAATCGCTGAAGCAGCCCTCCCTCGGCCCCGGCCAGCCGCGTCGCGTTCTCGATGAGGGTTTCCAGCACGGGCTGGAGATCGAACGTCGAGCGGCTGATCACCTTGAGCACTTCACTGGTCGCCGTCTGCTGCTCGAGAGCGACTCGCAGCTCGCTGTTCCGAGCCTCCAGCTCCGTGAACAAGCGGACATTCTCGATGGCGATGACGGCCTGGTCGGCGAAGGTCTTGAGCAACTCGACCTGCGTCTCGGCGAAATATCCCGGCATCGCCCGCGCCACGAAGATGACGCCGATCACCTGTCCCTCGCGGATCATCGGTACCCCGAGGCAGCCACGGTAGCCGCCCGCGCGGGCCGCGTCTTTCTGCTGGTAGTTCGGATCGGCGAGGACGTCCGGGACATGAATGACAGCACAGTTCCGAAACGCGCGAGCCGTCACCGTCTCGTCGTCAGGGCGCATCGGGAACGCGCGCCTCACGGCCTCCACGCCCTCCTGGGCCACGCCATGGAGGGCCACGAGCTGGATCAGCTCGCCGTCGAACCTCGATACGACGCTAACCCCGGCGGCGCACAGTCTTTCTGCTCGCTCTCCGATGATGTCGAAGACGGGCTGCACGTCGGTGGGCGAACTGGAGATGACCTGCAGGATCTCGCTGGTCGCCGTCTGCTGCTCCAGGGCCTCGGTGAGGTTGGCGTTCTTGGTCTGGAGCTCGCTGAGGAGCCGCGCGTTCTCGATGGCGATGACGGCCTGGTCGGCGAAGGTGGCGACAAGATCGATCTCCTTGTCGATGAACGCGCGAACCTCCGTACGCCACAAGAAGAACAGCCCAACCAGATCGTCCTGCCTCAGCATGGGGACGGCCAGCACGGATCGATAGCCGCCGACCCGCTGCGCCTCGTGCAACTGAAACTCGGGGTCGGCCAGGACGTCGACGACATGGACCGTCCGGCGCTCGAGGGCAGCCCGGCCAGCCGGCGAGCCTCGTCCGGGGCGGATCACGTTCCGCCGCCAGTACGCGCTAAACTCGGGGCTAGCCCCGTACTCCGCGGGGAACCGAAACACCTCGCCGTCGAACTGCGCAAGGAGTCCCCCCTCGGCCCCGGCCAGACGCGTCGCGTTCTCGATGAGGGTTTCGAGCACGGGCTGGAGATCGAACGTCGAGCGGCTGATCACCTTGAGCACTTCACTGGTCGCCGTCTGCTGCTCGAGGGCGACCCGCAGCTCACCGTTGCGCGTCTCGAGTTCCTTGAACAGGCGCACGTTCTCGATGGCGATCACAGCTTGGTCGGCGAAGGTCTCGAGGAGGGCAACCTGTCGCTCCGTGAAGAGCTGCACTTCGGTGCGACGGAGGGCGATCGAGCCAATGGCAACACCTTCTCGCATCAAGGGGACGCAGAGGATCGTGCGGAAGCCCAGCTGCCGCGCGCCCTCGCTGCTCTCTGGGAATTCGTCCCCTTCGGTTTGCACGTCAGCGACGTGGACGGCCCGCCCGTCGAACATCGATCGGCCAGCGACCACCCCGCGGACGAACGCGAGGGAGAACTCACCAATAGGGCCGAGGGGGATCGCGCCGTGGTGGGCGACCAGGAGGAGCCGGTCGCCATCCGGGCGGTAGATGGCAGCGTCGAATGATTCGCACAAGCGAGCGGCGCTCTCCGCGACGGTGTCGAACACCGGCTGGACGTCGGTTGGCGAGCTGCTGATGACGCGCAGGATCTCGGCGGTGGCCGTCTGCTGCTCCAGCGCCTCCGTGAGGTTGGCGTTCTTGGTCTGGAGCTCGGTCAGCAGCCGCGCGTTCTCGATGGCGATGGCCGCTTGGTCGGCGAAGGTCTCCACCAGGGAGATCTGATTGTCCGTGAACGGCAGCACCTCGGTCCGCTGGATGCTGATCGTCCCCAGCAGCTCGTTCGCCCTGAGCATGGGGATCGCAAGCAGGGTCCGGAAGGGGAGCTGCCCAGCCCCATAGGTGTACTCGGGGTCCGTTCGGATATCGTGAATGTGGATGGTGCGTCGCTCGAGGACAGCGCGTCCCGCGCCGCTGTCGCGTCCGGGGGCGATGGGATTCTGCTCGAGGAACTCTCTTTGCTCGGGGATGAGGTGATGGGTGACCACGGCTCGAAGAAACTCACCGTCGAAGCGGAAGATCGTCGCTTGGCCGGCCTCGCACAGCCGGACTGCATTCTCGGCCAGCGTCTCAAAGACGGGCTGGAGGTCGAATGTGGACCGGCCGATCACCTTGAGAAGCTCGCTGGTGGCCGTTTGCTGCTCGAGGGCGACCCTCAACTCTCCGTTGCGAGACTCCAGCTCGGTGAAGAGGCGCACGTTCTCGATGGCGATCACGGTCTGATCGGCGAAGGTCTGAAGGAGGGCGATCTGCTTGTCGCTGAAGCGACCCGGCGCAGCGCGACCGACGGAGAGTGATCCGATCGCCTGGTCGTCTCGAAGCATCGGGACCGAGAGGACGGCACCGAAACCCGCAGCCGTCGCTGCTTGGTGAGCCTGGTACTCCTTGTCCTCGACGATGTCCGGGATGTGGACCACGGCCCGATCGCGGATCGAGCGCAGGGAGGCGAGCGCGCCGCTCGGTCGGGCAGGATACATTGCCCGGAGCCGGTCCGCGCCCGCGGCATCGGCATGGATGGCGGCCATATGAACCCACTCGCCATCGAAGCGTGTCACGTTGCCGACCTCGGCCCTGCACAGCCTGACGGCGCTGTCCACGATCGTCTCGAAGACCGGCTGGACGTCAGTAGGAGACCGGCTGATCACCCGGAGGATTTCGCTGGTGGCCGTCTGTTGCTCCAGCGACTCGGTCAACTCGGTGTTGCGCGCCTCGAGCTCCGTGAACAGCCGCACGTTCTCGATGGCGATCACGGCCTGCGCGGCGAACGTCCTCAGCAACTCGATCTGCTTGACGGAGAACGGCCCGGGCTCAGCGCGAGCGACGGCGATCGCCCCGATGGGGTTCCCTTCGCGAAGCATCGGGACCACCAGAATGCTTCGATATCCTAAGGCTCGGGCGAGAGGGAGAGACGCCGCGGGAACTCCTGGGTCGTTCTCAAAGTCGCGCACCTCGACGACGGTGCGGTCAATGATTGCCGTGGCTACCTGGGTCTCCCGACTCGGAGCCCTCGGGTAGATGCGGTGAGCTGTTTCGAGCCCCTCGTCTGTCCAATTGTAATGAGCGACGAAGTGAACCAGGTCGCCGTCAAACCTATACACACCACTCAGGAGCCCATCGCAGAGTCTGACCGCGCTTTCCGCGATCGTATCGAATACTGGCTGAGCGTCGGTGGGCGAGCTGCTGATCACGCGGAGGATCCCGCTCGTCGTCGTCTGCTGCTCGAGCGCCTCGCTCACCTGCGCGTGGGCCTGAGTGAGCGCGCGGTTCTTTTCCTCGAGCTCAGTGAAGAGCCGCACGTTCTCGATGGCGATGACGGCTTGGTCGGCGAAGGTCTGGAGGAGGGCGATCTGCCGCTCGGTAAAGAGACGCGCGTCGGTACGGCGGAGGTGGATCGTGCCGATCACGATGCCCTCTCTCGTCAAGGGGACGCTCAGCGACGTTCGGGTGCCGAATCGTCGCCCATACTGGCTGGCCTCCGGGAACTCCTCCGTCTCGGCCTGCACGTCTAGGACATGAACGGTCCGCCCGTCCAGCACCGTGCGGCCGCCGATCGTCCCGCGGAGCAGTGGGACGTTGAACTCGCCGACCGGGCCGTAGGGGATCGGTCCGTAATGCGCGGCGAGCCGGAGTTGGTCGCCGTCCACGCGGAAGATCGCGGCGTCGAACGCCTCGCACAGACGGGTGGCGCTCTCGCCCACGCTGTCGAGCACGGGCCGAATGTCTGTGGGCGAGCGGCTGATCACGCGGAGGATGTCGGCCGTGGCCGTCTGCTGAGTGAGAGAGTCGCTCAGCTCGCGGTTGCGCGCTTCAAGCTCCGTGAGGAGGCCCGCGTTCGCGATGGCCATGGCCGCCTGATCGGCGAAGGTGCGGAGAAGGGCGATCTGCTTGGCCGTGAAGGGACGGACCTTGGTGCGGCGGATGACGATGGCGCCGATTGCGATGCGCCCGCGCAGCAGTGGCGTCGACAGCACGGTCCTCGCGCCCGTCTGGCGCTGGAGGACGGCGGCCTCCTTGAACTCGCGCCGGGCGGCGCGTGCGAGGTCGCGTACGTGGACCGTCCGCCTGTCCAGGACTGCCCGACCGAGGACGGTACCGCGGTTGATCTGGAGAGTCTCGCCGAGCCGCCACATTGCCCGCAGCCTGCCGTGCTTGGCCACGAGGCGGAGGCGGTCTCCTTCGGCCTGAAAGATCAGCGCGTCTCCCGCCTCGCAGAGGCGGGCGGCGGTGCGGGCGATCGCGGTGAGAACGGCTCGGGGGCGGGGCAACGGGCGGCGGGGTGTGGTCACGGCCCACCGAGAGCGCGCCGCTCACCCGAAGGAAGACCCCGCCGGCACTGCTGACACTGCATACGTGTACCTCCAGCCACTATCAGGGAGATGGCCCGGCCGAGAACGACCCGGTAAAGGTAGCCGGGAAGTTCCAATTGGGTCAAGGCCCAGTGTGTCGCTATTGCATGTGTCGCTAACGGGCGAGGGCGACGCAGATGACTCCGGAGGCGACCACCCCGGCGCCGAGGAGGCGCCGGCCGAGCGCCCCCTCCTTCATCCACAGGCTGCCCATGAGGGCCGAGATCACGATGGAGACTTCCCGTCCTGCCACGACGTAGCCGGCCTTGGAGAGCTGGAAGGCGAAGAGCACGAGGAGGTAGGCCCCGGGGCTCAGGACGGCCGAGGCGAGCACCGAACGCCGGTTCTCGCGCCACTCCCGGCTGAGCGACCCGCGCCGGGCCAGCACCGGCCCCAGGAGCGCCACGCACGAGCCCGCTTCCATGGCCCACAGATAGGGGGCGGGTGGATATGGGCGACCCCGCCCTTGTCCACGAGGGAATAGCTCGCGATGCAGAGACCGGTGGCGATAGCCCAGCCGGTGCCCGGCTTGAGGAGGGTGTCCTCACTCCACGCGCCGGGCCGCCAGTTGAGCGCGAAGATGCCCGTCCCGATCAGGACGATCCCCGCCACGCCCAGCGACGAGAGCCGCTCGTCGAAGAGAAGGAACGCCGCCGCGGGCACGATGGCGACTCCAAGGCCGCGCGCGAGCGGGTAGACGAGGGAGAAGTCACCGGACTGATAAGCCCGGGCGAGCGTGAAGAAATACACGCTGTGGAGAATCACGGTGGCGACGACGAAGGGGACGGCGCGCGGCGAGAGGCCATCGCGAGAGAGGATGTAGATCGCGAACGGCGTCATGATGAGCGAGCCGATGGCGCCCGCCCACCAGAGAATGGCCATCGGGTCCCGGCCGCGCTTGGCCAGCGCGTTCCACGTCGCGTGGATCACCGCAGCTCCCAGCACCAGCATCAGCGCCGCTCCGCTCATGGCGCTAGAGCCTAGCACGCCGGTTGCGCACGCCATGCCGACGCAGTAAGGTCGGGGCCGCCCTCATGCCGTACTCTCTCAGACTGATCGAAGATGTCCTCGCGCCCGGCACGCGCCACGAGGCGGCGGCCCGGCCCATTGCGCGCGTGGTCTATCTCCTCGATGGCACCGTGGAGGCGCTGGAGAGCGATCGCGCGCGGCTGGCTAGCGGCGCCATCACAGCGGGGGCGCGTGGCGCGCGCCTTCTCCGCTGGGAGCTGGTGCGCCAGCCTCCGCCCCCCGCCGGCGGCCGCGTGCTCCTCGAGCACCCGCTGGAGCTGGACGCGAAGGCGGCCTGGCTCATCCGCTGCGATCGCGTCGACTTCGAGCGCGGCGCCGTGGCGCCGTCGCATGGCCATCAGGGCGGCGGCATCCGTTGTCTCCTGCAGGGAAGGCTCGAGGTGAAGGTGGGTGACGGCATCGCACGGGTGATGCGTCCGGGGGATGCCTGGTTCGAGAGCGGTAAGGAGCCGGTGCGCGCGGTGGCCGCTCGGGACGAGGCCACGTCATTCATCCGGGTCGCGATGCTACCGGCGGCGATTCGCGGAAAAACCTCCATCCTCTACGTGGATCCGGGCGCCGCCGCGCGCAGCAAGCCTCGTACCTACACCGTGTTCGTGGACGAGCCCATCGCAATCTAGCGTGGCGTCGTCATGCATCCACGGCTCGCTAGTTTGTCAGCCGACTTCCGAGCCGTGTAGGATCGGGCTATGGCGAGAGCGCAGAACGAGGCGGGCGCGCTCGAGGAAGCGGCGCAGGCGCTCGGCCGTGGACAGTTCGCGGAGGCCGAGGCCCTGTGTCGCGCGGCCCTCGCCAGGAACCCTCGCCACGCGCAGCTCCGCGCGCTCCTGGGCGCCTCGCTGCGCCGCCAGCGTCGCCTGGACGAGGCGGAGGCGGAGCTTCGCGGCGTCGTGGAGCACTGGCCGCGCTCTTCCTCCGCGCACGAGGATCTGGGCGAGGTATTGCTCGATCAGCGGCGCTTCGGCGAAGCCGCCGAGAGCTTCGCCGCGGCCCTCGAGCTCTCGCCGCGGGCGCCGCGAGCCCATTTCAAGCTCGGGGTGGCCCTCGAGCGGCAACGGCGCTGGTCCGAGGCGGAGGCCGCCTATGCCGAAGCCGCACGCCTCAAGCCGGGCCACGGCCTTGCGCATCTTCGACAGGCGCTCATGTGCCGCCGTCAAGCCAGGACCCACGACGAGGAGGCGGCGCTCCGGCGCGCCGTCGCCTGCCTCCCCGCGCTCGCCGAGGCGCACCAGAACCTCGGCCGGACGCTGATCAGTCTCGGACGCTTCATCGAGGCCGAGGCGGCCTTCGGCGAGGCAGCGCGCCTTTCTCCGCGCCACGCCGTGGCGCATGTCGGACGCGGCCTCGCCCTGGTCGGCCAGGGTCGTCATGGCGAGGCGGCCGAGTCCTTCGCGGAGGCGCTGCGCATCGAGCCTGCGTCCGACCGGGCGCTCGCGCACCTGGCCGTCGCGCTCCGCCGGGCTCGGCGCTGGCGCGAGGCGGCGGCCCGCTATCGTGACGCGATCCGACGCCACCCGCAGCCCGCTCGTCTCTATGGCGGCCTCGCCTTGGTCCTCTGGCGACTCAAGCGTCATGGCGAGGCGGCCCAGGCCTTCGGCGAGGCAGTGAAGCGCGAGCCCGACCGCGCGCCCTGGCGCCGCCGCCTGGGTCTGGCCCTCGAGCGTCAAGGACGGCTGCCCGAGGCGCGCGCGGCCTTTCAGCAGGCGCTCGATCTCGACCCGTCCGATCTCCCGTCATGGGTCGGCCTCGCTTCCGTGGCCCGGCGGCAGGCCGACTGGGAGACGGAGGCGCATGCCTGCGCGCGCGCCATCGCGCTCCGGCCCGGCGCGGCGCATCTCTACGCCGATCTCGGCGCGGCGTTCGAGGCTCAGGGCCTCGAGCCGAACGCCGAGGCGGCCTTCCGCGAAGCCGTGCGGCTCGACCCCGGCAACGCCGATCATCATCTGGATCTCGGCATTGCCCTCGGCCGGCAAGGGCGACACGCCGACGCCGAAGTGGAGCTGCGCGAGGCGATTCGCCTGAGCCCCGCCGACGTCATCGCCTGGGCCAACCTGGCCCTGGGCCTCGGCCGTCAGGGGCGTCACGCCGAGTCGGAGAGCGCCTATCGCGAGGCCCTCCACCGGAAGCCCGACGGCGCCTCGCTTCACCGCGGCCTGGGCATGAGCCTCTACTTTCAGGGCCGCTACGAGATGGCCGAGCGCGCGTTTCGCGACGCCGTGCTGCACAATCCCGCCTACGCGCGGGCCTGGGCGGATCTGGGCGAGCTGCTGAGCGAGCAAGGCCGTTTGCCCGAATCCTCTTCGGCCTTCCGCGAGGCGATCCGCGTGAAGGAACAACGGATCGCCTCGTATCGCGGCCTCGGCCGCGTGCTCCTGGCCCAGGGACTCCACGTCGAGGCGGAGGCTGTCTACCGCGAGGCGCTGCGCCTGCGGCCCGACGATGCGCAGAGCCACTTCAATCTCTGGACCGCGCTGGAGAAGCAGGGGAGGCACGAGGCCTGCGAGCGGGCCTATCGCGAGACCATCCGGATCAAGCCCGATCACGCGGAGGCGTACGCGCG
>Ga0137390_10003137_pt1 | contig 13393 bp, 11 predicted proteins | sample 15con2h24AmetaG_FD_104937 | JGI IMG/M metagenome (GOLD analysis project Ga0137390, IMG submission 104937) | Vadose zone soil microbial communities from Angelo Coast Range Reserve, California, USA - 15con2h2.4A metaG | ecosystem: Environmental > Terrestrial > Soil > Vadose zone > Saprolite... | reverse complement strand
CCCGCGCAGCCATTGGATGGTCCCCGAGGGCTGGCACACCTGGAGCAACTCGCTGCGGTCAATGTTGCCCGAGGCCGTTGGCATCGCCGGAGCAAACACGACCGGCCCCACGGTGGACGTGACCACCGGCGTCCACGGGCCGGTGCAGCCCTGGCCGGCGTCAACACGGAACTGGTTGGGCCCGATGAGCCGCGCGCGGAGGGCCGCGTACCGCACGACACCGCCGTCGGCGGAGGTCGTGAGGTGGGACTGCTGCTGGACGACCACGGTGTCGGTGCTGTCGAAGGCAGTGAGCCGGACCGACATGTCCGGCGCCGGGTTCTGACCCGACTGGGTGCCCCCGTAGAAGTGGTCGAGGATCTGGCCGGACGACCAGCCTCGCAGGGCGTAGCCCAGGGCCCCGTACTGACCCATGCCCCGGCCATGGCCCCAGCCGTGCCCGGCAAGCTCCACGGTTGGCGACGGATAGGGCGACGCAACGGCGGCCACGGGCCGTGCCGTGGCCACCACGCTGAGGCCGAACGTCAGGAAAACCAGAATTTGGCAGGCGCGGCTTTTGGTCACAGTTGGTCGGTGAGCGTACCAGCCGGGCCTCGGCATCGCCCGGTTTTGAGGGCCCGGAGACATGCAGACGCTTTATGAGGCGGGGCCGGAGTGCCCCCGAAGAGAGCCCCCTCGCTGCCCTCCTCGCGTACCTCCGGCCCCTGACATCCGTAAGAAACGCACGAGGGGCCGAAAACCCCACTTGATATCCCTTCAATCGCGACAATCCTCCGACAGCGGTCACCGAGGCGAGGGCATTGGGGACCGGTGCGAGGACACCCCCCGGATCGCGAGGGGTTGCCTCCCCCACCCCAGCGGGCTGCCCGGCACGCAGCGCCGGTGGGCCCCCACATCTAGCCGGGGTGGGCAGCCACCACCAACTCGGCAAGCCGGCTCGGCTGGAGAACGCCGGCCCACGGGTCGGAGATCGAGCGTGCCGCCGCCTCGACGGCTCGGCGAGCCATCACGCCGGCTTCCCCGACCTTCCCCACCCCGTCCAGCACGTCGCTGAGGCTCGCGGCGACGGCGGCGACCTCTGCGGACCGGGCCGGCCAACTCAGGTCGAGGCGCGCCAGGACCTGCCGGTAGAGATCCTCCGCCTCGGCCGTCCTGCCGAGGGGCTCGCAGACGGCTCCCAGGTCGACCATGATCGACAGCGTGTCGGGGTCGTCCGGACCCAGAAGCTGCTCTGCGTAGGCGAGCGCCGGCATGAGGATCGCGTGGGCCTCCCGGTTGCGGTCCTGGGCGCGGAGGTTGGCAGCCAAGCCCCGAGCCGACCGGACACGTTGGTGGTCGAAGCCGATCCCGGGTGCCTTGGACACCAGCAGCGCCCCGGCACGTCGGTGCAGGAGCTCGGCATCGACGTACCGCCCCGAGCTGTCGATGATGGCGCCGAGATCGCTCAACAGCGCAGCGAGGGCCGGCTCGTCGTCCCCGGCGGTGGCGAGCAATGCCAGGGCCTCCCGAGCGTTGGCCTCGGCCTCGTTCAGCCTCCCGAGGAGGTGGAGCGCCACGGCGCTCATGTGCAGCCGTGTCGCATCGGGACCCGCTCCCATGGTCACGGTCGTCTGCGCCTCCCGCGAGACTTTGACGTTTGTGCACGCCTCGGGACGCCCCCGGCCGCCCGCCTTCCCGTCCTACAGCTTCGGACCAACCGCCGGATTGGTCATGAGTAGGTTCTACTCACGCAAGGCGTAAGACCGACCGCAACGGGTGGCGAATCGGCGGTTGATCACTCAGCAGGCGACTCGACTCAGGCAGGCCGGAGGGCGTCGCCGAGCTCGGCCCTGCGAGCGACACCCAGCTTCTCGTAGACCCGCTGCAGTTGGTTCTCGACGGTCCGCACCGACAGGCAGAGCCGGTCCGCTATCTCCCGGTTGGAAAGGCCCCCCACCGCGAGGGAGGCAACCTCCAACTCCCTGGCGCTGAGCAGGAGCTGGCTCTCGAGCGGAGCCAGCGCGGGCGTGATCGCCCCCTCGCAGTGGCGGGTCAGCGCAGCCGCCCGGCGCTCGAGGGCCGCGGCGCGCCTCGCCTCACCTGCCCTGCGGACACCGACCGCGGCGCTCAGCGCCGCCTCGGCGGCCATGAGCCTGGCCCCCATCGCCTCGAAGACCGTCGAGACCTTTGCGAGCGCCACGGTGTCGCGAGCGGCGAGGGCTGCGGCGTGGGTGGCCCGAGCCTGAGTGAGCGCCCCTTCCACCTCCAGGGCGAGGTCCCGCAGGCGCTCACAGACCCGAGGGGCCTGGCCCAGGCGAGCGAGGTCGTGCAGTGCCGCCGCCTCGTGGACGCGATCCCCGTTCTCCCGGGCCATTGCCACCGCGTCGTCAAGGCGGTGCACGGCTGCGGACAGCTCCCCCGCCGCGGCGGCGGCCCATCCCCTGGCTTGCAGCAACTCGGGGCCGAAGCTCGTGCGCGGCGGGAAGCCGAGGCTGTCGGCCTCGTCCAGCGCCTTCCCCGCCTCCCGTGGGTCAGCCAGGAGTGCGAGGGCCTGGGCCAGCGGGATCAGTGCCACCCGGAGGAAGAACGGTGACCCGCGTTCACGCAGGAGGCTCGCCCCTTCACGGCCGTGGCGCGCGGCGGAGGCAGGCCGGCCCCGCACGAGCATCACGCGGGCGAGGAAGGCCGAGAACAGGCCTTGCGCCTCCCGCGACTCCTCGGCCACGGCCACCGCATATTCGCGGTGTCCGACCTCCTCGGCTTCGTCGAGTCGCCCGGCGTAGGTGAGGGCCATGCAGCGGGTGAGCATGTGGACGTAGGGCCCCAGCATGAGCGGGGCGCCACTGAGACGGAGATGGGCCGCGTGGCCGCGCTCGGTGAGCTCCAAGGCCTCCTGGAGCCGCCCTGCCGTCGCGAAACAGCTTCCCCCGGTAATGCAGACCGAGGCCAGGGTGCGCCCCTCGACCCGTGCCGGCAGGTGCTGGATTGACCACCTCGGCCTCCCGCGTGTGGCCCGACAGGTAGAGCACCCTGGCCCGCTGGGACGTGATCTCGTCCCGGCAGGCCTGGTCCCCGATCAGGGCCTCCGCAGCTTCGCCGACCACCAGGGCGTCCGACGTCCGGCCCATGCCCATGAACAGGTTGTCCATCCGGATGCTGGCCAGCATCGTGCGCTGGAGGTCGTTGACTGCCTGGGGGACCAGCACCACGAGGCGCTGCTCGGCTTCCTCGCACCGCCCCTGGAGCCACGCAAGGTGGGCGATCATCAGCGATGCGCCGAACCCTCCCCCCGCATCGGCAGCCGCGCCGGCGAGCCGCTCTGCCAACGGGAGGTCCCACCGGTTGTGGGCCGCCTGGGCGCCGGCCAGCATGAAATCCCCCCGGACCTCGCCCCCGCCGTCAAGCCGCCACGTCGCAAAGCGCAGAGGATCGTCACTCCGCCGGACGCCGACCCCCTCCACCCAGTCAGCCAGTGCCCGCTTGATTGCCCGGACCCTTGTCACCGGCAGGCGGCTGAGCAGCACCTCCCCGTAGAGGGGATGGGCCAGCCGGAGCTGGAGGCGCCTGCCGGCAAGGAAGCTTGTCACGAGCCCGCGTCGCTCCAGCGCATCCAAGCCCTGGGGCCCGCTGTGCGCCTCGACGAACGCCACCTCCAGCGGTTCCCCGAATGCCGTGAGCTCCAGGGCATTCCGCTCACCAACGGCGAGGCCCCCGAGGCGTTCTTCGAGAAGCTCGAGGAGCCGTTGTGAGATCACGGGAGGACCCGTGAGGCGCCACAGATCTCCCTCGTTCACGAGGGCACCGGAGTCGAGGGCACCGAGGACCAGCTCCCGGAGATAGAGGGCGTTGCCGCCGCATGACCGGCCCAGCCGGCGCAACGTCATGCCCTCGACACCGCCGCCCAGCACCAGCTGCAGGAGGTGGGCGACGGCAGCGTCGTCGAGGGGGAGGACCTCCAGGCGCTCGACGAGATCGTTCTTCCAGAGGGCCACGATCGGGTCCGGCGTCGGTTGGCCGCTGCGCACGGTTGCCACGACGAAGCACCCGCGGCTCCCGACGAGCTGCTCGACCAGGGTGGCGGAGTGATCGTCAAGCCAATGCGCGTCGTCCACCAACAGAGCGACCGGACGACCGCTCCCCCGCTCCGCAATGGCCGACGCCGTCCGCCGCAGCAGGTCGGCGGGACCGGGCCCCGGTTCGGTGAGCGGGGGCAACAGCGGGGCCATAGCGCCCAGGGGAAGATGCACCGACGAACGGCTGGCCATCACCGTCGCCGTGGCATACCCCTTGGCCTCGGCGAGCTTCAGGCACTCGTGGCCCAGTCTGGTCTTGCCGACGCCGGGAGCACCGGCGAGCACGACGCCGCGCTCGCTGGAGGCGAGCAGGCGCCCCACACGCTCCAGCTCAAGGCCCCGACCGACCAGTGGCCACGCCCCCACAGTGGCGAGAGTCTTACAGGTTTGGTGGGCTTTGAGAAGGGGGTGCGGGCCGACAGATCGATGTGCTAAACAGGCTTCACAAACTTTGAGTACAAACCGTTGCTCTACACGCTTTTTACTCAAGAAAGTGCGAGAACCGAGTTTCGGGCTGATTCGGATAGGATTCCAGCCACCAATGGGCGACCCGGTGCTGAGGATTGGCTCCCAGGGTGATGCCGTCCCGGACCCTGCAGACGCTGCTGGCCAACCTGGGGTTCAACACCGGGGGCATGGACGGAAGCTTCGGCCCCCACACCGACGCAGAGGTCCGCTCCTTTCAGGGGTCCCGCCATCTCGGAGTGGACGGCGTCGTCGGGCCCATGACGTGGGGAGCACTCCGGCAGGGGGCAACCCCGCCTCCACCACCTCCACCGCCTTCGCCCCCTCCGGGGCAGGTCTGGGCCCTCAGCGACCAGGGCACCCAGTTCATCGCCAACTTCGAAGGCTTCCGGGGCAACCTCTACAACGATGCCAACGGCAACTGCACCATCGGCTACGGCCACCTCGTGCACACGGGCCCCGGTCAACGGCAGCGAGCCGCCCGAGTTCATCGGCGGCATCAGCCAGGCCCGGGCACTGGCCATCCTGAAGGAGGACGCGCCGTCGGCCGCGGCGACCGTCAACAAGGGTGCCCCCGGGCTGCTCACCCAGCAGCAGTTCGATGCCCTGGTGAGCTTCTGCTTCAACATCGGGTCGGGCGGCTTCAGCCGCTCATCGGTCTGCCAGCTCGTCGTGAGCGGACAGCTGGCCAAGGTGCCCGACGACCTCGCCGCCTGGAAGCGCCCCGGCGCACAGGTCCTGACGGGCCTTCTCCGCCGCCGTGCGGCGGAGGCCGCCCTGTTCCGTGACGGGACCTACGCCTGAGCCCCGGACCTTCTTTCTGTGAGTAACCGCGTGACGCTGCAGGAGGCCCGCGAGCCGGGACACGCCCCTTCCAGCGCCACGATGAGAGGTCGAAATAGCAACAATCTGACAACACTGTGGGCACTGAGGGTGCTATAGGATTCGGCGAGGCCGTCATCGTCGACAGGTTTGCGAAGTTATAGCCTGCCCAGTGGAATACCTCCCTCTCGCTCAGCTCATCTCGGGGGCTCGACAGCGACAGAGCCTCTCTTTGAACGGCGTCGCCAGAGGGATGCACACCGCCGCCCGAGACGAAGGCACCCACTCCGGGGCCACTCGCCAGGCGGTCCTCGGCTACGAACGAGGGCGCATTCCTCATCCGGATGCCCTGCGGTGGCTGGCAGCCGCACTCGGTCTTCCCCTCGACGAGGTAGCCGCTGCGGCCCGGCGGCAGCGCAGGTACCGTCTGGAGCTGCGGCTGCTGGCCTCCACCGACACCCTGGGGCCCCACGGAAAGCCTCAATGTGGGACACTCGATGAGGCAGTGGAACGCCGCGAGCTCCTTGTTCTGTTCGGCCGTGCCGCCACAGCGGGGCTTTTTACTACGACGCTGGGGCGCCTGCCGGCCCTCGCCTCCACGACGCCCGTCGACGGCGAGGCGATTGAGGCAGCCACGACGGTCTCGAGGGGTTACCGGCAGCTCTGGCTGACTACTCCGCCCGAGGACCTTCGTGAGCTGGTGCTCGGTCATCTGCGCCTCGTCTCCCGGCTTCTGCTCTCCACCACGTCGGAGAAGGACCAAGCCAGGCTCGCGGCAGCGGCATGCGACACGGCCCTGCTGGCCGCCTGGTTGGCAGAGGACTCGTGGGACCTCGGTGCGGTACAGCGCTATCACCAGGAAGCCCGGGCGTACGCCGAGCGGTCTCAGGACAACCACCTTCAAGCGCATGTGGCGTGCTCCATGAGCGAGTGGGCGGCCTGGGGCACGGGGAGTGGAGCCGAAGCCGTCAGGTTGGTTCAGCAGGCCAAGCACCTGGTCCCCCGCAACGCTCCGTCAGCGGCCCACGCCTACATCGCTGCCCATGAGGCGACCGCCTACGCCACCGCCCACGACGAGCCGGCAACATCGATCGCTCTCATTCGGGCTGAGAAAGTGCTTGACGATACGAATGGGCAAAGTGGGGCCATGTGGCCCTGGGTGCATCCAATGAATAGCAAGGAGATCAGCCGCTACCAGGGGTTTGCATCAGTCAGCCTCAAGCTCCCCGCCATGGCCGTACCGGCACTCACGGACGGGCTTGCGTATTTGGGCCCCGCCCCCACGAAGCGGCGGGCGTACACGCTGGGTAAGTTGGCCGAGGCATACGTCCAGACGGGAGACGTCGAGCAGGCCTGTGATTTTGGTGCTCAAGCTTTCAGCATCGGCTCGCAGTTAGGGGACACCTTCAGCCTGATGGCGGTTCGCAACCTCAGGGTTCAACTCATGCCCGTGGAAACAACGCAGGCGGTGAGAGCGTTTGACGAACGAGTGGCGTCAACTCTTCTCGCATTGCCCCGGTAGCTCCTATCTCAGGACGTCAGGAACCCCATCCCTGCCTGACGTTCGTTCACTGAATTGAGAACGAACTGATGCTTTCGGTCGAAACCGTCGTCGCTAGCCACGGTCATGGGACCCCTGTGACGCTGATTTAGCCACCATCATGGGACCCCCCCGTGGCCACGCATGGGACCCCCCTCTTGTCCTGGGGCCGCCGCACTCTCGTCTACCCTGGTTGGCTGGCGCCTCCCACGTTGCACGCCAGTCTCCGGGTCCATCCGGCCACGCGACTTCACAGGTCAAGTCCCTCTCAAGCTGGAGCAGCCAGTCGTCCGCAACTTCTACCTGCAGGCAGATGTTGAACTAACCGAGGGCCCTCAGGACGGCTTTTGCGGGTTACTGTTCGGTTGGAAGGGCAATGAGCACTGGTACGCGATGAAAGTCGGGCAGATAGGCCTGCAAGTCACTCAAGACCCAGGCCACCTGCCGCATACACGGATAGCGGGAACAACACCGATCTTGGCAATCCCCGCTTTTAAGGCCGACTCGTTCAATCAACTGAGCCTGCTTGCTCGGGATGGATTTGTTCAATTCTATGTCAATGACCAGCTCGTTGAACGCGCGCACATCGATGACACGACAGGACAGGTCTTCCTCGGGGCACAGGCGGCGAATTCACCCGATCTTCTTCGGTGCGCCTTCGACCATGTCAGGCTGCGGGGAGTTGCCCTCGCTCACAGTCTTCTTGGCGGCCTCAACCTTGATGCCTACTGCCAAAGCCAGGGATACGCCAAGTCCATTCTTACGAATCCTCAAGCTGGCTCCGACCCTGGCTCCGACGCCGCCCGCAACAACTGGGCATGCACATCAGGGGGGAGTCCACAGCTTGTAGACATCGACGGGGCCTGCAGGTGGCAGTACGACCGGGGTGATGCAGTTGCTTGGGCAGGCGATGATCACAATCCTTCCACCTGGCTGTGCTACACATCGACTTGAGGCGTCTTTTGCGTTGTGGATGCAACTCAGTATCTTCCCGCCGACATAAGGCACCCATTTTGTCTCGTCGTCCATCTGGACTCGACAAGTCCAATCTCGCCGCTCAACCGCGCCCTCGCTGTTGGCGTCTGGCCCTTGCGGGCTGCCCATACCCGACGAGCGCAATCACGAAGAGAAGGACAAACACCTATACCCTCAGAGTGACGACCGTGGTCACGTCAAGAAGGCTCGTGAGCGGAAGGATTGTGAGGGCAATGGCTGACAAGCCAACGAGCATTTCCAACGGGTTGCCCTGCAGGCTTCACTCAACGACAGAGTGAGCCCGCACTGGGTGGTTGACCCCCACGCAGCTGGCCCGCCGGATGTTCCCAGACGACCCGCCTCGGCGCTGGCACATGGCCCCCCGGATGGTGTGCGAGGCCCTTCTGAACGAGGGCAACCGCTACCGCGTGCTGGGTCGATGTGGCTGAGGACGGGCCGCCGTCGGCAGGGCCATGATTGGCCCTTCCGTCTGCTGCAACTCAAAGACGGCGAGGAGGGCAGCGTGCTGTCCCCAGCAGTCGGGTCGGTGTCACCGGGGCCTGGGCGAACTCTCGACCGCTGATCTCCCCGGGGGTGCCGACCAGAACGTGCATTTCGGAGGTTGGACAAGTCGAACCCAGTACGGGAATGTGGCAATATACAACGGGCGTCGAGTTCGAGACAGACACTCACAGACCTCCTGTCCATGGCGTGAGGGTTCAGGGCCCGGTTGCGCTAACGTACCCGAGGTACTGTTTCGTGATGAAATGAGTAGAGGGGGTGAATGCCATTGCCGTGCTGACCCTCAACGTCTCCTTGGCGGACTCCGACGCCGAGGGTGGTCACGTGATCTGCATGTCAAGGCGGATTGCCCAGCCTGCGAGGAAGGACCCCGTGAAGTAAACATGCACGTGGTCTTTCGCTGGGGTGAGGAAGAACGCGAGCTGCGACTCCTGCGTCACAGCAACGACGCCACCGTGGAGGACCTCGTCCAAGCGGTTCTGCCTGGCGCCTCGAGGGATACCAGGCTCCACATCAACGGCCGGTGGGCCACCCCCGACCTCACGTTGGACGAGATCGGGCTGTGCGAAGGGACGGTCATCCAATGTGGCCAGGACCTCGCTGCGGGGCCCAAAGCAACGGTGGCAGACCTCGGCGTCATTGCCGGCCCTGACTCGGGGCTCGTGATCGGCTTGGCGCCCGGTGACGCAACCGTTGGTCGCGGCCGGGAAGCTGACGTCAAATTAACCGACCTCACAGTGTCCAGGCCACAGGCAAGGCTTTCGATATCGCCCCTCGGGGATTGCTCGGTTACCGACCTTCAATCCTTGAATGGCACTCTGGTCGACGGTGCGTTGGCGCAGGGCACGCAAGAAGTTGACCAGTCCGCGGTGGTACGCTTCTGCAACACCGCCTGCGTTGTCCGGCGGACGCCCCCGCCAGACACGCCGGGGGACATCGACGCTCTCCGCCATACGACGGCTTCCGGCACCATCCCCTTCAACAGACCTCCTCGGCCTCTGGCACCGGCGCCCAGGGAACCAGACCTGGCCGCACCTGCCCCTCCCGCCAAGCGGAGCACAACGCCCTTCAACATCGCAGCATTGGTCGCCCCGCTGGTCTTTGGCGGGGTCATGGTCATCGTTGAGCACGGACGGATCCAATACGCATTGTTTGCCTTGCTGAGCCCGGTTCTGTTCCTCGGCAACTGGTTCGAGGGCAAGTGGCGGTCGCGCCAAGAATCACGGGCGGGCTCTCGAAGCTACGCATCAGGGCTCGGAACCTTTGAAGACAGGTTGAGGAACCGCCGAATGGAGGAGATGCGTCAGCGCCGGGCCGCCGTTCCTGACATCGTCGAAACTCTTCGGCGAGCGACCGCGCCAAGTGTTCGTCTGTGGGAACGGCGCCCAGGCGACAGCGATTTCCTGCTCCTTGAAGCCGGAGTCGGTACGGTCTCCTGGCAACCGCCGATCCGTCCAGAATCAGGCTCGTCCAAGTTGTCGGTGGAACCCGAGATGCTGGCTCGATGGAGCACGCTCGCCGATGTCCCCATCGCTGTCAGCTTGGCCTCCGGAGGTGTCGTCGGGGTCGTTGGACCGCGCCGGGCAGCCCTTGACCTGGCCCGCGGGCTCGTGTGCCAGGCCGCCGTCCACCACGGACCTGCCGACCTGGAGGTTGCCGTCCTGGTCGCACCTGACGCCGTCGACGACTGGGAGTGGGTAAAGTGGCTGCCCCACACGATCGACCGAATGAGCGGCGGGGACACCAGACTGCTGGCTGCCAATCCGCTGATCCGGGACGACCTCCTCAAGCACCTGCTCCAGACCCGCCAGAGTCCCAAGGACGTAAGGCCTGGGCGGCTGGCGGGACGCTATGACAAGCCGACCGGGCCCGTGCTCCTTCTCGTGCTTGACGACGAGAGCCTCACGAAAGGCAGGAACTCCAAGGCCCGCGCCATCCTGCGTGGTGCCGCCGGACCGGTGGCGGGCATCATCGTCGCCTCCTCCGGGGACCGCCTGCCCTCCGTCTGCACGTCGGTCATTCGGTTGGAGGAAGATGCTCCGCTGGCCCAGGTGACGGTTACCGGGCAGGGGGAGCACATCGACAACGTCAACGTGGCCGGACTCCAGGCCCGTCTGGCACGCCCGCTTGCCCGGGCACTCGCCCGCTTCGACGACCCCGAAGTGCAGGACACCGGTGCAACCCTGCCGGACGGGGTGGCGTTGCTGGCCCTCCTCGGCTGGGCGACGCCCACACCCGAAGCAGTCGGCGCTCGGTGGGACGCCGGAGGGAGGATCCCGGCCCTCACTACCCCTATCGGGGTGGCAGAGAGTGGCACCTTCACCATCGACCTTGTGCAGGACGGGCCGCACGCCCTCATCGCCGGTACGACCGGCTCCGGCAAGAGCGAACTCCTGAGGTCGATGGTTGCCGGGTTGGCGGCGACGTGCGATCCGGACCATATGACGTTTGTGCTGATCGACTACAAGGGTGGCACGGCGTTCAAGGCCTGTTCCCAGTTGCCGCACACCGTGGGCTTCGTCACCGACATCGACGAACAGCTCGGTGAGCGAGCCCTCCGCTGCCTGGAGGCGGAGCTCAAGTACCGCGAGCGGGTGCTGAGAGATGCTTCGGCATCCGACCTGAGGGACTACCTGGGCCGCAACCTCGGCCCCGAGCATCCCACGCTTCCCCGGCTCGTCGTGGTGATCGACGAGTTCGCCACTATGGCAGCCGAACTGCCCGAGTTCATGAACTCGCTCGTCGGCATCGCTCAGCGCGGGCGCGCCCTTGGCGTGCACCTCATCCTTGCCACGCAGCGGCCCTCGGGCGCTGTCAACGAGAACATCAAAGCCAACACCAACCTGCGGATCGCTCTACGGGTCCAGGACCAGCAGGACTCCCAGGACGTCATCGGGACTGGTGAGTCCGCCTTCATTCCCAGCGGCCATCCCGGTCGGGGCAACATCAGGCTGGGCCCCGGCGAAGTCATCCCTCTGCAGACAGCGCTGAGCACCGGCTCCAGCGAGGCCGTGGAGCTTTCACCGGTCGAGGTGGTTCCCTTCGTCTTCGGACGCACCTCCGACGGGGACAGGCCCCCCGGACCTCCGCCTTCGGTGGAAACCGCGGAGGACTCACGCGCCAACGACCTCACCCGGCTCGTAGAAGCCATCCGGACCGAGGCTGAGCTTCGAAAGTTCGCTCGTCCCCGCCAGCCCTGGCCCGAGCCACTGAAAGCATCGATACCTCTCGAAGATGTCCTGCCTACCGACCGCTCCCGGGAGAATCGAGTCTGGTTTGCAATGGCAGACGACCCCGAACGTCAGCGCCAGGACCCGACCGGTTGGTCTCTGTCGGGGAACCTTGTTCTGTATGGGATCGCGGGGAGCGGAACGACGACTGCACTCGCCAGCATCGCCCTCTCGGCTGCGTCGTGCTGGTCCCCAGACGATCTTCACATCTATGCTCTCGACTTCGGTGCCGGGGATCTTGCGGCCCTCGGCCGGCTTCCCCACACGGGTAAAGGCGGGGTCGTCCCTGCCTCCCAGCGGGAGCGACAGGTGCGACTGGTGCGATATCTCCATGAGTCGCTCCGCCAGCGAAAGGATCTTCCCGCGCCCGAGCGGGCGGCGTTGCCAAGGCTGGTCTGCCTCGTCGACAACATTCGTGGCTTCATCGGTGCCTTCGACGAGAGCGGCGGCGACGAGGTCCTGCTCGAATTCAGCCGGGTCTGGTCGGAGGGAACCGAGGTGGGCATCCATACGGCCGCGACAGCCGATCAGATCAGTGCCCTGCCCTCACGGCTCGCCTCCCTGGCCGAGCAGAAGTGGCTCTTCAGGCTCGCCGACCCTCAGGAATACGGGAACTTCGGGATCAATCCGAAGCGGGTGCCAAGGCCCGCTCCGGGACGAGCCATCCTTGCCAACTCGGCCCAAGTCGTGCAGGTGGCATGGGTGGGCCCCGACCTGGAGAGCTTCGTCCAGTCCGCGGGCGCCCAGATGAACAAGCCCATTCGGCCCCCGAAGTCAATCGAGGTCTTGCCGGATCGAGTCTCAGTAGCAGAGATCGCGGGTGCTGCGCGCCTGGACCGATCGCCGTGGTTGCTACCCATCGGCATCGGGGACAACTCACTGACGCCCGTCTGCCTCCGACTGTACGAGGCGGAGCACGCCACCATCGCGGGACCAGGGCGTACAGGCAAGACCAACGCTCTCGAGGTCCTTGCCGAGGTCGTACGCTGCCGGCCGGACGTCCGCGTGCTGGGAGTTGCCCTCGGCCGATCACCGCTCCGAGAGAGCCATAGGCTCGACGACCTCATAGGCGACCAGCAATCGCTGGACATGCTCTACGACATCGTGGCCACAACCCCGAGCCCGCACCTGATCCTCGTCGACGACGCCGACCAGATAGAAGACGAGCAGGACGTGTTCAGCCGCCTCTTGACACTGCGACGTCCAGACGTGCACCTCGTCATAGCTGGACGGGCTGATGCCCTGCGCACCAAGTACGGCCACTGGACCGCGAAGGTGCGGCGTTCCAAGGTGGGCCTATTCTTGAAGCCCAATGTCGATACCGATGGAGAGGTGCTCGACGTAGAGCTTCCCAAGAGGCACCGGGTGCATATGATGGCAGGCCGCGGCTACCTAGTTGACAATGGAGACTTGGAAGTTGTCCAGACCGCCATACGTACGGAACGGCTGCGCTAGACAACGGTGTAGTGGTTCACGAACTCGATGATAATCGGCTGAGATTTAGTGGCGGAAATCCAGAGAAGACCTCCCCGACCAGGGGAAATGGAGGTGCCACGCCAACAATTTCCACAACCGAAAAGCCTGTTGCCAAAACCCTTCGACGGCTGGCCCTGGTCCTGCTGAGCTCTCAATGGGGAGTGGTTTGAGGGGACAGGAGGGCACCCCTTTGTTGCCTGTGACCGCGAATGGAAGCTCATCAACCTGTCCAACAACCTTCTCAAGGCGTGGCGGGCAGGGCGGGCCAGGGCACGAACCACCGCGGACCTGCCGGCCCGGGCAGCCGTCCT
>Ga0137390_10003136_pt1 | contig 13396 bp, 12 predicted proteins | sample 15con2h24AmetaG_FD_104937 | JGI IMG/M metagenome (GOLD analysis project Ga0137390, IMG submission 104937) | Vadose zone soil microbial communities from Angelo Coast Range Reserve, California, USA - 15con2h2.4A metaG | ecosystem: Environmental > Terrestrial > Soil > Vadose zone > Saprolite... | reverse complement strand
TTTAGATGGTAGGATTAGGGTTGGATTATGGTCAAGTTTTCTGACAGGTCTGATTATGGTGTCATTACGATGTATTTACGTGCACTTTTGTGTCAGCAAATAAACTCGTTTCCGCAGTGATTCTTGGGTGGATCTGCCCCGCACCGACGATCATGCTCCGTACAGGGTGTTACATTTCTGGGAATATGGAAACCCCTTTCGACTGCCAATCACCTTGTCACTCTTTTCCTTTGGAGCATTCCCCCATTCCATGTACATCTCATTGAGGCGATGATCACGCTCCTGTCCGGGATGCCTGATCTCGAACTGCTTTATCTTCAATTCCAATCCCCTCGATCTATCCCGCACCAAGAAGTTCAAAGCCGACGTCTGCCTCCGCCGATGCACGTTGTCTTCCCTGCCCTCGTCTCCTTTTTGGTTTCTAGGTGACAATGAGTACCTTGAAGCCCCTCTACTCAGAGCCTTTGAATTCTCATTTTTTGATGAGCGACCTCCCTCCGGAGAAATACAAAATTTTATAAATCCCGCTCAAATATCCAAGGCACGCAATCAAAGGTCAGTATTTTTATGTTAGTGGGTCCGGTTCATTCACCTACTAGTAGAACTTGAATCCCTCTCATTGTACTACGTACTACAAGAAGCCAGAGCGGCAACTTTCGGCGATAACACAGGTCTGTACTAGCTCGTCCTTGTCTGTCTTCGCCACTTGGAACGTCTTGAAACTCACGAGAGAAGATTTCCAGGATCACATTGGCAAGATGACGTGGAGGTCACACAATGGCTGGAACGTTCTCACATATTTACGCTGAAGGATCTGTACCTAGACAAGGATCTTGCACGACATGAGTTCGTCAGGGAAAGCGTCACGTAATGTTACCCACAATACAAAGTATCTTTGCGGCAGAGCTTGAGCTGTCGGAATCTGTGGGAAATGCCATTGGACAATTCATTGGCATGCGGTGACGCCTCTCTGGTCAACCCTGTAGCGGTCCAGTTGGGGTAAATGTGCGTGAGGTTCGGTCAATGATTGATGAGTGCTCTCCACTTTCCTTCCCGCTGCCTTTCACTATTCTCTATTTACCACCTGCCGTCCTCATTTTCGCCTTTGCATCAGAAAAAACCTCCCGCGATAATACCAGCTAGCGAGCAATAATGCCCCTGAAATGATGTAATTATGTCTCACACCACCCCTCCCACAGCGCCTGCAAACCACCTGACGGGAATAAACCCCCACCCGCCATCCAAGCCGCCATAAGCGCAAACAGTCGACTCCTGACATCCACCATCTTCCGTCTCGCTACAGGACACTGCTTTGATGCCACCTACTCCACCCGCTTCCAACCACACGCAGACGACCACCTCATCTGCCCGTGCGAATTCATCCCCCATCCTAACCCGAATATTCGACCTAGGCAAATCCGTCACACCAAGGAACACGTTCTGTTCCGGTGCCTCGCCACACGCCACCACCGTCAAAGTCACCTCGCTACCCCCCACTCTCTCACATCCATCTTCGATTCCGTCGAAGCCACCTCACAACTATGCGCCTTTCTACGCGCCTCTAACAGCTCCCTTCTCCGCCCCCTCCCAAAACCCGTGCCCAGGCCAGACCCTCCGTAAGTGCCTCTTCACATATTACCTAACACACAAGAGTAGTTCGCCTAACCTTCACATCCCCACACTTTCCTGTTCAGGACTGTAATATTAACAATACCGCCGCGCGCGGACTATTCACACACACTATACAAGTACTACTTGTATTTAAAAGTCTGGTAGCCACATAGCTAGGACTATAAACATGAATCCAAGAAAAAAAAAAAAGTAATTATGTCGGTATTATCGCTAGAGCAAATTATTGACAGTTAGCAAGGGAGGCTTTTTCTGATGTGTTCGACCCTTGATAACCCAGCTATGATACATTTTCAACCACCACCGTGATCTAGTCTCATTCAACGTTATTCATTGTGGACTGTCGAGTCGCAGCTATGTGATGGCAGGACAGTTACACTGTGAAATATGATACGACAATTTGGCGATAGATTTGGATTTTGCCTCGCCCTCACTATCACTCGCGGATGGCCTCCGCTTGAGATCACACCGTATGGGCCACTGAACCTGGACCCCGCGAGCTACTAGAAGCTTCTATTACTGCCCAAACATCCTCCAAGGTCTGAAGGTCGTCATCCGCCACGAGCGCATCGACGGAGCCCATTTTAACGAGCTTGGGCCCCGCTCCACAGACATTTCGAGGGACAGCATGGTCCTCAGCATTTATTGGGGCCGTGACGAGAACAATACTCCGACAGGCCCTTCTATCCGCAACACCGAGAGAAAGGGCATCATGATACCTCAAGGTCTCAACGTCCTCAACGCGTGACCACTACTAGTAGCTTGGCGTCGTGCTGCGCGACGCTCCATGCCAGCACAATGAGCAAACCGGTGCGCATGTGGCAATGCAGCACGGGCGGATTCATCGTCGGGCTGACCTACACGCCCAACATCGCAGCGTCACGGTAGGGCAACGCGACAGCATTCGGGTACTGGTGTTCGCCATGGTTGCTGGGTGGGATGGTCGCCGGGGCATGGCCCTAGCCGTCGCCCTCGGACGCGAGCCTCCCCACCACAACGATCCTCCTGAGGGACCTGACTCGTTCCTCGCCGACCACAGCTTCGACAAGGATTTATCTTGTCACACATATGGAAATACCATTACTATATATGGATAGGTGCCTGCTTACATACCTAGCTACCCAAGCCCGGCAGCGAAAAGATACCAGTTGATTTCAACTTAGATACGAAACTTCCAGGGCCGATTGGGTCAAATGGAAGTCGGGGCTTTTGATGGTCAAGCACCGTCCGACCCTCATCCTCACCCTTGACGGAGAAATCAGTCGCCCCTACCGAGGCTGATACAGTCCCATGGCCAGCTGTGTAGACGTCATGGTATGGTTGAGTGGACCGCAAGGTTCCTAGATGAATCAACACCAACAGATGTTCACGAATCGTAAGCAAAGGAATTCCAAAATACACGTAAATACGTTACCTATTGAATGAAGATCTCGCTTAACGCTAGCCGGGGGCATATTCCGTTGAGAAGACGGAGGAATACTGCTCATTAGGATGTCTCCATCGTCGTATCGTGGGACAGACGACGTGGAGCCACGCTCGAACAACTCCTTGATTGCGAGCGGGCGTAGGTTGCTGATGGGGGATAATGGCGGAAGAACGAATTTAGGGAGAACAGGCGGTGGGATATACGGAATGTCAAATCGTGGGGGAAGGAGTGGTCGTTCAGGCATGTCTGGGGGAGACGTGCTCGTCGAAATATGATCACCGCATTCATGGCGCGGCAGTCTTGTTCCTTCATGGCCCACCGCCAAAGAACCGTCAATCTGACGTTCAAAAGCAGGCGATGCTGAGAATGGACTCGGAGGGGAGGCTGGAATAGGAATGCGCTGTGTATCGAGGCCGTTGTATGATCTAGAGAAGGGTTGCGTCTCAGGATGGTCGTCAGATATCGAGGATCCTGAGGAGCAACAATCAATGTTCGTCTTGACGACTTGCTCCCGAGCAGAACAGCCATTAGCGAACTTACCTTTGCGTAGAACCACTCGAGGGGAATGTTCTGGTGGAATTAAAGACATCATCATCATCGATGATCCTAAGGGCGCAGGGTGAGGAGAAATGTTTTCTGATTTCTCGACTGGTGAAAAATGTTTCTTCCGAACGAGAGCGATAGGACTACCGGCGTTCTCCTTGGTCCTCTCCGGTAAATGATCAATTCATAGATGTGTACGGGGTATATTGCTCACCTGAACACCGATACCGTTGTCCTGCTCAACATTTCTGCCTTCTGGGACTAGCGTCGATTCAATGGGTGGCCAGTCCACCGAACCAACGCCAATCCTTTCTGGCAAGAATGTCTTGGGAAGAACAAGGGGGCGAAGAGAGAAGGACTTTGATGACGGAGGGTGAAGAGTATCTGTTAAGGACAAATAGATTTGATGAGGCATTCTCCGGAAATCATAATTTTTAACACCGACCTGGAGACGCGTCGTGGGCGTTGTCGAAATCTACAGCGGTGAGTAGGAAAACGTCATGATGGCTTATTCCGTGAGGGATGTCGCTAGATTGTGACGAGGAAGGTGGATCGTCTAGTAGACGAGAATTGGATTGTGGAGGCGTCGTAGATATGGAATCCAAAATGCGGGGATCGTCATTATACGGGATAATCTTGATATCTGATGTCATCGAAGATATAAATGAACGAGGCCAGGCGATCGGAGGGTGAGCATACCTGTATCTGAAGGGAACAACGAGGCAGAATCGATGCAAGTGGGGGTTATTTCCTCTGGACTTAAATCGAGGGCATGTTCACTCGACGACTGTGGGAATAATAGACTGGGCGGGCAAGGCGAGGACGGCGGAGCGGTGGTATCCATAGGATCGGAAACACGTAAATTGTCATTGCGTGAGGTTGCTTCGAAATCTGATGATCCTCGAACATATGAGCGTAAGAGATGACGGAGATCAAGGCAAGCGCATACCTATATCCATAGGGTTGAACGAAGGGGGGCTGATATAGGCTACTGTCGCTGGTGAATCCCTCTGGGTGCTCTGGAGGGTCGTATCTTGGGCTTCTAATTCATATATGCGGTTTTGTAGCGTGGCTGACAGGGACGTGGCTTGCGAACCCTTGAATTTCAACGACTCGACCTCGGCCCTCGATGACTCCAACTCGGCACTCCGGAGGCGTAGGTATTCGACGGCTTGGACATACTTGATCTCGCTGGTCTGCCGTTCGCCTTCCGCTTCCCGCAGCTTCGCCCGACACTTGTCCAACTCTTGTCCAAGGTCCCGAGAGTGACTTTCTACCTCCCGCGCCGTCTCTCTGGATTGATCGAGGTTGCGGCGTAGGTTAAGGACCTCGTCGTCGACAAACCGGAGCTGCTCCGTCGTCGATGCCAGTTCCGCTTCTAAATGACGGCGGTCTGATTCTGCAAGCTTCACATGCTGAGCGTTCTCGGATTCTAGTTGACATATCCGCTCGAGCAACCCCTCTAGGGCAGTCCGCTGAGCTTTCGCGACGTCGGATACTTGGTCAAAACATGACGAGATCTGCAGCAGGTAATCAGCTCGGCGGGTCGAATGGTCCCCCCAGTCATGATTAGACGAATGTTGAGATGCTATAGCGGAGCAGAGAGAAGGATCAGGATCGATGGCGGGGCTGAGTGGTCGAGGGCCGGTATCGAGAATCCGTTCTGGGGGAAGTAGACGCTGACCAGTGTCGACTGGCTCATTCGTGGGGGGTTGGCAGCGGGGTGGGTAAACGACGACATCTAGGGATGAGTGTCCGTGAGCACGGATCCGCGATTGTACGTCACGTAATGCGTCCAGTTCCGCTTGAGCAGCCTGAGCCCCTTGTGTGATACGGTGAATATCAGCTTCGTGAGAATCCTGAACCTTGACTCGCTCGTCCAAAAGTTCCTTCCTCTCGCAGAGCCAGCGATCGTGCTCGTGTCGCAGTTCGGCACCAAGACGTGCAATCTCGTCTTCCGCGCCCTTAAGCTTTGTATGGGCCACCTGCGACTGTTTGGTGATGGACTGGATGACGTGTTCCTTGCTTGAGGCGAGCTTCATCTGCTTGTTCAGCTGCTCCTGTACGTTGCGAGCACGGTCCAAGGCGGCCTTTAGATCTGCGCGTAGCTTGACTGCGGTCGCCTCTGCCTCTGTACAGCGGGATTTGGCAGTGGCAACGATTTCTTCACGCCCTTGGAACTTCTTGAGAGACGCATCGAGAGTGGAGATGAGGGACTTCAATCTTTCGCGCTCTTCTTCTGCGGCAAGGAGGTCGGCGAGTGACTTCTGCTCGCGGGAACGTGAAGCTTGGAGCTGCTGGCGGAGAGTAATTGGTGAATGGGTGGTTTGTGAGTTAATATGCTGCACCCTGAGTCTGTGATTCTTCTCCAATCTTTGCGGACGCGTCTCCTGTTCTTTCTTCTCTCTCCGTGTTAGAGCGCGTTGGCGGAGGTCCTGTTTGTGGTCGCTAAGTTCGGCTGGGGGGCGCAAATAGTTAATGGAAGAGTCCGCAATGACTTGTTCTTTGTTGTCTTCATCCGATACTCGGAGATCGCTTCCCCCAACGAGGTTGTCGGTTTCGGCAGAAATACGTGTAATTTGTTCGAAAATGGCATCTATGATAGGCGGCGTCCGAGTGTCCTGCGCGGTCAATATCCCGCACCCCTCAAGACAACTGACAACCTAGAGCATCACGGTGAGAAATCCGTTCGCCGCACACATTCCGAAAGTGGACGTACTGCATCAGAGGCTTGGCTATTTGTGAGAAGAATGGTCGTGATCCAGAAGGCGGTGAAGAGGAATCCAAGCGCGGGCTACAAATACAGTCGATATGAATTGTGTAGGAAGGATATTGGATACGCACCGATCCAGACCAGGAAATACGCAGAGTAGTAAGGCATATAAACGCCTGTGCGGGGGCAAGCACGGCAGGGACGTAGTCGGGAACGAGATAGAGTAGTGGGTTGGTTCTGAATAACTTGGCGAAAAATCTTGACGCGGGGGTGAAGGCAGAGGGTACCTTGGCAACGTTCATGAGATGGCATACGATTTCAGGAAGAAATACGAGAAATCCAGAGATAATGGCAAGAATGATGAAAATAGGCACGAAATCGGGCAATTTGCTGGGCGTAACGAGCATAAGAGAAGACTGATAGCTAGAGATAGACGACGAAAAAACTGGAGACTGGGATTCGATGGCAATTAACTCGGCAGAGGCAACAGAGACATAAGGCAAAATAATCTGATCTTGGATGTCGGCAAAGGCAGCGGGAGGGTCGAGAAGCAGGATGGATTGAGGAGCGGGGAGAGCAGGAATGAGATGGGAGGAGATGACATGAAGGTTTCTGAGTGCAAGAATCCCGTGGGCAAATCCTTGGACGACGTTTCTGAGGAAGAGAAACCTTGATGCGAGTGAGAAGACGATGTGGAACATTGTGAATTGCTGATTTGAGATGTTAAAGCGCTAAGAGTGTGTGTATCGGACGAAGAAGGGGAATAGGATGGCGAGGCGAGGTATATATATCTCTTTGGACTGGTTACGAGATGGACCGTCAGCCCAGCATATTCTGAATGTGATACTGGAATGCAAGGCTACCAAGACGTCGGAATGTCGGCATTGGAAGAAATCTTCAAAGACGGATTGAAGGATTCAGCTACCAGGTGTGATATAAAATGTTGGCCGAAATCGGCCAGGAGACGGAGGCGCAGACGAGTAGTACTCGTCTGCGCCTCCGTCTCCTGGCTGATTTCGGCCAACATTTTATATCACAGTAACAGGAAGGCCAGACAGAGTACGATTTCCATAGACTATGGATATTGTACTGTCTGGCCTTCCTGTTACTCGTCTGCGCCTCCGTCTCCTGGACCATACTATAGTAGTAGACATAGCGATGATGAAGCCGACGAAAGGCAAGACACCACTCTAGAAATCGAGGCCAGTTAGAGATACGAGGCTTTTATATAGCATCCAATGGTAACATGAAGGGAAATCATAGTATGATTTCCCTTCATGTTACCATTGGACGCTATATAAAAGCCTCGTATTGCGGTGTGACCCAGACTTTGCGGGTACCTAGTAGGTACCCGCAATGTCTGGGTCACAGCGTAATATTTATTAGTAGACAATTCAAGCGCAGAATAACGAGCACTCGCCTCCTGAAATAGCTTTGCATCCAAGTAAGCGGAGACGTCTGGACATGCAGTCGATGGCTGCCCATGGTTACGGAAAGACCCGTCACTGCAGCAAAAGCAAACCAAAAACCAAAAACCTCAAAACCCCCACATGAGTGGGATAATTGCTGGGACAATTATGTAATTATTCAGACATTATTTCTCACCAGCGCGAGTCGGTCTGCGGCTTCCATAAACTAGTGCGGGTGCCCGTGGCTTCGCCACGGATCAGGTAACATTTGATCTTCTTGACGTGCGCGGGTGACGACGTCAAGTGTGGGAACAAACCTCAGACGGGGGGAACTTTCCCAGTGTGAACTCGCGGAGTCTCCACCGTTATACTATGATGATGATGACATACGTTATGAGTGTTCGCTTGGTTTATGCAACTTGCATAAACCAAGCAAATACTCATAACGCGACCCGCCTCACTCATGTAGGCTAACTTCCCGAGCAAGTTGACAGCTACGAGAGCAAGCGCGGAAGGTGGCCCTACCACGCGACACCGACGCCTGGGGAGGGCACCCTGCGGCGTTGGTAGCGCAAAAAGAGCAAAAGACGCATACCACGGTGGTATGCGTCTTTTGCTCTTTTTGCGCTACACTCTAATCACCATCCAGGACTCACCCTAAGAAGGCGTCCGGAAGGCCTAGCACACACAGACCTCTGCTCGCCTCCAGGCGTGACAGGAGATGTTATTCATGAAAAGCATGCCAAAGAAGTCATCGAAGGAAAAGGGAAATCGCTCTGTATGCGCAGCGCAAAACATCGAATACGTCATGAAAGTGTACTTCGAGCCAGTCGCTGCGTTTCCCCATGCGTGGGGGTGATTGGCGGAGGGACATAGAATGTCCGCGTAGGGCGAGCTTCGAACGCGGGGTGGCCGCTGTGGGTAACGAGCGAGGAATTGCTGTTACGTAACGGGGTGTGAATGAGCGCTCTATGCAGAGAACGAGGAAGGTGGTGGTGGCGGTCAGGGGGAGTGGCGGCCAGGGTAGGCAAGTGGCGGCTCGCAACCCTGACTGCTTTATTTCATTGATCTAAAGATGTCTCTCCGGGCCATTCAGTACGACAACGCAGAGGTGAATTCTATATTCCCCGAGCACGCGGTTACGGTAAACTCTGATGGCGGGAGCATTTTGAGTCCTGATGAACTCAAATAACCATGACCAATTCCACAACCTAAGGACCTATATTAACTGTTCCGCAAGGTGACTTACGTGAAAGCTCGTCTTTCTAGCAGCCCAGCCCATCGTACTGACTACTGACACAAATGCCTTCTGCACATCCAGTTGATAATGTGTTTGGGGTGCTTCTCCTCGGCACGGTATTCTCATCAATGTACGACGGCTACCCTCATCATAGTCCTGCCAGAAATTGACCAGACAAAAACAGATTGTACGGTATCACATGCATGCAAATCTACTCGTACTTTTCTCAGCACTCTGAGAAGGATAGACCCTTTCTAAAATGCTTTGTGCGTGATCTCATCCCTTCTTCACCAATGTTTTAATAACTTGGCTTGACGCCCAGGTTGGAGCGCTTCTGTAGGACTACATAGACCCCACAATTCTGCACAACTGACGCCGAACAGTGTATTCGAATCAATACAAATGGCGCTTCTTGTGCACGGTATTTATGTCGTTTTGATAACGAACTTTGGCGATTTTGCTGCAGATCGGTCAGTTCCATTGTACGTAGAGAATTCTTCTGGGCTCGACTTCTGTGAAATTTATGACAATTTAATTTAGGACCCTCAGAGTTCAAATTGTTCTGGGTCGTACGTAATCAATGTCCTTCAAAGCCGAAATGCGCGTACATAACCCTCTTTACATCAGTCTTCTTAGCGTGTGGAATTCAGCAGTATGTTGAACTGTGTTTCGCATTTCTTGGTCCGGTCACCGTCTCACCTTCCATTGAATCTCATTTTAGGTTTTATGCGTGGAGAATCTATCAGTGTATGCATTTCCAAATATGGTCTGCAGCAGTAACATCGGCGCTCACGACTGTTTTGGAACAGTGAGCAGGGGCCAAGTCTACATCCCAAGCTTCATCGTAATGCTGGGTTTTGTCCAGGTATCACCCAGATAATTGATCATTCATCTTCCAGGTGGTCACTTCACTTGCTGAGCTAGGTAAATTTGATCCTCATCACTTCCCGGGACTGCAGAAACTTACCGATTTGATAGCATTTGGAATTTGTGCGCAGCATCCATTGAAGTTCATATGAAACTTCTCATAATGTCCATTGCTCTACTCAGCCTTCTTTGCCCTGAGGTAAGGTTTAATTTATTTTGATACGTTCATCATATCGTCAACCGGTTTGCGTTTCCTCCGCCAAACTCACCCTCAGTATTCGGGGAAGCCACGTCAGATGGTATCACGTTCTCATCATGATCGCTATGTTTTGTACGACACTTAGCCTTGTCACTTGCAGATTGTCATGGCCCCCGCTCTTTCCTTACAAGTGATCTGCGACCTGACAATCACAGCGAGTATGGTGTATTACTTGCACACACGATGCACCAGAGTCAAGCAGTGCGTAGACCTACCGTGTGGTACGCGATCATACTGATAACGGCTGTCTTGTGCAGAACGATTGCCGCAATTACCGAGCTTGTGTATTACTCCATCACCAGTGGGGCAGTTGCGCTGTTCGTTCCCTGATTACTACCTCCGACACGTGGTCCTAAGTCTTTTGCAGTGTATTCTCGATTTTATTCCTTGTCACTGTCCGTTTCTATCATCATACTTGTGTCCGCATCTTGCTGACGGCGTCTCCGTGCCAGTTCGTCCGCTTCTTCCAAACGCTTATCTGTGCTCCCTTTTTCTTCACCCTTGTGCGCGTCTATGTCTGCGCGTTCATGGCCGTGTCAGTCCCTGCCTTCACTCTTCCTTCATGTCTCCCTCACAGACGCCATCACTTGGCCGCAGACTCAACTCCCGGGACCGCATTCGCATGAAGCTCTCCCCGGACCCCAAAGATGGAATGGTGATCACCTTCTCAAAATTCTCTGCTGGTCCGAACCCTGGCACGGATAATACTGGCACGCAGCAGAATGTTGGCATGCTGAATTTCGCCGAAGTCAAGACTGAGAGTACCTTGCCCCACTCTGACGCATAATCACGGCGTAAATTGATCGACGTTTCCTTTTCCGGGCTACCTTATAACCACCTCTTTCGTATTCTGTACTATACCTGTCCGGTGTCCAGCCTACCCGGGCATGACTCGCCCACGCTTTGACACCCTCTGACTGGTGATGCACCACGTTCTGAATTCTTTCTGACTATGGTTCTTAGTTCTTAATACTCCGCGGTAGTTGGCTCCTGAGGCCTGGAGACTCGTCTGCTTGCCAGTGTGTATTTAAATCCTGTCCCGTAGCTAGTCGAGCCCTGAGCTCTATTTTGTCGTGTAATGCCAATGTCTTCGGTCTTTATCATGGAGCGACCCTCTCATCTTGTCAACAACTCTCGTGAAGTCCTTAAATGCGGGCTTTTGCTTGCAGGGAGTTGTTCTCTCTGTCAGTGGATTATAATAATATTGACATGGCTACTTTCATCCAAAGGGAACGCGTAGAAGCCGCGCAGGTATTCTCCGTACTCTGATTTCCTGGTCTTCTGCATTCGTTCCTCTGCAGTGTCAAAACGATGGGGCTCGAACGAGCGGACGAGCCTTCTGTGCGGCTCTCTCGACGAAAGTGGATCAAATCTATCATTGGCGGTCTCAAAGCCCGAGCAACTCTACGAATACAAAGGCTGCCTCAGAGCGTCCAATATGTCCCGTCAGATGCTCTTCACGGATCGCAGTCGAGATAAATCAACATCAACGTTAAACGCTACCAAAACAGACAACGTGCTCCTCATACATGACATTTCTCGGCGCGCGCCCTTGGACTCCCTCACATCGGCCTTCCGATTTCATCAAATTTCCACTCGAACCCATCGTCGAACAACCACAGGGTAACCCGTGACCTGGCGCGCGGCAACAAATGGCTCCAAGAGTTCCTCCACCAAACGGAATGGGAGGGGTTGTCATTCCCCAAGTAAAGTTTACGCAGCGCGGGTTACACGTCTGTAGCGCTGTAGCTCTTTTTCCAGTGAGCTTTCGCAACGCAGGTGCGACGTTTTCCGCGGATGTGCTGGACACAGAGGCTCTGCACGGCAGTAAATGGGCGGAAAAATTCCAAGCAACTCGTAGAATCGGAGGCGAGGTTGTTTCCCGATTCTATAAGACCCGCGCGGATCTCAAGCCATTCCACATAAGAGAGAAGAGACAAAAGCTGGTCGCACAGCCGCAACATCAACGAGACCCGCTGAAGCACCAAATCGTAATAATCTTCGAAGCGGAAGCGGATGGACGTTTCGACCGTGCGTCCAACGTTATATAAGCTCGTTTGAATGGCGGGATCTTTCTGAGAAATCGATGAGCGAACTGAGTTGTTGACTGTAAAGGATGGAATCATCGTCGTAGTACCTTACAGGAGACTGTCGAGTAGAGGGGCGCTAATTCGGGAGACGAATCCCCCAAATATGCGTTATTGCCGCTGAAGTTAAATTTGGTGAAAAAAAAAGGAAAGCCACGCTATCCGCATTGTTTTGTGTGGACCAATGTGGGTTGATTCGGATAGGCGAAATTAGGTGAGATATTATGTGCCTATTCGAGAATGGAAAGTTCCTCGAAATTGGGCGACTCCACATGAGAGAGGAGAGGCGAAAGCTACATAAATGAAACTCTCGCGAAGATAATAAGTCACCCATAGTTCGTCGCAAGTCGAGATAGATTGTTGGTTCCGTGATTCGCTAGGAAATAAACACGAGGTGATACCACGAGGTAGTAAGGGAACCAGACGGCGGATCTGTCTTGGGTTACGACAACATCAGAGTTGGACAGAATATTTCAGAAATGGGAGCAGTCATTTAACATGGACTTGGACTTCCTTGAAGTTGGGAGACCTGTGAAGCCTCGGCTCGGGATCGATCGCTAAGTGCTAACGTAATTGCCTGTTTTGCACACCACAACTTCCAATTTCCCCACCACAGTCGACTTACGTCAGCTGCCCATTTCCAAGAAGCCCATCTTGAATCTACATGTCGAAATGCGATCACACTGAGAACACAGATAATGATACGTGGCGGTCGATACCCCAGACCTTAACAAAGACAACGGTCATCACCTCGGGTGAAATGTATCCTTCGATCGGGATCTCCAAAAGCTGCTGGAGGGAGACAAGGTGGCGGGTGGCGGGTGGACAGAAGGAATTCGGGTAATGCCGGGAATGGATCGATGACTGAGGCGCCCGGCCCGGCAAGTCTTTGACTCTCGGTGAAGTGAAAATTGAATATTGAATACCAGTACTGGTATTCGATTTCCACCTCATTTTCTGGGGTCTTCAGGCTTACGGGAATCACACAACCTCTCAGTCCGGTAAAGTCTGAGGTCTGTATCAAGCTCTGCAGCTGACAACCCCTAACCTCTCTACGAAGATGGTTTGCTCAACCGAGACTCTGATGTCCATCAGGCAGCCTGGATTCCAATATCGAATGCGGACTCGAAATGGGCCGGGCTGACAGGCTCAGCGGCGATGGGGGGGTAGATATGGACACCCTCGTCGCCCCACACCCCTTCTTCATCGGATTTACGCCCTCG
>Ga0137390_10003132_pt1 | contig 13403 bp, 12 predicted proteins | sample 15con2h24AmetaG_FD_104937 | JGI IMG/M metagenome (GOLD analysis project Ga0137390, IMG submission 104937) | Vadose zone soil microbial communities from Angelo Coast Range Reserve, California, USA - 15con2h2.4A metaG | ecosystem: Environmental > Terrestrial > Soil > Vadose zone > Saprolite... | reverse complement strand
GTGGCTGTTCCCTCGCGGGCCGTGCCCGCCGGCAAAGGCGGGGCCGGACCGACCTCGGCGAGCGGCGCTTCGGGCACGCCGTCGCGGAAGCGGATGAACCATTCCGACCCGCCGCGGAAAATGCGCATGTCGAGCCGGGCAGAGAGGCCGTTGACGACCGATACGCCGACGCCGTGCAGCCCGCCCGAGACCTTGTAGGCGTTCTGGTTGAACTTGCCGCCGGCGTGCAGGTGGGTCATGATGACCTCGGCTGCGGACACCCCCTCCTCGTCGTGAATGCCGACCGGGACCCCGCGGCCATTGTCGGCGACCGTGCACGAGCCATCGGGGTTCAATGTCACCGTGACGGTGTCGCAGTAGCCCGCCAGCGCCTCGTCGATCGCATTATCGACGACCTCATAGATCATGTGGTGCAGGCCGGAGCCGTCATCGGTGTCGCCGATGTACATTCCGGGCCGCTTGCGCACCGCGTCGAGCCCGCGCAATACCTCGATCGATTGCTCGTTGTAGGTTGCATCCTCTCCATTGGCCGTGCCATTGCCGGGGTGACCGGCGGCGGCGTTCGGCACGGTTGCGGTACGCCTCGGGTCGACAGAATCGGATGCGGGGATATTCGCCATATCGTCCTTAGGTTGCAGTTCCGGGGTCAAAAATACGTCGCGGCCAAGGTTCCGTCATTTACCGACAGAAACTGGGCCTGGCACCGCAGCGGCGCGAACACCGCTTCGTCGGTGCCGGTGAGCCAGGCCTGGCTCTCGAGCCGCAGCAGCGCTTCGAACAATGCCGCGCGCCGGCTCGCATCGAGGTGGGCGGCGATCTCGTCGAGCAGCAACAGCGGAGGTTCCCCGCGAATCGCCCGCTGCAGAGTGGCCTGAGCGAGCAGAATCGAGATCAGCAGCGCCTTCTGCTCGCCGGTCGAGGCGAATTCCGCGGCGATCCCTTTCTCGGCCAGCTCAACGGCGAGATCAGACCGATGCGGACCGATCGCAGCACCGCCGGTTGGCGCATCGATTTGTCGATTGGCGGCGAGCATTGCGGCAAGTTGGGCTTCGGCGGCGAGCGCCGGCATCGTTTCGAGCCACCCCTCGACGGCGCCGACAAGCCTCAGCCGGGCGCGCGGGAACGAGCCGTCGGCCTCGGCGCAGGCGCGGTCGAGCCGCTGCACCGCATCGCGCCTGCCCGCTGCGACCGCAACACCTTGCTCCGCCATCACCTCCTCGAGTGCGGCAAGCCACGCCGGGTCGGCAGGGCCATCGCGCAGCAGCCGCGAGCGTTCGCGCAACGCCTGCTCGTAGGCGGCGACGCGCGAGCCGTGCTGCGGGTCGAGCCCGAGCACCAGCCGGTCGAGAAATCGTCGCCGGCCGCTCGGACCTTCGAGAAAGAGCCGATCCATCGGCGGCGTCAGCCAGATGACCCCAAGCCGCTCGCCGAGCGCCATCTGGCCGCGCGCCGGTTCTCCGTCGACGCGCACGACCCGCCGCTCACCCGCTGCCGCGTCACGGCCGGTGCCGACCCGCATCGTGCCGTACCGCGTGGCGACGACCGCAGCGACGGCCCAACCCGAATTTGGCGCTTCGCCGTCTCGTTCGGCGCGGCGATCGATCTCGGTCAGCTTGGCGCCGCGCAACCCGCGGCCTGGTGCAAGAAGCGACAGCGCTTCCAGCAGATTGGTCTTGCCGGCGCCGTTCGGCCCGGTGAGCACCACGGGCTCGGTGCCGAGGGAGAGCCTCGCCTCGCGATAATTGCGAAAATCGGTCAATACGAGCCGCGTCACACCGACGCGCTGACCCTCGGCACGGGCACTGCTGCGGGCTTCCTGTGCCTCGGCCAACATCGGAATTATATGGGGTCGAGGACGCCCTCTTGCCAGCATTCGGCCGCTCTTGTCGGCCCTAAGGAGCCGACCTTCGGGCGCTCACCCTCCCCCTCCCCCGCACGCCGGCAACGGGCTGCATTTGGGGCCTGGTCACACGCGCATCGGCATCAGGACGTAGAGGGCGCTCACATCGGCGCTGTCGCGGACGATCGTCGGCGAGCCGGCATCCGACATCACGAATTGCATGCCCTCACCACCGATTTGCTCGGCAATGTCGAGGAGGTATCGGGAGTTGAAGCCGATTTCCAATGGGCTGGCGAGATAGCGCACCTCGAGTTCCTCGACGGCGGTGCCGTTTTCGGGGCTCGTCGCCGACACGACGAGACTACCGTTCTCGATGGCGAGCTTAACCGCCCGGCTCTTTTCGGTCGAGATCGTCGACACCCGGTCCACCGCTTCGGCAAACGATTTGCAGTCGACCTCGAGGATTTTGTCGTTGTTCGACGGGATCACCCGATCATAGTCGGGGAAGGTTCCATCAATCAGCTTGGAGGTCAGCGCCGCCTCGCCGATGGCAAAGCGGATCTTTGTCTGACTGAGTGCGACCTGGACCTCTTCCTCGCCCTCTTCGATCAGCTTGCGCAGCTCGAGCACGGTCTTGCGCGGGACGATGACGCCCGGCATCCCGGCCGCACCCTCGGGCAGCACCAATTCAACCCGGGCAAGTCGATGCCCGTCGGTCGCGACCGCGCGGATGACCGGCACCCCGTCGTTCTTCGTCGCGTGGAGATAGATGCCGTTCAGATAGTATCGGGTCTCCTCGGTCGAGATGGCGAATCGGGTACGGTCGATCAAGGTCCGAAGCTCGGTTGCCGACAGCGCGAAATTGTGCGGCAGTTCGCCGCCCGCCATCACCGGGTAGTCCTCGGGGGGCAGAGATTGGAGAGTGAAGATCGACCGCCCCGAGCGCAATACCATCGAATTGCGCTCGCCGCTTGCCTCGATCTCGATCTGCGCCCCCTCGCGCAACTTGCGGACGATGTCGTAAAGAGTGTGCGCTGGCGCGGTTGTCCGCCCGTCCTGCTCGATCTGAGAGGGCGCGCGCTCGACGATCTCGAGATCCATGTCGGTTGCGCTCAACGCCAGTCCCCCGGCGCTGGCCCGCAACAATACGTTGGACAATATCGGGATTGTCGTGCGGCGTTCGACGACGCTCTGCACGTGGCTCAGCGTCTTCAGGAGAGCCGCCCGTTCGATGGTCAGTTTCATGATTGCTACACGCAGGTTGACGGGTCGGCGCAGGCCCACCCCAAGCCCTAGGGGACTGAGAAAGGGCCCGCCCCAGTCACCTCACCCTCCGGGGGCCGGGCGACGGGACCACAGTGTAGCACCAAACAACGCCGGCCTCAGCATCGGTTTCGGGACGCCCTTGGAGGGTGCTGCAGCTCAGCTTTGCAACATCCGGCGCAACAGCTCGACGTCCTCGGCGAGTGCCGCATCGGCGAGCGCGAGTTCTTCGATTTTGCGCACTGCATGCATGACCGTGGTGTGATCGCGACCACCGAATTTCTTGCCGATCTCCGGCAACGAGCGCGTCGTCAACTGCTTGGCGAGATACATTGCGACCTGGCGCGGCCGCGCGACGGCACGAGCCCGGCGCTCGGAGGTCATCTCGCTCAAACGGATGTTGAAATGCTCGGCGACGCGCCTCTGGATTTCGTCGATGGTTACCCGCCGCTCACAGAAGCGCAGCAAGTCGCGCAACAGCTCTTGTGCGCTCTCCAGCGTGACCTCGCGCCCGATCAGCTGCATATCTGCAATGATGCGATTGAGCGCGCCCTCGAGTTCTCGGACGTTCGAAGTGATCTTGTGAGCGAGAAACTCCATCACCTTACGCGGGATCCTTATGCCACTCTGCTCGACCTTCGATTCCAGGATGCCCAGACGCAGTTCGTACGTGGTCGGATGCAGATCGGCGACAAGCCCCCAACCGAGCCGGGAGCGCATGCGTTCTTCGAGTCCTTCGAGGTCGGAAGGCGACTTGTCAGCCGAAATCACGATCTGGCGATTCTGATCGACCAGTGCATTAAAGGTGTGAAAGAACTCCTCTTGAGTCGACTCCTTCCCGCTGATGAACTGGACATCGTCGATCATCAACAAATCGACTGAACGGAATTGCTCCTTGAAGTCCATCGTCGACTTGAACCGCAATGCCCGAATGAACCGATACATGAACTTCTCGGCCGAGAGGTAGATAACCTTGCGGTCGCGGGCATGACGGCGGACGTGCCAGGCCACGGCATGCATCAGGTGGGTCTTGCCGAGACCGACCCCGCCATAGAGAAAAAGAGGGTTAAACGGCACCGTGTGTACCGGGTTGACGCAGGCCTCGGCGACGCGCCTGGCCGCTGCGTGGGCCAGTTCGTTAGGTTTGCCAACGACGAAATTCTCGAAAGTGAAGCGTTGGTCGAGGGCCGAGAGTTGTGCCTTGTCCTCGCCGATCTCCGCTCCCGCGGGGAGCTCGGAGAGGGCAGAAGCGGACTGGGGAAGGCCTCCATTCCTCCCGCCTGGGCCCGCCGGATCGTCGATGCCGTTGCGCCTCGGCATTACCGCCACGACAACCGAAACGCGACGGACCAGCCGATTTTCTGTCCGCCACAGCGCAAGAAGCCGATCTGCGTAATGCGTCGCGACCCAGTCGCGCAGAAAGCGGGTCGGCGCAGTGACGATCGCGTGGCCGTCGTCGCACCGCTCGAGGCACATCGGTTCCAGCCAGTTGCGATAGGCAGCCTCGCCAACCTCCCCCTTGAGGTGGTTCAGAACCATTGTCCATTCACGCCTGCAACCACTTGCCGATGGATCAACGCCATCTCCGCGATTTTCTTCTGGCACCACCCCATTTTCTTCTGTCACCGCCCCACCCCCCAAAATGCAGGCCCGCAGCGCCGCCGGGCTTCTCGCTGGCAATAATCACACTGACAGATCGTTGATTGGTCAGCTCCGCGCGACCGTCCTGCGCAGGCAGACTCCTCATCTTGCCAGCTCAATTACCGCTGTGTTCTGTGAAGAAAAGAACATTTTCTTCACGTTCATCGGTATTTACACGGGAACGGCGTGATTGCGGCCCCGTTATTCAGGATTTTAGGCTATATGACACAAGCGTGGCAACTGGATCGAAAAGAGAACGGTGGTTGAGCTTTGTACCGACGGTCAAAACAACCGCGCGCACCGCGCCGGCAAAGGCTCAACACCGCAAGGGAGATACCACCGCGCGACATCTTGCCGCAGTCTGCGGCAGCCAACGCAATCAGAGCGCGTTAATCCGCGTGGCGAGGCGGGACAGCTTCCGAGAGACCGTGTTCCTGTGAAGCACGCCCTTAGTGATGGCCCGATGCAGTTCGGGCTGAGCCAGCTGAAAAGCCGAGCGCGCCGCTTCCTTGTCGCCGCTTGCGATCGCCGTCTCGACTTTTTTGACGAAGGTGCGCACACGGCTGGTGCGGGCGCGATTGATTGCGGTGCGCTTGGCGGTCTGACGTATGCGCTTTTCCGCCGATTTATGAGTGGCCATGCTCGCCCATACTGAGAACGAAAGGAGGGCTTATATCGGTGGGCTCTGGGTCCGTCAACAAGAGGCGACCTAACCTGGACCCGCTGCCGTATCACCCGTCGCGGAAGACGGGCTTTCGCTTCTCGATGAAGGCGGCCATCCCTTCTTTCCGGTCCTCGGTGGCGAAGGTGGCGTGAAAGAGCCGCCGTTCGAACCGCACGCCCTCGGCGAGCGTCGTCTCCCACGCCCGGTTGACCGCCTCCTTCACCATCATCGCGATCGGCCGCGACATCTCGGCGATGCGCTCTGCAACCTTGACGGCCTCGGCGAGGAGTTCTGCCGCCGGCACCACACGGCTTACCAGCCCTGCCCGTTCTGCTTCGGCCGCGTCCATCATTCGCCCGGTCAGGCACAAATCCATCGCCTTCGCCTTGCCGACAAAGCGCGCGAGACGCTGCGTTCCGCCGGCCCCCGGCATCGTGCCGAGCGTAATCTCGGGCTGCCCGAAGCAGGCATTGTCAGCGGCGATGATGATATCGCACATCATCGCGACCTCGGAGCCGCCGCCGAGGGCGAAGCCGGCAACTGCTGCGATGACCGGTTTGCGGCATTGTCCGACCCGTTCCCAGCCCCTCGTGATGAAGTCCTCGAGATAGATTTGGGGGTAGCTCTTTGATGCCATCTCCTTGACGTCGGCACCGGCGGCAAAGGCCTTTTCGCTGCCGGTCAGGACGATCGCTCCGATCGCGGCGTTGGCCTCGAAATCATCCAGTGCCGAACCGAGTTCGGAGATCAGTGCGGCGTTCAGCGCATTTAACGCGTGAGGACGGTTCAGGGTGACGATACCGACCGTCCCCCGCCGCTCGACCAAAATGTTTTGATAGCCTGCGTGCTCGCTCATCGATTGGCTCCCTAGCGCTGCCGCTTCGCGCAAAAGAACGTGGAGCGGCCGGATTGCACGATTCGCCGTACGCCCTCGGCGCAATTGCAGCCGGGGCAGGGCTCACCTTCTCGGCCATAAACCGCCCAGTGATGCTGGAAATAGCCGAGTTCGCCATCGGCCTGGACATAATCGCGCACCGACGACCCGCCTGCCGCGATGGCCTCGGTCAGGACCATTCTGATCGCCGCGATCAGCCGGTCCGCCCGTCCCCGACCGATCGACCCAGCGAGGCGTCTCGGCGACAGCCCGGCGCGATAGAGTGCCTCGCAGACATAGATGTTGCCGAGCCCAGCGACTATCCGCTGATCAAGAAGCGCCGCCTTGATCGGCGTCAACTTGCCGGCCAACACCCCACTCAGGTAGGCACCGTCGAAGCCGAGCTCGAGCGGCTCCGGGCCCAGCCCGGAAAGCAATGGATGCTGCGCCGCCTCGCCACGTTTGACGTAGTCCATCAGGCCGAAGCGGCGGGGGTCGTTAAAGCGAACGACAGTCCCGTCGTCGAGCGTCAGGACGACATGGTCGTGCGCGGCGGCGGGTAATGCTGCGCTGCCGGCGGTGATACGGCCGGACATTCCCAGATGGAGCAGCAAGATGCCGTCCGTATCGAGCTCTATCAGAATATACTTGCCGCGGCGGGCGAGCGCGCCAATCCGGGCACCGTCGAGCCGCGCCGCGAACTCCGGCGGAAACGGCCGCCGCAGATCGGGCCGGCGCAGCTCTGCGCGCACGATCCGTCGCCCGCTGATCCTCAACGCCAGGCCGCGCCGGACGGTCTCGACTTCAGGCAGCTCGGGCATCGCTCCGCCGACAAGGGTGCGCCGAGGTCGGCGCGCCGTGGCGCGCACGATCCCTTAAGGTTATCTTCCTGCCCGATGAGCGAGAATGAGACAAGCGGCACCTTGGACTCCGGTGCGCGGCATTTGCCGGAAGAGGAGAAGGCGCCGCTGGTCCGCGCCGTATTCGACAGCGTCGCGCCTCGCTACGACCTGATGAACGACCTGATGAGCGGCGGCATCCACCGCTGGTGGAAGGCTGAGATGACCGCCTGGCTGAACCCGCGCCCCGGTCAGGTTCTTATCGATGTTGCCGGCGGCACCGGCGACATCGCGTTGCGGGCTCTTCCTCGTCTCGCTCCCGCGGGAGCGCCCACCGCCGGTAGGGTTGTCGTCTGCGATACGAGCCAGCGGATGCTCGAAATCGGGCGCGCACGCGCTCTCGACCAAGGGATTCTGACCGGGATCGAGTGGGTGTGCGCCGACGCCGAACGGCTTCCTGCACCCGACCGCAGTGTCGATCTTTGCACGATCGCCTTCGGGCTGCGGAACGTCACCCGGATCGATGCCGCACTCGCCGAAGGGCGGCGCGTGCTGAAGCACGGCGGGCATTTTCTGTGTCTTGAATTCACCCCCGAGATCACGCCCTTCCGCCAACCTCTATACGATCTCTACAGCTTCCACTTCCTGCCGCGGCTCGGCCGGATGGTCACCGGCGATCGCGAGGCCTATGCCTATCTCGCTGAAAGCATCCGCCGTTTCCCTCGACAGACCGAACTTGCCGACATGATTGCGCGCGCGGGGCTCGATCAGGTGCGGTTTCGCAACCTCACGGGGGGTGTCGCTGCGCTCCATTCGGCCTGGCGCCTTTGAGGCCATCCGGCCTGGGTTCGGGCTTCTGCGGATTGCCCGCAATCTTGCCCGACTGATCCGTATCGGGGTCACACTCGCGCGGCACGACGCGCTGTTTCCGTTGGACGTGGTCCCTGCCGCCCGTCCGGTCGTGCGCATTGGCCGTGCCCTGGTGCGCCGTTCAAATCGCACCGCGCCACGCCCCGGTCAGAGGCTCGCCGCGGCATTCACCGAACTTGGCCCGAGCTTCATCAAGCTCGGCCAGCTCCTGTCCACCCGAGCCGATTTGTTCGGCGAAGAGGTCACCCTCGACCTGGCTAGTCTGCAAGATCGGCTCCCGCCGTTTTCGGGAGGCAAAGCACGGGCATTGGTCGAGGCCGAATTCGCCCGGCCGATCGAGACGCTGTTCGCGTCATTCGATGAAACCGCCGTCGCGGCCGCGTCGATCGCCCAGGTCCACTTTGCCCGCACCACGGACGGGCACGACGTCGCGGTAAAGGTGTTGCGGCCAGGGATCATCGAGGCGTTTGCGCGCGATCTCGACCTGTTCCTGTGGCTTGCCGCGTTGGGCGAGTGGCTTCAGCCGATGCTGCGGCGGCTAAAGCCGGTCGAAGTGGTGGAGACCTTGGCCGAGGTGGTGCGGTTCGAGATGGACCTGCGCTTCGAGGCAGCGGCGGCCTCGGAACTTGCAGGGAATTTTGCCGGCGACGCGGACTTTTGCGTTCCGCGAGTCGATTGGCAGCGCACCGGCCGCAGCGTGCTGACCTTGGAGCGGATTTCGGGTGTCCGCATTGACGACCGTGCGGCGCTGACGGCCGCCGGGCACCGGATCGACAAGCTGCTGGGAAAGGCCGCCCGCGCCTTTTTCAATCAGGTGTTCCGCGACGGGTTCTTCCATGCCGATATCCATCCCGGAAACATGTTCGTTGAGGACTCGGGGGCGATCGTCGTCGTCGATTTCGGCATCATGGGTCGGCTCGACCGCGCGACACGTTTCTTTCTCGCCGACATGCTGATCGGCTTTCTCTCCGGCGACTACCGGCGCGTGGCGGAGGTCCACTTCGCCGCGGGCTACGTGCCGCCGCGCCGATCGGTCGACGCCTTCGCCCAGGCCTGCCGCGCGATCGGCGAGCCGATCCTCGGCCAGCCGTTACAGGAGATTTCGTTCGCACGCCTGCTCGCCCAGCTCTTCCAGGTCACCGAGCAGTTTGAGATGGAGACCCAGCCGCAGCTTCTGCTCCTTCAGAAGACGATGGTGCAGGTCGAGGGGCTAGGCCGCCGGCTCGATCCCGAGGTCAATATCTGGACGCTTGCGCGACCCCTGATCGAGGCGTGGATGCGCGACAATCGCGGGCCCGAGGCGAGGCTGCGCCAGCGGTTCGATACCTTCGCCGAGGTGATCGACGGGATGCCGCGGCTGATACGCAGCCTCGAAACACTGGTCGCCGACTGGTCGCGGGAAGGCGTCATCATGCACGCCGAGACCTTGGCTGCCCAGGCAGCCAAGCGGGCGCGCCATCTGGCGATCCTCCTTCTGCCGGTGTGGGTCATCACGGCGGCGCTGGTTGCGATCGCTCTCGCCCTTGTCTTCGGGCGGTAGCATACTGGAGCTGCCTGACCGCGGCGGAGGATCGATTTGCTTCAGGACCGGCGCATATTGCTGATCATTTCGGGCGGGATCGCCGCCTATAAGAGCCTCGAGCTGATCCGCCGGCTGCGCGAGAGAGGTGCGGCGGTGCGCTGCATCATGACCGCGGCGGCGCATCATTTCGTGACCCCGCTGTCGGTCGCCTCGTTGAGCGAGGACAAGGTCTATACCGACCTCTGGTCGCTGACCGACGAGAGCGAGATGGGCCATATCCGGTTGTCGCGCGAGGCCGACCTCGTCGTCGTCGCACCGGCGAGCGCCGATCTGATCGCGCGGATGGCGGCGGGGCTGGCCGACGACCTTGCGACGACGGCGCTGCTCGCCTCGGACAAGCCGGTGCTGGTCGCGCCGACGATGAATCTGATGATGTGGACGCATCCGGCGACCCAGGCCAATCTAGCGCTTCTCGAAGAGCGTGGCGTCACGCGAGTCGGGCCCGGCTCCGGCGAGCTCGCCTGCGGCGAGGTCGGTGCGGGCCGCATGGCCGAGCCCCTGGAGATCGCCGCCGCGATCGAGAACCTCTTGGCCGGTGGCACCAGGCTCGCCGGAAGGCGGGCATTGGTGACGAGCGGGCCGACCCGTGAGCCGATCGATCCCGTGCGCTATATCTCGAACCATTCCTCGGGCAAGCAAGGGCACGCGATCGCGGCCGCGCTCGCAGCGCTCGGCGCCGACACGGTGCTCGTCTCGGGGCCTACGCAAGAGCCGGCACCGGCCGGGGTCAGGCTCGTGCCGGTCGAGACCGCCGCGGAAATGCTCGCCGCCTGCGAAGCCGCCCTCCCCGTTGATATCGCGGTCATGGCAGCGGCTGTCGCTGACTGGCGGGTCGAGACCGCCGCCGGGCGCAAGCTGAAAAAAGACGGTGGCGGCCCACCGGTGCTACGCCTCGCCGAGAATCCAGACATCCTCGCTTCCATCGCCAGGCCAGGCAACCAGCGGCCGGCACTGGTCATCGGCTTTGCGGCGGAGACCGACAACGTCGTCGAAAACGCTCGGCAAAAGCGCCTGCGCAAGCACTGCGACTGGATCCTCGCCAACGATGTCGCGCCCGGGACGAGCACCTTCGGCGGCGACAGCAACACGATCCATTTGGTCGACGCCGTGGGGATCGAGCACTGGCCGGTGATGACCAAGCGCGACGTCGCCGCTCGGCTCGCCGATCGGATCGCCCACCACTTGCCGGCCTCGTCCCCCCGAGACTTGTGAAAGTCGAGCTCAAAATTCTCGATCCGAGACTGCCAGGCTGGGGTTTCCCCTCCTGGGGCTCGAACTTGGCGGCCGGACTTGACCTGCACGCCTGCATCGACAGTCCGCTGCTGTTGGAGCCGCAGACGCCCGCGGTCCTGATCTCCGCCGGCTTCGCCTTTCGCATCGGCGATCCGAAGTGGTGCGCGTTGGTGCTGCCGCGCTCCGGTCTCGGCCACAAAGAGGGGTTGGTGCTCGGCAACACGGTCGGGGTCATCGACGCCGATTACGAAGGACCTTGTCTGATCTCGGCATGGAACCGCAATTCCGGTGGCACGGGGATCCGGGTCCAGCCCGGCGACCGCATCGCCCAGCTTGTCTTCACGCGCGTCGTGCGACCGCTATTGGCGATCGTGCCGGCGTTCTCCACGAGCGGGAGCCGACAGGAAGGGGGTTTCGGATCGACCGGCGTCGAGGCCGCTTGTCCGGACCCGCTTCCGGCGCGACACTCGTGACAATCAAACTTGACCAACGGGGATGGCGGCCTGGACGACATGATTCGGCTGACCAAGAAGCTACTTTTCGCGATCGAGGCGGTGCTCGACATCGCCTACAATGGTGGCCAGGCGCCGGTGCGCTCGTCCGAGATTACCGAGCGCGAAGGGATCCCGCGCCGCTATCTCGAACCGGTGCTGCAAGAGCTGGTCCGCCACAAGATTCTCCTCGGGATCCGCGGCCCAAGCGGCGGCTATCGCTTGGCGCGAGAGCGGCGGCGGATCAGCCTCGGCGACATCGTCCGCACGGTGCGAGGGCTCGAAACGGCCGAGGACCCGATCGGCGATCCGGCCGGCAGCGCACTCGGCCACCCGGTCGTGCGGCCGCTGTGGGTTGAACTGCAGGAGGAGATGATGGGGCGGCTCGATGCGTTGACCCTAGAGGAGCGGTGCGGCCGCGCGCACCGCGCCGGCATCACAGGCCGAACCGCCGAATGCGGCGATTTCGAAATCTGAGAGGAGTGCAAAGAACCGGATGGACACCGCCATCGCAGCCGAGCCGCCGCGCGCCGAGTTTCGCGGCCGCGTCTATGACAGCATTGTCGAGACCATCGGCGCGACCCCGCTCGTCCGTATCCACCGCCTGGCGCGGGACGCCGAGGCCAAGGCCGATATCCTGGGCAAGTGCGAATTCTTCAACCCGCTCGCCTCGGTCAAAGACCGCATCGGCTTCTCAATGATCGCCGCGGCGGAAGCTGCCGGCCGGATCAAGCCCGGCACCGTGCTGGTCGAGCCAACCTCGGGCAACACCGGGATCGCGCTCGCCTTTGTCTGCGCTGCGAAGGGTTACCGGCTGATCCTGACGATGCCCGACAGCATGTCCCTCGAACGCCGCAAGATGCTCAAGCTCCTCGGCGCCGAACTCGAGCTGACCCCGGCTGCGCAAGGGATGCGCGGCGCCATCGCCAAGGCCGAGGAGATCGTCAATTCGCTGCCCGACGCATTCATCCCGCAGCAATTCCGCAACCCGGCGAACCCCGAGATCCATCGCCGCACGACCGCCGAGGAGATCTGGAACGATACCGGGGGTGCCGTCGATGTCGTGGTCAGCGGCGTGGGCACCGGCGGCACCTTGACCGGCGTTGGCTCGGTCCTGAAGCCGCGCAAGCCCGGGCTGCGGATGATCGCGGTCGAGCCCGAGGACAGCGCGGTTTTGTCCGGCGGGCCGCCCGGCCCGCACCGCATCCAGGGCATCGGCGCAGGCTTCGTTCCGGAGATCCTCGACACCAGTCTGATCGACGAGATCATCCGCATCGGCAACGACACCGCCACTCGCACCGCGCGCGAGGCGGCCCGGCTCGAAGGCCTCGTGGTCGGAATCTCGGCCGGCGCCGCACTTGCGGCGGCACTCGAAGTGGGCGCGCGGGCGGAGATGGCCGGCAAGACGATCGTCGTCGTGTTGCCCGATTTCGGCGAGCGCTATCTCTCGACCGCGTTGTTCGACGGGGTCTGAGGCCCGATGGAGCTGAGCCGATGGAGCTGAGCCCGATGGAACTGAACGAGGAGCAATTTCAGCGCTACGCGCGCCATCTGATCCTCGACGAGGTCGGCGAGGAGGGCCAGCTGCGGCTGCTGCAGTCGCGGGTCCTGGTCGTCGGCGCCGGCGGTCTCGGCTCGCCTCTCCTGCTCTACCTCGCGGCCGCCGGGGTCGGGACGATCGGGATCACCGATCCCGACCGGGTCGACCTGACCAACCTGCAGCGCCAAATCGTCCATGCGACCGAGCGCGTCGGCGCGCTCAAGGTCGAGAGCGCGCGCGAGGCACTCGCCGCGGTCAATCCCGGCGTGCGCGTCGAGGCCCATCCGGTGCGCCTGGGGCCCGAGAATGCCGAGGCCATGCTCGGCGGCTACGACCTCGTCGCCGACGGTAGCGACAACTTCGCCACCCGGTATTTGCTGACCGATCTCTGCTGCCGCCTCGAAAAACCGCTGGTGGCGGCGGCGCTATCGCCCTTCGAGGGTCAGATCTCGACCTTCCGGCCCTATCTCGGCGCGGGCCATCCCTGCTACCGCTGCCTGTTCCGCGAACCGCCGCCCCCCGACCTCGTCCCACGTTGCGAGACCGCCGGCATCCTCGGCGCCATC
>Ga0137390_10003129_pt1 | contig 13404 bp, 12 predicted proteins | sample 15con2h24AmetaG_FD_104937 | JGI IMG/M metagenome (GOLD analysis project Ga0137390, IMG submission 104937) | Vadose zone soil microbial communities from Angelo Coast Range Reserve, California, USA - 15con2h2.4A metaG | ecosystem: Environmental > Terrestrial > Soil > Vadose zone > Saprolite... | reverse complement strand
TCCGGATTCAGCGCGAAGCCAAGAGAAACGCAGCGAAAGACAACAAACAAGACGAAGGAGGGTGTTTGTAATACTTTCGAACAAGCAGGGAGGGACGCGTATAATGCATGAGGCCTAATACCAGGGGCTTTCCGAGCGGCCCGAGGTCACGACTTTTTACACGTGACTGGGAAAGCATATTATCAAATTATCACGCACATTCCCTCTACTACAGTCCAAGGCACGAGTTCCCATCACGTGTGCAGGGGCTTAACTAATGAGTTCCAGGCCAAATCGTTGCAATCTAAGCGAGAAAGTGGGGTAAATAGACTGATTCTGAGATTTTCGTGCTTTTGGGTGCTTATTTCAATTTTTGGAGTCGATTTTTGTACTTTGGCATGCATGTAAGACTAAAAATTGAGTTTCAATTCATGTAAATGGATCTAATTTAGGCTTCCCTAGTTAGAATTGATACCCAACATGTATTCTACAGCACATGTGGCCAAGGTTCCGCAAAAAAATTTCATAAATTGTGCAGCAGCATAGTGGCACAAGGGTATGTGTATGTAGCTGCATAGATAGCGGGTCACGGCCTGGCATGTACAAATTAGGAAACTAGCCATACTCAGCACACACACATAGTGTTTACATGCACACCTGCCCCGTGCATCCTTTAATCGTCAATATATGCCATTTTTCTGTGTTAAATAGTCTTGAATACTCATTTTAGACTTATTTTGAGTCTGCACCACATCTCTGAGCCTGGGAAAGTGGTTCTTTTGAAATTCATTTCAATTTTGCTCAGAAAGACAGGTGCTTAGATTTTTTTTTAGAAACTAATGTATGGGGGATATTCTACTTTACAACATGATTAAAATGCACTATGTTTCATATACTTTTATTATGTTTTGAGGGAGTAGTTGCGAGTCTAATTTCCAGCAAGTTCAGATGCCGGAAATTCCCGCCTTGGACTGTAAGTAACCTGTGTCTGTCCGTGATAGCGTAGTAAATGCCGTTCATTCCTGTCCATGCTTCTCCTGCGAGAAATGAAAAATCCTTCACGGGTCTTCTATTACCCCCGAGCCGTCAGAAGGTAGGCGACCGCGGGCGTGTCTGTGCATGCGGTAATGCGTATCTTGATATCTGATGAAAGTAATGTGTTGCGAATTGCCTCTCTCCAGTCATGTACTGGTATCCAAGCTGGCGTATTTGCTGGGGGCGTTGTCGTAACTGATGAGCTGCTGACGTTCGACGAACCCACGGCCGGTCCAACCTCGGGTTGAGACGGCAGAGGCTCCACGTGACACCACAAACAAGGCTTGCCTTGAATGAGTGCCCCGACAAGACTTTCACCCTCGATCTTCCCAAAAACGTCTGACAAATGTTAGCAGTGGTAAAATATTCGGAACAGCAGGGACTGACCTTTGAAAATGAGTGTATTGTTCATGTCCCAGACGTTGTCAAATGCCCGCAGATTCTTGCCGAATTCGAAAAATACCCGCCCCGGGATATTGGTAAGAACACATATCTTGTGGGTATCCCGAACATGCTCAATCGGATCAGTAGTGAATGCATCCCAGTTTGCATTCAAAGACATAGTGGGCAGATGTTCGTAAAAGTGAGGGTTCCGAGAGAGTGTGAGGCGTGTCTCGGGGGGGAAACGGGAGAAGTTCCAAAGGATTTCTTGCAGCTTTGAACCTTTAGTAAGGACCTCTAGCAGCGGAATCAGATGCAAGGACAATATCGGTGAGTAGGCGCTCACGTCGTAAAATGGTGCGTTGGGTATCAGTAAGGGACCTCAGGATATGGAATTCAACGACAGCCAACGACGCATCATCGATTCTCGCTGTCTGGTTTTCGGAGGGTATCAGCGTCACGAGGGACAAGTCACATGTACGGGCCCTACCCTTTCCGTCCTCTCCTTATCTTTATCCTTGGCTTTGTCCATGCGCAGTTTCACGGTGTCGATGCAAGTTCGCTTGCTATTTGAACATCAGCGATACAAATTTTGATACCATTAAAGAGGCACAACTACCAAGCGTGCCACTTCGATTCATATTCGTGTAACTTCCGAACCGCCATTTGAATGCGTATGTCCGATGATAGACACGAGTCCTTGTGTGTCTCGGCCGCGCGAGAAAGTGCATCATCGCATACTTGCAGCACCCTTCGAGAACGGTCAGATACGGAGAATGAATAACGAACATGGCCTGTAACAATTACTCGATTAGCTCAGCATCTTGACTAAAGACTTGCTTTGCGGCGCGGGAAAAGACACGGCAAATTGCAATTAGTTCCATTGCCTGGTTTCGGTAAGGCGAGCCACACGTCTTCATATACTTGAGAAATGACCATTTGTCGAACTGGGATGATTGACCCAGAGCATGAGCAGCCGATTGGCGGGGCATCTTGTTAGAAAAAGAAGAAACTTAAAGGCCGTCTCCATTGAAGGAGCGTCAAATATATAGTAAATGCAAGCTGTGCTGCCTGTGCATCCCTTCTAGTAAAAACGACAGATTATTCACACACTTCTCAGTCAGATGACGGACTGGTCATCTGTTGACATCTGACGTTCATACTAAAAAGGATGGGCTGTACAGCCTGTACTAGGATGTTGGGGGGGTACAATGATACAAGGAACATTACGAAGTCATTCTCGTCCTTGTAAATTTGGTATATAATGGCTTACATAATTAGTCACTCTCAATGCCACATTCGCCAGTTCTAGAAAATCAGGGGCGGGAATATTAATGACACGAGTTTCATCACCATGGACTCTTAGAAGTTAGGACCAGCGGCACAGCATAAACTTTGTTCATGCAATGTCGCTGGTGTCATTTCGAACACCGCTGGCTGTTGAAGGGTCAGTGCCATAGCGTGGTGATTCCGCAGTCTCGTTCGAGCGCCCACTCAGCTCAGCCTCACTGCGGGCCTCAATACAGCAGTGCCTCAATACGTGCTCAAGTTTAATTGCTGTGTCTGTATAGCGACCCCACGCACTGCCAATTTGGCGACAAGCTATTTTTGCGACAATAGAAGTTCCCACGTGGCATCGGACGGCTGGCGTGACAATATGCCCTTTTTTTTCCATCTCGCCACGCAGGTTTTCTGGCCAAAACAAGACGTAGCTTAGAGTTAAAACACATCATATTAAATTTCGTGATGATTAAGCAAGAATTCCACAACAAAATTAATGTGGACGACTGAGGGAACATGGACAATAGAGGGGTGACTGTTAGTACCGTAGGCCAAAACTGAAGAAATGTCAAGGTGTCAAAGGTGAAATAATGATGGAGATCGAGGATGAAAGAAAGGCCGTGAGGGCGTCCGGGGTGACATTGCGGACATTCGATGCATCGCGTTCCTCGCGAAATCTGGACGCTCACCTTAGTACACCTCTACACGGACGGAACAAGACGTTGACCTCATTGTAATACTACTTGTCAATTTTATCGAAGTGGTTTCGAGCCCGAAAGCCGAAAGCACTCCAACATGGGCGAGCCTTGGCTATCAACGGAGAGAAAAAGAATTCTTCATACTATGGAGTTTTTGCTGACCATCCCGGTTTTCCCGCGTGGGGGGGAGGAGCAGGATAAGGCCATCCACTGGCAGGGTGTCAAACTTCAGAGCTACACATTCAGTCATTCGCCGCAAGCGGGCCAACTGCGTCAATTTCACGAGCGTCAAGCATCCGGCTTCGAGCTGGCAAGGGAGATTTTACTTGATCCGAGGCGACGTGTAGTATAGTGATATGTCCACTGTATCCACGACGATTCTTCGAGGCTCGTACAATTTCTCAGGGACGGGTTGGAGGCAGTGTTCCCCACTTTGACAAATGATAAACAGATCGATCATGTCATGTCAGAGGAGCACGGAAACAAACTTACCAAGCTCCCGGCATCGTGTGACTAAGCAGTCGCGTCGTCCTTATCATTATTCTGCAACAACCGCGCGACATCGTGGTGGCTTTCCTTTGATGCTAGGTCAAACGGCGTTTTGTTTGCTTTGTTCCGGGCATGCGTGTTCGCATGATGCTCAAGTAGAAGCTCCGTAATGCGGAGGCGCCCATAATATGCTGCCAGGTGCAACGCAGTCTCGTCATCACCCTCCAATGTACCCACATCTGCGCCACAGTCAAGCAATAGTTGCACTACGTCCTGATGTCCTTCTTGTGATGCCATGTGCAAGGGTGTCCATCCCAAATCGTCCTGGGCCCCGACTTCGGCTTCATAATCGAGGAGTAGCTGGGCGACAGTGAACTTTCCTGTCTTTGATGCCATATGTAACGGGGTCCAAAGATGTGCATCCTGTGCGTCGGCATTCGCGCCCTTGTCGAGTAGGAACCGTGTGACGTCGTAGTGTCCGTTTTCCGACGCGCCATGGAGCGGAGACCTCTTCAACCAATCACGACATTGTAAATCTGCGCCGTTCTCCAACAGGAATTGGGCAACTTCCAGTCTTCCGTTTCTCGACGCAAGAAATAGGGGAGTTTGATTGTCATCATTCTCCGCGTTCGGATCTACGCGGTGGTCGACGAGCGAGGGGAATCGTTCGTGGTCTTCATGTTCCGATGCTATATGTAATGCACCGCTATCCTCACCGCGGTTGAGCAGTAGTCGCACAACGTCTAGGTGTCCTTCTTGGGACGCGAAGTGCAACGGAGTCCAGTCCGACTCATCCCGCGCATTAGGATACGCGCCGTGTGTGAGGAGGATCTCAACCACCTCCACGTGTCCGAGCCTCGATGCCAGATGTAACGGCGTCATGTAATTCTCGTCTCGACAATTTGCGTCTGCGCCACACTGGAGAAGGACCAGGGAAATTTCATGATGACCATCTTGCGACGCTCGATGAAGCGGAGTGGACTGGACCTTGTCCTGGGCTGTCACGTTCGCGCCGTGTTCGACGAGCAAACGCGCGACTTCTACACTCCCCGATCGCGACGCCTGATGTAGAGGAGTGGATCTGTTCTTGTCCTGTGCTGCCGCATCCGCGCCGTGTTCTACAAGCAAGCGTGCGAGATCTACTCTTCCTAATCGCGACGCTAGATGCAACAGTGTCGACCTATCCTTGTCCTTGCTTGTCGCGTCAGCGCCGTGTATAATGAACTCGAAGTGCGGCATGTCTGGATCAAATAGATATTCCATCGCCTCCTGTACCTGTGTCGAGACATTCCCAAACCGCAAATGATGCACCCAGTAATCTGCAGCATATCCGGCCAGAGGAGAGCTACTCCATTGGTCAATCTTGTTAACGCGATCATCCAACTGAAGCAAAACGCCTAAGCAAGCCTGCGCAAGGATCGTATGTGCAGGCTTGAGATCGAGATAATAACATGAGACGTCTGTGCTTGACGTGGCGAGGCGATCCGAGGTCAGGAATTCTTTCACCGAGGAGTGCGACAACTGGACAATCCGTGAGGCACCGTCATTAACAATCGCGATTAAACTGGAGCATGACGACAGAAGAGCTTGTTCTTGATCCTCCCAGCGCCAATCGGTGTTCAATTTCGGAATCCCTGTTACGTCGTCAAAATCAACTGCGAGAACTTCCGCAAGTTCTTGAGTACGAAGTGGCCGCTCAGCCACAACGAGGCATTGGAATAGATGTTGAGCATGCTCCCTGTTTGGTTTCTTGATTTCCTTCAACACACGCTCGTACGTCTCGTCCAAAGATTCCGGCAATTCATCCAGGATAGACCGAACGCTTGATGGAAGACAGTGTCGTAGGGATTCTAATTGGCAATATACCCATCGAAAACTGCTCGAAGACTTGAACAACTGTTAAGATTGTAGAGAAATTCGCTTACATTCCATCGGCCCTTTCAGACAGTATCTCAACCACAAGTTCCTTATCCTCTGTTCTCCATCTCCTCATGATTGGTTCCGATTCCGAGTAAACAATTGACCGAACATAGTCTACAATGTCTTTCTTTTGTCCGCTCTGGTCGTGGAGGGATACGTTAAGAGAGGTCAGACGCTCAATGACATTTTGTATTCCAAGTTCCGGGCGGCTAGTGACGCAAATATGGAGATTCGGAAGGCAAAGTTTGACGAGCTCCTCCAAAAGCTGAAGGACTAATTCGCGAGGTGATGGAATGCCAGAGGTGGCAGAAATATTGGGGCACTCGTCAAGAGCGTCAATTATAAGGTAGATCGGAGGTTGATCCGGAATCATGAGCATCTCTTTCAGGCACCGGGCCAAGACGTGATTACCAGGTTGTTGTGTGCCGTTGTTGGAAGTCTCATAATAACGTGACAGGATGTCGTAACGAGGGCCCGAATGAGTAGAAAGTTGGGTGATGAGTGAAGGGACTAGATCGTTCAGATGTTGCTTGTTGACGTCCCGGAAGTCAAAATAAAAATAACTCATCGAGGCACGTCCAGCCTCGCACATGGCTTCGACATCTTGGATGATGGTGGAACTGGCAGACAACGTCAGTAACATTTAACAGGAGTTAAGGATGCACGAACCAGAGAACGCTCTTGCCCGAGCCAGCTTAGAATACAAAACGTCGTTAGATAGTGTCGGAGGGGTAGTGGGAAAGGACGCACGTTTTCCATGGATCCAAAGAAGCGAAGCTGTTGACATCCATTCCCCGAAGATGCTTCCTTGAAAGAACCATGTTGCCGTCCCCTCGTGATGAGTACCATATGCAATGTCATGATTCGTGGACGGATCAGGTGGAGAGAGCCATTCATGAATCTTCTCCCCCACTGGCAATTGATACTCTGCCAGGGTACATGTATGAGGGTAAGTATTGATGAGGCAAAGAGATGACAGACGTTTCAATTGTTCTACGTTGCTGGCTAATTGCTGCGTGGCTTCCTTTCTTTCCGTTCCGTCTAGGTAGATCAGGGTTAAATACTCCCTCGGTGACCGATTGAGAATGGTTCGCGTACCATCGACGACCGTTGCGACCTTATCATCGATCGTCCTCACTCTGTTGTCAATCTCGGTCTCGGCCACCCTGTCGGCGACAGTATGTGTAGCCCTCAGACTTTCCGCAGACGCCATCCGAGCCTCCTCATGTGTCAGCTTGTCTAACCTATTCAGAGCATCTTCCATGTCGGTCCTTCCAACCAGCCTCTTCATATATTTTTCTGAACGACCTTCAGTCAACTAGAACAAATGTTTATAGGAATGACTCACTCATTCGACCTTGCTTAATTTCCTTTGTCGCAATCGCAAGAATACAGAGGACTTCAACTATTATCCTCATGAAAATTTCCATCATTTCCGTCGTTGGCGTTACCATGGTATATATATCAAGACGTCGGAAGAAAATCTCGATGCGTTCGAAGATGTTTAGGAGATTGTCTTGGCTTGAGCGGACATCCTTGGCTGCCGCCTGAAAGATGTGACGTTACAATGGCGGGGGCGAAAGTACGAGAATGGAGACGCACCAGGAGTACGCCGATCCCGGTAAAGGTCACTTTCACGGGCGAGAGAGCCTATAAAATAATCATGAGGGTGCAAATCTCAGACGAATTCATGTGCTGAAGAATACCAGGCTAACATCCTCTCTAAGAGTCTCGGAAAGGACATAAAGGACATTCACTGTTGGGCCGAGCCACTTTGTCCACCTCTCACCATTGGCTCTAGACTCGTTGAGCTCCTGAACTTGCTGTTCAAGCAAGGTGAGGACTGTGCTAGGAGAATCGCATGCCTCGAGCTGGGTGGTGAGTGGGTGGGAAAGAAGATCATTCAGGGTGCGTTTCGTATATGCCTCCAGGGCACTATTGAAAATTAGATTGAAGTTGGAGGGTGACACAGCGGTTGGGTGAGTGTGAGACATGATCGGGGAGCGAGATCGATTGTTAATGTCGGGAGGACGACGATAGTGAGTTCCTATGTGATGGGGCTGATGGCTGAGGGAAATACCGTGGGTCTGGTGGGGTGGGATATCCGGATATCCACCAAGATATCCACGCGAGGACAGAGTTATTCCCACGGTTCTCATCGATTATGTAATAGACCGGAGGATAATGCGATGACCGCGCGTTGCTTGACAAGCTTGACAGCCTGAGACTGGACAGGACAGCCTGAGCGTGCCAAGGTACTCAGCCTGTATTTCGGTTCAACACGGCGATGAACTTACCCCGAAAAGCCCAAGTGAGGGGCCCAGTATCCCAGTCCTTGTACTGGATTCCACGCTTGTCACCCTCCGTTCTGGTTCTTGTCCCAAACTAGATCAGGTCGAGGAACAGGTCATTGGCACTGTCACGGTGACTGTCTGTCAGGTGGGTCTATTTGAGTGCTCGCCGCTCGGTGCGTGGTGTGTGTCCGGGCCAATGGTCCAGTATAACTGGAGAGTTTCATGCAAATTTCATGAGTTGAATGTCCACAACACACGACAACCGGAGAGAGATACATGACTTGTATATGATCGCGCGACGTCCAACCGTGTTGTCCCTTGTATAGGGAACCGCTGGCAATCTCTCGGGTAATCTAGCAATGTCGCGTAGCCACTCTATTCAAGATGTGGTTCCCTTGCAGGGGAAGGACCGTATCGTTTGTGCCTCGAATGGCTCCTTGTTTCGGGGTTCTCACTGTGCTGCGGCTAGCGGATAGACTCACTCGTCCAAATACTGCCCTACGTCGTAGTAAAAGCAATCTATATAAGGTCCTTTGCTAGCAGTCTACGAACACTGTGGCGTAAGGCGACGGAACAGGACCGCGAGCCAGCAAAATTTGCTTTCGCAGGTGGGAACGTCTATAGAATAAGTATGGGGGCCAGGGATAGCTATGAGGGTTTCCTCACGCGCCATACCAGTACCCTCCTCTCCAAGAGGGACGATGGTATAATAAAACATTTGGATGATGTAGATGGCGCACTTTGAAGGATTCGGCCAATCATTATCTATTAACCTACGGAAGGTCTCCGCTCGTCAATAGAAGTGATAGACTCGAAAGAATCGCAAGAATAGTTGACCAACCCTGACCCCATTTGCCCAGTCGGAACGGAGGAGATTTAGACTGGTTACTCATGTAACGAGGCAGAAAAATTGGTGGCAGCGTGGCAGCACGCAGCAAAAGAGGATCGGTCTGCGGTAAGGAATACAGTATCATTGGGATGTAACGGAAAACTACGATCGACAAAAGAGGCAGGTTTTTACCACGTCAACAAAAATCGAGATTGCTGACAATTAATGCCCCCCAAACACCTTGTTTACAAGGTAACTAGAGGAATGGTCGAGGTCTCGACAGAAACCTTGTTTTCAGATAACTTGAACACCGCAAAAAGAGAATTGACGGAAATGGGATGTAAGGGAAAACTACCATGGACCAAAAAGGCATAGTTTTTACCACGTCAACGAACATACCGCCCAGCTTGTGACCTTGTAAACTAGGGATGCATGATGCGGTAAGGGTAGAGCTCATGTTTGGAACTTATCTACAACTTATCCAGTACTTATCGATTATCATACGAAAGCAAACAAAGCGTATCAGGGACTTTTCATCTCTCTCAACGCAGTTCCCAGGTCCTCAATTCGTCATCAAATATAGCACAGACGTACAGCAACTGCCTCAGCGCCTCAGACCCCGTATTGATTGAACCCTAGCTCCACAGCCCCATGTTCCAACAATAACTGCATTATGCCGCGGTGCCCATTTTCCGATGCCTCCTGGAACGGTGTCCAATTCTTATCGTTCTGGGCACTCGCATCCGCCCCATACTCAAGGAGCACCCGAGCGATGTCCAGATGGCCCCGTTCCGACGCCCAATGCAGCGGCGTCCACTTGTGCTTCGTCTTGGCGCTCGCGTCCGCGCCGTATTCGAGCAGCGCCCGAGCGACGCTCAGATGCCCGCCCTGCGACGCCCAATGCAACGGCGTCCACTTCTGCTTCGTCTGCGCCCCGGCATCGGCGCCGTTTTCGAGGAGCACGCGAGTGACGCTCAGATGTCCACGCTGCGATGCGCGATGGAGCGGCGTCCACCTGTCCTCGTCCGGGGCTCGCGCGTCCGCCCCGCGCTCGAGGAGCGATCGTACGACGTCTAGGTGGCCGCCTTCCGATGCGCGATGCAGCGGGGTCCACTTGTCTTCGTCCTGGGTGCTCGCTTTCGCGCCGTGCTCGAGGAGCACCAGGGCGATGTCCAGGTGTCCGCCTTGCGATGCCCCGTGTAACGGAGTCGACCTGACCACGTCTTTGGCCCCCGCGTCCGCACCGTGCTCTAGAAGGACTCGAACGATGTCTAAATGTCCGCCTTGCGACGCCCAATGCAGTGGGGTCGAATTATCCCCATCTTGAGCCCTCGCATCCGCCCCTTCATCGAGAAGGACTTGAGAGACGTCCAGGTGTCCGCCTTGCGATGCCCCATGCAACGGAGTCGACTTATCCGCGTCCTGGGCCCCCGCCTCTGCTCCATGCTCGATAAGAACTCGAGCGACTTCCAGATGTCCGCGTTCCGACGCGCGATGTAGGGGAGTTGACTTGCGCACGTCCTGGGCCCTCGAGTCAGCGCCGTACTGGAGGAGCACCCGAACAACTTCCAGGTGTCCGCTTCGAGATGCGCTAGACAACGGAGTCTCGTTCCTGTAGAAGCCTTGCGCGTCCACGACCTGTCCGTGCTCCTCGATCAGGCATTTTACGATGTCGTGCAAGCCCGAGACAGCGGCATAATGCAAGGGAGTTCCTCTAGGCTGTGAGGGTTTCTCCGAGCGTTCAGGTCGTTGCCAGAACGTGGTTTTCAAATCGTATATCCAAAGCCAGACAGCCAGGTGGCGTGTACTCGGATCAAAAAGGCGTTTCATGCCGTCTTGAATGTTTACCGATACGTTCTCGAACCTTGCATGGCCCAACCAGTGCAGGGCGGCATATTCGGCGAGAGGGTAGCCCTCAAGGCCGCCGCTGGTGACGTTTTCGTCTAGGTGGAGGAGAATTCCCAAACAGGCACGCGCGACGAGGGTATGAGCGGGTGGCAGCGAGAGATAGAAACGACGGGCGACCTCATCTCTTGCTTCGGCAAGGCGGGTCGACGTCAGGAATTCTTTCACCGAGAAGTGTGAGAATTGTATGACCGGGGATCCATCCACGTCGACAACGGCAAGCAAACTGCGGCATGTGGACAAAACGGCGTCTACTGGGTCTTCGGGGCGCCAATCCTCGAGAAACTCGGGAATCGGCCCTGCTTCGAAGTCAAACGCGAGAAAGTCCGTGAGCTCCTCGACACGGAGCGGGCGGGAAGCCACAGAAACGCATTGGAAGAGACAATGGGCAAATTCCCAGTTTGCTTCGTCGATGTCTTGTAAGGTGCGCTCATACGTCTCATCGAGGCTCTTTGGTAGTTCATCCAGGGCTTGCCGGATCCGTCCTGGGAGGCAGTGGCTAAGGTAGACGAGTTGGCAGTAGACCCACCGGAACCTAGATTACAGATATAAGTAAGGGTGGTGAGGAATCATGGCCTGATGACTTACATCCCGTCGGCTTTTTTCGTCAGGACGTCGATGACGAGTTGTTTATCCTCCGCTTTCCAATGTTGCATCAGTGGATCCGTATGAACGAAAGAATTGATATAGTTGTCGATGTCCTGCTTCTGTCCGCTCTCGCCATGTATGGAAACGGAATGGAAATACAAAGGGTCGAGAACAAGTGTGATGTCCGACTCGGGGCGGCTAGTGACACATATGTGCAGATTCGGAAGATTTGACTTGACGAGGTCCTCCACAAGCGTTAGGACTTTTTCGCGTGGGGATGGTATGGCAGATGTACTTGAACACTCGTCCAGCGCGTCAAGAACGATGTACATCGGGGCTTGTCCTGGTAGTTTGAGCAGGTCTTTGAGACACTGCGTGAGCGCATTGTCGGTAGGACCTTGGGTGCCACGACGGTGCGTCGAGTAGAAATTGGAAAGAATGGTACAGTACGAGTCGGACTGATCGCAGAGCTGGAGAAGGAGAGATGATAGTAGCCCGCGGCGGTCCTTCTTTTGGTCGTCCCTGAAGTCACAATAGAAGAACGCAATTGAGGCCAGTCCGAGTTTACGCATGCTGTTGATATCCTCGATAATTGTGGAACTGGGAGCAGGCATAAGTCCGAATTCCATCAGTGGAAATACCGAAGGGGTCAACATACCAAAGAATGCTCTTCCCTGCACCGGCTGCGAATGCGTAGATCATCAGTCTCGGGGGTACCGTAATGGACGGGAGACACTAACGTTTTCCGTTGATCCATAGAAGTGAACTTGAAACGGAATATTTCCAGTCCGAAAATGTGGTACCTTGAATAAACCATGTCGCGGTCCCGCTATGGTGAGAGTCGCGGGCGATGCTGTGATTCTTCCATGGATCTGGTGGAGAGAGCCACTTTCGGATGTCGCGTTGTAGCCTATCGCCTAAGAGACAGCGTCAGAGTTCGTCGTCAGTAGCAAGAAAGAAAAACTGACGCTTCGACTTGTTCATACCGCTCGTATTTTGTTGAAGGATTTCTAAAGTTCGCTCAGAGACTGTACTGACTCCATACCGCAAGGAACATTACCTAGGGCGCCCCGAACTCCCTCCGTCGATACCTGACCGTCTGATAGGACAGGTGTTTCAGCACCGCACCAGCGACAAGCTCATATGGATTTGCTCACAGTCCAGGACGTCCCTCATATTCTGGACAAGACCATACACGACTTCAAGGGTCTGCGCAGCGGTCGTCCGAGCCTCGTCTTGGGTCAGCCTGTCCAGCCTTTGAAGAACCGCCCCAACGTCATTCTCCCCCAAAAGCTTCTTTACGAATTTTACTGCGTTGCGTTGAGTCAAGCGGCGTGAACGTATCTGCGAGGGACGGACTCACTGGGGAGTTTCTGCTTGACCTGCTTGGTGACCAGAGCGATGGCGGAGAGTAGTTCCACCATGATTTTGACGAGTATCTCCCCCATGGGTCCTGTTGGGGGGATTTTGGTATAGATATCGAGGCGATTGAGGAAGTGTTCTATAGACTCGAGCAGGTCGACGAGCGCGTCGTCGCTCGCATTGACGTCTTTGATCGCCTGGTAAACTTATATGTCACAAAGACCCGTATGGAGTAATGGAGAAAGACGCGTACGGAAAGCAGTATAGCGAGGCCAGCGAAGATTGCCCTCGCGGGTTGGAAAGCCTGTACACGAAGAGATAAACACCGGGAACCAGAAATACACCCCGGGCCCATGGGAGCCCTCAGGCTCCCGACGTACCGTACCAACACCCTCGCCAAGAGCCGTGCTAGCGGAGAGCATAAACAGGACGTGGACGCCACGCTTGAGCGACTTCATCGCCTTGCTGTCTTCTCCTCGGAATTTGCTCACGCCCTGTGCTTGTTTCTGAAGCACGGCGGTCACGGACTCGACAGAGTCGCACGTTTCGAGCTCTCTGGCAAGCGGGTGTTCGGCAAGTTTTGTGCCGGTTTGCTTTTCATAGTCTTGCAAGGCCGCGTCGAAGAGGGTTTGAAAGTGAGAGG